>Ga0194051_1000189_pt1 | contig 35885 bp, 40 predicted proteins | sample SepL2320m_MetaG_FD_161275 | JGI IMG/M metagenome (GOLD analysis project Ga0194051, IMG submission 161275) | Anoxic zone freshwater microbial communities from boreal shield lake in IISD Experimental Lakes Area, Ontario, Canada - Sep2016-L239-20m | ecosystem: Environmental > Aquatic > Freshwater >... | reverse complement strand
CCCTGTTGCCATGAGGCCCCGAAGCGTTCTAACCACAACACCGTTGCCGGCTTAGCTCAGTTGGTAGAGCACCTGATTTGTAATCAGGGGGTCAGGGGTTCGAGTCCCTTAGCCGGCACCAGCAGAAGGCTGAATACAGGTCTGCTGCGGCAGCAACGTGCAGACCTGGAGGCACCGGACGAGATCCCAGACGTCGACCGCAGGAAGACACGCGAACGGCACTTGGCGTTGACACGGCCAAGCTCCGTTCATACACATGGGCGATGGCTCAACTGCGGCAGTCCTGGTGGCAGCTCACTCTTCATGCTGGGCTGTTCATACTGTCGGTTGCAATCGTATTTTCCGGTGACGCGGTGTTGCCGTTCGTCGATCTGCCCAACCACCTTGCGCGGTCCTATGTCATCCACAACATCGGCAAGGTTTCGGCCCTGAGCGAGGCCTACCGGGTGCAATGGCAGTTCGCACCCTATGTGGTCATGGAGACGACCCTCAGCCTGCTGCAAAACGTGATGTCGGTCTATGCCGCCGGCAGGGTCTTCATCAGTCTCTGCCTTGCCAGCATCGTGCTGGGAGTCATCGGCATCAATCTGGCGCTCAGGCCTGTGCTCTCCGTTACGACGCTCCTGGTCTATCCCATCTTCTTCAGCCAAGTCCTCGTCTTCGGTTTCCTGAACTTCATGATGGGAACCGGCATTGCGTTGCTGAGCTATGCCTGGTGGCTGCGATCAGACGGGCAACGGCACCGCCTCGCCATCCTCTTCGTCCTGTTCAACGTGAACTTCTTCGTTCACCCAATCTCCTATGCGATCCTGGTGATCATCGTTGCGCTCCACAATCTGTTCGACATGCGACCGGGCTCGCAGCCACTCACACGGCTCGTCGCGGCGACAAAAATTGCGCTCCTCGCCGTGCCTCAGCTTCCGTTCTGGCTGTTCATTCCGCATGACACGCTGCACAACAAGGTGCCTTTCGAGTTCGGCAACTTTCTGAACCGATCAATGGTCGTTCTGTCGCCATTTTTGTTCGCCCAGGACCAGATAAACACCTTGATAGTGTTGTTGCTGCTGTTCGCCATCGGCCTAACCTGTTGGCGGTTCAAGCTTGTCACCATTGACGCAAGCCACCACAAGCTGCTCTTGGTTTTGGCGCTGCTCTGCCTGCTGGTCCCGAAGCAGATGCTCGGCGTTTCAATCTTGCAGATGCGCTTGCCCTTCGTCTTGGCGCTGCTGATGATTGGGGTGGCCGGCGAGTCCAACCTGCGACCAGTCCTGCGCCGCGCGCTGACCGCCAGCGTCCTGTCTTTGGCCCTCCTCCAACTCGTACCGGCCTACCTGCTGCTCACCGGCTGTTCCGCCCAGATGGAAGAACTGCGCCTCGCCCTCGCGCGGTATGTGACCACGCCCGGAACTCCACTGGTTTCCATCAACGACAGGCCAGGCGGACGCTGCGAGAGCCTGCCCCTCGCCTACGCGAATGCCAGCACCCTCGCGGTTATCGAAAGCCACAGCTTCGCGCCCTTTCTGTTCACCATCATTCCCCCGGTCAAGGCTGCAGCGCGCTTTCGCGACATTGAACTCGGCGTCGGAAAGCCCCCAACGGCGCAGCAGTTCTTCAACCCGGCGTGGCGGGCCGCGGATCCCACATTTGCTGCCTGGCAAGAGCGGTTCAACTATCTGGTCTGGTTACATTTCGGTAAGAAGGATCGCACATTGCCGGCTGGCCTCAGGACGGTTGCAGAGGGCAGTTATTTCACAATCTTCGAGAACCCGTCTTTCACGCTGCCTCCACCCTGAAAGAATTGCCCGCAACTGACGCCACCGCCATCCGTGCTCGAAGCTTTCCAACCACAGCGGGTCATCTGGCCAAGCACCTGTTGTGCATGCATTGGATCGGGCGTTTGCGTCCCGTCGCACCCACCAAATCTCCAGCATCGCACCTGGCAGCTTTCGCCGTCGTTACTTCTTGCAGGGGTAGGCTTCCTGCAGGGCGGCGCCGACAACCTTGTGGGCCTCGGTGTTCTTGCCATCCTTGTGGGCGTCGAGCCACTGCAGGACCACGGTCACCAGATGTGGCTGGCTGACCATTGCACTGCTGTTCCAGGTCTATCCGTGGTTTTTCTCGACGCAGTCGAAGGTGTCGGAGATGCCGACAACATAGCCCATGCATTCCGCGGCGAGCAGGGGGTTACCAGGGCCACCCATGTTGGCGGTGCACAACGCTTAGAGCTGGCCGCCGGTTATGGTGGCGGCAGCTGCTCCGTCGAGAGGGGCAATCACGGCCAGGCCCAGTGCTCCGGCAGACAACAAGGTTTTCGCATAGGCCATTTTTCCGGCTCCCAGGAGTAACGCTCACGATGATAATCAGACGTCTAATTTCGGATCACAATTCTGAAATTGATTTTCGTCAGAATGCCGCAGCGTAAGGCCGCGCAGCCGGAACAAGCTCAACGATTTTCCAATGAATTGTGCATGATCCGACGCACCATCTTCACGCAACGAACCTACTATCCGGCGATCAGCCGCCGGTGGCCTGTTTGGCCGTTTTCGTAGCCTGCTTCGGCGATGACGCCAGCGAAGGGTCGGGCCCAACGTTCAGCGTCCAGCCGCCACCCATCGCCTTGTAGAGATCAACCAGGCTGGCGAAGGCGCGGAAGCGGGTGTTGATGGCCTCGAGCTGCGCCGAATAGAGATCATTCTCCGCAGTGAGCACGGTCGTGTAGCTCTCCTGGCCTTCCTCGAACTTGAGGAAGGACAATCGCACCGTGGTCTGCAGTGCCTTGATGGCGCGATTGCGTGCGGCGAGTGACTCGAGCGACTTCTGGTAGCCGATCAGGCTGTCCGACATTTCCTGGAAGGCGATGTGGATGGTCTTAACGTAATTGGCGAGGGCCGCCTGCTTCTGCGCTTCCGTCGCCTGCACCTGGCCCTTGATGGCGCCGGCATCGAAGATCGGACCCGCGAGCGTGCCGGCGATCGCCCAGACGCCGGCGGGGCCGGTCAGCAGGTTCGACAGCGCGCCACTGGCGTAGCCCAGGCTGCCGGTGAGCGACAGCTGCGGATAGTACTGCGCCATGGCAGCACCAATGCGGGCATTGGCGGCGATCAGCTCCTGCTCGGCCTGGGCAATGTCCGGCCGCTGGCGCAGCATGTCGGAGGGAAGATCAGAGGGAACCTTCGGCAGCCTGATCCCGGCGAAGGACGCGCCGCGCGAGATGCCATGCGGATAATCGCCGACGAGGATCGACAGCGCATTCTCGGTCTTGGCGATCTCCTGCTCGATCAGCGGGATCGAGGCTGCAATGTTCTCGTATTGCGCGGTGATCTGCGCCACCACGACCTCGGAAACCTGCCCATAGCGGAAACGCTCGCCGAACAGATTTTTCAGCTTGGCGTAGTTGGCAAGCGTCTCCTTCGAAATCGACAGCTGCGCATCGAGCGCACGGAGCTTGAAATAGGTGGTCGCCACCGCCGAGGCGAGCGTCAGGATGACACCACGGCGGGCTTCCTCTGCACCGAGAAGATTGGCTTCGGCAGCCTGCTGCTGGCGGCGGATGCGGCCCCACAGGTCGATTTCCCAGGATGCGGTGAAGAGCGGCTCTTAGAGGCTCTGCGGGTTGGGCGAGATGCTGGTCGTGGCGCCGGGCAATTTGTTGGACAGGCGCTCGCGCTGGCCGAGGCCGTTGTAGCCCACCTGCGGATAAAGCGGTGCTCCGCGCGTGATGAGCACGCCCGCAGCCTCCTCCACCCGCGCCGTGGCGATGGTGATGTCCCAGTTCTGGGCAAGCGACTGGTTGACGAGCCGATGCAGCACCCGATCGCTGAACAGCTGCCACCAGCTTTCGTTGGCGTAAGCCTTGCCGGTGTTGATCTGGTAGCGGAACATCTCCGGCGTGGTGACGTCGGGCTTGAGGTAATCAGGTCCCACCGTACCTCCGGCAAGACCGAGGCCAATGAACCCGAGGAAGGAGCGGCGCGCGATGATCATGCGGGCTTGCCTTCCTCTGGCGTCGCGGCGGGCGGGGCTTCACTGGTGGGCGGCACGGCGCCCTCCTGCTTCTTCCAGCCCTTCTTAAAGAGGTAGAAGAAGATCGGCACGAAGAGCAGCGCCAGCGTCGAGGCGCCCACCATGCCGCCGATGATGCCGGTGCCGATGGAGTGCCGCGCATTGGCGCCCGCACCCGTGGCAATCGCCATCGGGATCGTGCCGAAGATGAAGGCGAGCGAGGTCATGATGATGGGGCGCAGGCGCAGCTCGCCCGCCTCCACCGCGGCCTGGGTGACGGTCTTGCCTTCCTTCAGCTTCTCCACCGCAAACTCGACGATGAGGATGCCATTCTTGGCAGCAAGGCCCACCATGAGCAGGAGGCTTTGGAAGTAGACGTCATTGTCGAGCCCGCGGCCGTAGGTGGCGATCAAGGCACCCAGCACGCCGAAGGGCACGGTGGTCATCACCGCAGCGGGCAACGACCACGACTCGTACTGTGCCGCCAGGATGAGGAACACCAGGATGATGCCGAACATGAAGACGATGGCAGATGAACTGCCAGCCTCTTCCTGCGAATAGGCAAGCCCCGACCAGCCGTAGGTGTAGCCTTGCGGCAGCACGCTGTCGGCCACTTCCTTCATCGCCGTCAGCGACTGGCCGGAGGAATAGCCGGCTGCCGCATCACCCGTGATCTGCGCCGCCTGGAAGCCGTTGAAGTGCGACACCAGCGTGGGGGCTGGCTCATAGTCCATGGTCATCAGCGCCGAGAGCGCCACCTGCTGGCCCTTGTCGCCGGTCACATAGGCGGTGGTCAGGTCAGCGGGTGTTGCGCGGAATTGCGAGTCGGCCTGCAGGATGACGTTTCACACGCGATTGAGCTCGGTGTACTGGCTCACCGTTGCCGAGCCGAACAGCGACTGAATGGTGAAGTAAAGGTCACCCAGCGGCACACCCAGCAGCAGCGCCTTGTCGCGGTCCACGTTGAGCTTCAGCTGCTGCCCGGTGGCGCGGTAGCCCGTCGAGAGGCCAGCGAGTTCCGGCCGCTTCTTGGCTGCCGCCATGAACTTGGTGGTGATGTCCTGCAACTCTGCCGGTGTCTGGTCGCCGGTGCTCATCAGCCAGAAGTCGAAGCCGGCCTGCGTGCCGAGGCCGGGGATCGCCGGGGGATTGATGGTGAGCGTGAAGGCCTTCTCGATGTCGGCCGACTTCGCCATGAAGCGCTTGATGACAGCAACCGCCGAGAGCTCCGGCGTGGTGCGCTGCTCGAAGGGCTTCAGCTGCACCCACATGGTGCCGTAATTGTTGCGGTACTGGCTGTCGACCAACGAATAACCGGCAATCGAGATGCGATAGAGTACCGCCGGATCATCGGCGAAGATTTTGTCGAGCTGTTCCGCCATCTCCTGCGAACGGTCGAGGCTCGCGGCGTCAGGCAGCGCAAAGATCGTTAGCACATAGCCCTGGTCCTCGTTCGGAACGAAGCTCGTGGGCAGCACGCGGAACAGGTCCACCGCCACGTAGATGATGCCGGCGAAGACGATGATGCCCGCCAGCCAGCCCTTGATGCCGTAGCCGATGGTCTTGCCATAGGCCTTCTCCAGCTTCTTGAAGCCGGCATTGAACCACGCGAAGGGGCCGCGCTGGATGGGCCTTCCCGGCTTGAGGAAGAGTGCGGCCATGGCGGGCGTCACGGTGAGCGCCACGAAGCCCGAGATCGCCACCGAGACGGCAATGGTAAAGGCGAACTGCTTGTAGAGCTGACCCGTGGGCCCGCTGATGAAGGCCGCCGGCACGAACACCGCCGCAAGCACCAGCACCGTGGCGACCACCGGGCCGGTCACCTCGGCCATGGCCTTGTGAACGGCCTCCTGCGGATCGTGGCCGCCCTCCTCGATGTTGCGGGTGGCGTTTTCGATGACGACGATGGCGTCATCCACAACGAGTCCGATGGCCAGCACGAGCCCGAACAGCGTCAGCAGGTTCAGCGAGAAGCCCAGCACCAGCATGCCGGCGAAGGTGCCGGTGATCGAGATCACGATTGCCGAGGTGGCAATCGCCGAGGCACGCACACTCTGCAGGAACACATACATCACCACGATGACGAGGAGCAGCGCCTCGAACAGCGTCTTCACCACTTCCTTGATCGACAGGCGCACGAAGTCGGTGGTGTCCAGTGCGATCGTGTAGTTGATGCCGGGGGGAACTGGGGCTTCAGCTGCAGCAGCGTCTGTCGCACCTGGTTCGACACGTCGATGCCGTTGGCGCCGGGTTGCTGGTAGACCACGATCAGCGCGGTGTTCTGGCCATTGATCTGGTTGGTCGAGAGGTACTGCTGGAAGCCCGTCTCGGCGCGGCCCACGTCGCCAAGCCGGACGATGGCGCTGCCGTCCTGGCTGTTGGCGCGCAGGATCAGATTTTCATATTCGCTGGGTTTGGTGAACTGCTGCTGCACCGTCATCGGGAAGGTCTGGACGACGGGCTTGGCATTGGGCGGCTGGCCAAGCTGGCCGGCACCGATCAGCTGGTTCTGGTTCTTGATGACATTGGCCACCTGCGGCGCAGAGATGCCGAGGGACGCCATGCGGTTGGGGTTCAGCCAGATGCGCATGGCCTGGTTGGGGTCGCCGAACATGGTGGCCTGGCCCGCGCCATCTATGCGCTGGATGGCGTTCAGCACCTGGAGGTTGGCGAAGTTCGTCACATAGGTCAGCGGATAGCGCCCGGCATCCGCCGTGACTGCGATGATCATCAGCGTGTTGGTCGATTGCTGTTGCACCGTCACGCCATAGGAGTTCACCGAGGCCGGCAGCTGCGGCGTCGCCAGGTTCACGCGGTTCTGCACCAGCACCTGGGCGATGTCGGGGTCGACCGACTCCTTGAAGTAGACGTTGATCGTCATCTGCACCGACGCCGAACTCGTCGACGTCATGTAGCGCATGTCGGGCACGCCGTTGATCTGCGCTTCGATGGGGGCTGCCACCGAGGCGCCCACCGTCTCGGCATTGGCGCCGGCATAGACGGTGCTGACCTGGATCTGCACCGGCGCGATGGTGGGATATTGCTGGATCGGCAGCCCAAAGGCCGCGAGGCCGCCGATCATGACGATCACGATGCCCAGCACCGTGGCGAGGACGGGACGCTTGATGAAGATGTCGGAGAGCATCCCTCAGCGCCTCACTGCGCCGCAGCTTCGGCGAGGAGCTTGCCCGAAGCATCGGTCTTGGGCGCGAAGACAAGGCCGTCGACAATCACCTTTTCACCGGGCTTGAGGCCCTTGGTGATGAACCAGTCATCGCCATGCCAGTCGCCCGTCTCCACCGGACGGAACTCGGCCATGTTGTTGTCGTCGATTACCCACACGAAGTGGCCCGTCTCCGCCTGGTGCACGGCGCGCTGCGGCACGAGGATGGCATTGGGACGCGAGAAGCCGTTGACGCGCGCCGTGACGTACTGGCTGGGCTTCAGCAGCGCATCCCGGTTGTCGAAGGTGCCGCGGATCTGGAAGGTGCCAGTTTGCGGATTGTAATAGGGCGCGGTGAAGGTCACCTTGGCCTGGTGCGCGAAGGTCTTGCCGTCCGGCAGGATGAGGTCCACCAGAATGTCGTCAGTCGGCGGCCAGTTCAGCGTGCCGTTGATCTTCTGGTTCCGCAGGTCGAGCAGCTGGTTTTCCGACAGGCTGAAATTCACCCACATCGGGGTGACGAGCGACACCGACGTGAGGTTGGCATTGGCCGGGCTGATGTAGGTGCCCACCATCTGGTTGGCGGCGGCCGCGAAGCCGTCGATTGGCGAGGGAATGATGGTGTAGGAGAGGTTCATCTGGGCGCGGTAGACCGTCGCCTGCGCACCGTCCACCGTCGCCGAGGTTTCCTCGAAGCGCCCCTGCGCGTCGTCGAGGTCCTTCTGCGACAGCGCGTTGAGCTTGGCCAGCGGCCTCACCCGGGCCAGATTGGACTTCGCCACCTCGCGCGCCGCGATATCGCGTTGCAAGGCCGCCTGCGCCTCCTGCAACTCGGCGATCTGCGGCTTTTGATCGAGCTTGAAAAGCACGTCGCAGGCTTTCACCAGCGCGCCATCGGCATAATTCTGGCTGTCGAGGAAGCCGTTGATGCGGGCGTAGATCTGCACCTGCTGCGAGGACTGGGTCTGCGCAACGAAGTCGAAGGTCACGGGCACGTTCTGTGCCTTCGTTTCCACGAAAGTCACGGAAACGGGCTCCTTCTTAGGAGCTTACTTCTTCTTCTCGTCGCAGCCGGCCAGCAGCGCAACCAGCTCCATGCCCAGCAGCGCGGAGCGGCCAACGCCCACTGCCATCCTCAAACCCCTCGGAACTCACCTCCCCGCAGTCATAGACGCACTTTCCGGGCGATGCAGCGCGTTGGGGCGGCGCAAGTGATTCAATCCACTGAATTCTTCTTGGCGCCGCCCCGTTGTTCCGGTTCGGTTCTACTGCATGAACCAGCCATGGCTCACCACCAGCGACTGTCCGGTATAGACGGTGCTGGTTGCACCGGCGAAGAACAGCACCGCGTTGGCAACGTCATCAACCGTGGTGAACTGCCCGTCCACCGTGTCCTTCAGCATTACCTTGGACACGACGTCCGCCTCGGAAATGCCGAGCGCCTTGGCCTGCTCCGGGATTTGCTTTTCGACCAGCGGGGTGCGCACGAAGCCCGGGCACACCACGTTCGCCGTCACGTTGTGCTCCGCCCCCTCCTTGGCCAACACGCGGGCAAGCCCGAGCAGGCCATGCTTGGCAGTCACGTAGGGCGCCTTCAGCTTGGAAGCCTCGTGCGAATGCACCGAGCCCATGTAGACCACGCGACCGTAATTGGCCTTGTACATGTACTTGAGGCAGGCCTTTGTGGTGAGGAAGGCGCCGTCGAGGTGGATCGACAGCAGCTTCTTCCACTCCGCAAAGGGGAAGTCGACCAGCGGGTGGACGATCTGGATGCCGGCGTTCGAGACGAGGATGTCGACCTTGCCATACTTGGCAAACGTGTCGGCAACACCCTTCTCCACCTGGTCTTCATTCGTCACGTCCATGGCGATGGCGAAAGCCTGTCCACCCTTCGACTTGATCTCCTCTGCCGTGGCGTTGGCCGCATCGAGGTTCAGGTCGGCGATGACCGGAATGCCGCCAGCCTCGGCGTGGCGAAAGGCGATGTCCTTGCCGATGCCGCTGGCGGCACCGGTGATGATTGCAACCCTGTCCTTCAAATCCATCTTACGTCTCCATTTATGTCAGATAATCGTGTACGACCTTGCCGAGGTCGAGTGTCAGGTCGGCGAGGATATGCGTGGCCGAAAGAACCTCGAGCACCGGAAGCTCGGCGATCGGCGCCAGCGCATGGTGGAACAGCTCGAGCTGGCCGGGGCCGGTCCACGCACCCTTCAGGTTGATGTCACTCAGATAATATTCGACGATCTCGCAGATGCTCGGCGTACCGTCGACATGCGGGATGATCTTCAGCAGCCAGTTCGGAATTTCCATCGACGCCTTGACGGCGGCAAGGTCAGCTTCCTTGTGCTTGTAACCCATGGTGCCCACGGCCACGAGCAGCGGCCCATAGCGCAACTCGCCGATCAGCGTGTCGCTGTGGACCTGCAGCTTGGGGCTGCCCAGCTTCTTCGGGAACCCCCACAGCTCGCGCCCACCTGCAATCGGCGGATGATCATCAAGGAACATGCAGTGCGTGTAGCCACCCTTGCGGCCGTTGAACGTCACGGGGATCACCTGCCCGCTTTCGGTGTAGTTGCCGAAGCCCGTCGAGTCCGGCATGCGGATGAACTCGTACTTGACGATCGGCTCCTCCACCATCAGCGGCTCCGGCACCACGGCGCGCAGCTTGTCCATGTCGGTGCGATAGGTGATGATCAGGTATTCGCGATTATAGAACTTGTAAGGCCCCACCGGATAGGCGGGGCTCGTCAGCGGCATTGCGAAGGCGCGCTTGGCGACATCGTCTTCCTTCATGGGGTCAATCCTATTCGACGGAAGGCTTCAATGGATTGGAGAAGTCGAAAGTCTGCACGCCCTGCTCGCGGCTCGGGCGCCTCAGTATTTCCGGATGCTGCATGGCGCGCTGCGCCTCACCATAGCCGGCATCCCAGTGTTCCAGCATGGTGCGGCGGGAGAATTCGAAGTCCTTCGCAATCCCCTCATAGCTGCGGGTGTGGTAGATCAGCTGCACGATGTTGCAGATCTTGTCGTCGGCTTCCGAGGCGAGCAGCTTCACCTCCTCGCTGCTTCGCAGCTTGGCGGGGATATGCTTCAGCACCTCGGCCACCGCGAGGCGCAATTTCTGCGCTCGCTTGTATTGGTCGGTGGCGGCACGGGTGCGGCTCGAATAGCGAATGTCCTTGACGCGCGAGTCGACCTCGATCACGTCGCGCGGCATCTCGCCACGCGCACTCCACAGGTCGATCTGCAGTGCCAGCGTGTCGAGGCGCGGCCGCTGGTCCAGCATCCATTGCAGCGGCGTGTTGGAAACGAGGCCGCCGTCCCAGTAATATTCGCCATCGATCTCGACCGCCGGAAAACCGGGCGGCAGCGCGCCCGAGGCGATGATGTGTTCCGCCCGGATCTTCGTCGTCACGTTGTCGAAATAGATGAAGTTGCCGGTCTTCACATTCACCGCACCAACGCCAAAATGCATCTCACCGGCATTGATGCGGTCGAAGTTGACGAGTCGTTCCAGCGTCGTCTTGAGCGCCGAGACGTCGTAGTAGCTCATTTCGGCGGCCTCGGTGGTGGGCAGGAATGGCATCAACGGCGCGCGTGGCGTGAAGAAGCCGGGTGTTCCCAGCATCATGATGCCGAAGGCCCGCGTCTGGTTCAGCAGGCGGTGGGTGTGGTCGTCGAGGGTCTTGAGGAAGGGATTGTAGGCTGCGCCGAAGGCTCCCAGCGGTGGCGCGCTGACGGTTTCCCAGAAGTCCCGCAGTTTCCCAACCCGCTGCTCGGGCGCATTGCCCGCAATGAGCGCCGAATTGATGGCACCGATTGAAATGCCCGCCACCCAGTCCGGGTGAACGTTGCCCTCCGCCAGCGCCTGGTAGACGCCAGCCTGATAAGAACCCAGAGCACCCCCGCCCTGCAGCAGAAGAGCCACCCGCTCGAATGGGAGACGATGTCCGGCACGTTTCGTCATGGAAAACTCCTCGGGGCCGAGTAAGCCGCCACGTTGCGGCGCAGCGATTTTGCTGCACCGCACTATTTACGGGAGGTTGTTCCGAGGGCAATCACCATTTTGCCACAGGTGGCCCAGACCAGAGGTGGAGCGCCGGTTCAGAGGCCGAGCGCGTCGAGTTCCACGGATTTCGCGTCCGGAAGGCCCTTCACCGCAAAGGCGCCTTCAACCGGCGCCTCGGACGACCAGCCGGAGAGATTGAGGACGGCACTCGCCGCCACGTCGCCCTTGGCGCCGAACCACGTTCCGCTGACCCGTGTCGGCAGCCCGTTGTCCTTGGCAACCCACACTTCGCCGGTGAAGCCGGCACCCATCACGGCGGCCAGCGTCGTCTGCTCCGGCTGGTCCGGGGCGCCCTGGGCAATGGGCGTCACCGAGGTGACGCCGCCAAAGAAGTCCTTGTCCACGTTCTCGCTCAGCAGGCCGAGGACGGGAATGAACAGGCCCGGCACAGCGAAGGCCGCGCCATTCTCGGGTGCCAGCTTCCGCACCGTCTTGGCACCAAGCGACAGGCGATAGAGCGTTGCCTCGCCACCGTTGATCAGCATCTGCACATCGGGTGCGCCGTCACCGCCGAACACGATGAACAGGCTGTCGGGGCGCTGGAACACCACGCTCGAACGGTTGCCGAGGGTCTTGAGCTTGTCCTTGGCGACCGACGCGCCGAAGGTTGCATCGGTGGTGCAGGACAGCGCGCGGGCGGCCTGCAATGCGGCCATCATGTCCTGAATGGCGCCTGCCCCATCGGGCGCGGCGGCCACCGCCTGCGGCGCGCGCAGCACCGTTGCCGCTGCAAGTCCCGCCACGATGCCACCGAAACTGCGGCGGCCAAGCTTCACTACATTGCTCATCTCTCAACTCCCTTCGATCGATCCCAGGCTAGGACGACGGCTGGCAGATCGTCACCGGCTCGCTGCCCAATTTGGGCATGCCGACGCGCTCCGCCGTCCACTGCCTGATCTCACCTGAACTGGTCTTGCACTGAAACCATGCAAGTCTCAACCCGTGACCGATCCCCGGGAAACGAAACCGGCACCGGAACCGTGTGCCCTTTCCGCAATGCGCGCCGGCGTGCTAAGGCCAGCCGGTTGATTGTCCGGAGCGGTGAACCTTGCCGAAATACAGCCTGATCGTGACCTGCAAGGGCCGCCTGATGCACCTGCAGCAAACCCTGCCGCTGTTCTGCGCGCTGCCGGACACCGAGGTCATCCTCGTCGACTATGGCTGCCCCGACCGGAGCGGTGAGTGGGCATCCGCCAATTTCCCGGCTGTGAAGGTCATCAGCGTTGCCGACGACCCTGGCTTCAATCCCTCGCGCGCTCGCAACATCGCCGCCCGGGACGCAACTGCCGACTATCTGTTCTTCGTCGATGCCGACATCAAGGTGAAGCCCGCCGCCCTCGACGAGATCGCCGCAGTCATCACGCCAAATACCTATGCGACGGTCGATGCAACCGATCTTGGCGATGACCTGCGCGGCACCTGCATCATCCCGCGCGACAAGTTCACCGCGGTGGGCGGCTATGACGAGCTGCTGAAGAACTACGGCATGGAGGATACCGAACTCTATGTCCGCCTCACCGACTTCGGCCTCGCCGATGCCTTCATATCGCCGGAAGGCTTCGAGGCTATCCCGCATGACGATGCGCTCCGGACGCGGTTTTTCCCGGTGAAGTCGGTGCGCAAACTGCGGATGATCGCCAGCTTCTATCAGGAATACATCAAGGTGTTCCGCCGCTCGGTAGTGGTGCCGCAGCTGGCGCTTGAGGACCGGGAGCAGATCCACGCCGCAGCCTGCTCTCTGGTGGAGCAGCTGACATCCGCCAGCGACCCGCGCAACGGCGCCCGCATCGGCATGAAGCTTCCCGTGGAGATGCCCGCCGGCAAGATCGGCGGCGACATGGAATGGCAGTATGAACTGACGATGACGATGAAGCCGAAGGATCCGCTGGCCTTCCGGCAGAAGTTCCAGAACCCCCTGCTCTACAGGAAGTAGGAAGCCCGGGCCCCGCCGCAGCGGAGCCCGGAGAGACGAAGGCCTCAGCCCAGATCGGGAATGCGCAGCACCTGGCCCGGATAGATCTTGTCCGGGTGCGACAGCATCGGCTTATTGGCCTCGAAGATCACGGCATGCTTGGCGCCGCTCTTGTAGAAGTGCTCCGAGATCTTCCAGAGATTGTCGCCCTTCTTGACCGTGTAGAACACGGGCTCCTTGGCATCCGGAACCTTCACCTCGGCCTCGACCTTGGCGATGCCATGCGTGTTGCCGATGGCGACGATCGCCTTCTCGAGGATCTCCTGGCTCGACACATCGCCACGGATGATGGCCCGGTCACCCTTCACCTCGACGGTCACCGCGTCGGTACCGAGGCTGTGGGAGTCGAGCTCCTTCTTCAGCGCATCGGCACTCGGCGCTTCGTCCTTGCCGCCCAGGCCGATCGATTTGCCGGCCGACTTGATGAAATCAAAAATACCCATGTTCCGTTTCCTTGCTTATGATCAGAATACGATGCCCGCTCTCTGATCCAATCCCCCCGGCAATGTCACCGGGGCTACGTACAAGAATGACTACTCCGACATTATATGGACATTCTTCGCCGACTCGATTGATGCCGCTCAGGCAGATCTTGACGCGCTCAACAAGAATCTGCCGACCGGCGAGACGCCACGCCAAAACGTGATCGTAATTCTCAGCGACGGCGACGCGAATGCACCAAAGACCGCCTCAGGATCGAGGCCCGCAATGATCGAAGCCGCCCGATATGCTAACCAGTGCCTGCAAGCGATTACCTCTTCCCAGGCCGCTACCGCCGCCGGGACCTGGGTTTATTCCGTCGCCTACAACGCCGGCACATCGGTAGGAGGTACCTGTAAGCTCGACACCTCGACGGTCTTGACGCCGCAGGTCATCGTAACGACCGCGACGAAGACGGACACCTACACCCAATCTTACAGCAACAGCCAAAAGAAGTGCGGCACAGTCGCGAAGTCGACGTCAAATCCGACGCCAACCACCCAGACCATGGCGGCGTCGCTTGCTCCGGCTCCCTCGGTCACCGGCCCCACGAGAAGCCCCTCACCCACCCCGGTGTGCTCAAGTTCCAACCGGAACATTTCCTACACCGACACGACCGTGACTGTGACGGTGGCCGCAACCACGCCGGCGACCTCGACGAAATATGACCGCACGGCCTGCGATACCATGCGCGCAATCGCATCGACCCCGGACAAGTTCTATTCTGTCGACAAGGTGGGTTCATCAGGTGGCTGCGTGTCGACGGTAAATCCGACCACCACCGACCTGCTCTCGATCTTCAAGCGGGTCGCGATCAGCATGATGACGAAGCGGCGCGCGCCGAAGTCGGCGATCTAGCGGAAACACAGGGGTGAGGGATGCGGCCGGTTTGCCAAGGCATCAGGCTTGTGCCCTCACCATTCAACCACACTTGCCGGACCTCACCGCGATGGCGCCGTCCACAGTGAACGTGAATGAGGCCGGACAGCAATTCTCGCAGCGCATGCCATGACTGACGAAACCATCATCCAGATTTACAATGCCCTGGTCATCTGCTTCTTGGTCAGCCTGGTGTTCGCTGTGCTCGTCGTGGGCAATACCATCCTGGCAAGGCGTGCGGCGCGGAAGCGCTCGCGCGACCCTCTCCTCGCGCGGCGTCCAGGCGCGCTGGAAGATGAACCGCGTCCGTTGACGCCGGCGCCACCAAAGGCACCTGATCCCTAACCTCTCAGCGCATCGTCTGCACTGCCGCAATGATCCGCTCCGGCCCCAGGCTGGTGTCGCCGCCGAAGGGATTGTTGATGATGACGTCGATCTCTTCCGCCGGAACCAGCCAGTTGATGATGCCCCACTCCAGCGCCTGCGCCGCCCCTGCCGGTGCCGCCGTGAAGAACAGCTCCTTGATGACGTTGAGGCGCAGCCGCCCCATGAAGTGCAGCAGCACCGTTGTATTGTAGGGAACGCCCAGGTTCACGGGCGTGATGGCAAAGCTGGCAGATGCATCCGCAACCACCAGGTCGCAGCTCAGCACGAGGTCGAAGGCGCCGCCCCAGACAGAACCCCGCACCTTGGCAATCACCGGGCCGGGAAAGCGCCTGATGGCGCGCAGCGTGTGCTCCAGAGGGTCGGCGTAGCGCAGGGGATCGAGGCCGCCCACCGGCAGCTCGCCGATGTCATGGCCTGAGGACCACACCCTGGCGCCTGCCTCGGCCTGGATGATGACGACCCGCACCGACTGCGCCTGGAAGCCGTTGAGCGCGGCCGAGATCGCATACATCATGCCGTGGCTCAGCGCATTGCGCCTGGCACTGCTGGTGAGCGTGATGGTGCCGATGCCATCCGCCACGCTGCTGGCGATATGCTGTTGTGCTGCTTCGCCCATGCCGCCCCTCCCTGCCCCGGTCCGCAAGGCGGACAACGGATGCGCGAGCCTAGGACAGCACGGTTGCGAACCATTTGACAGACGTCAAACGGGCCTGATCCCTAACGGCTGCGTGCGTTGCCCGTTAACGCGCCGCGATCTGGCCTGCGACATGCTCGGCATCCACCCACACGCCCCAGATGAAGGCCGAGGCGCGGCGCGAGAGCCAGGGAAGGCCAAGGAAGTAAAGCCCCGGTGCCTTGGTGGAGACGCCGCGCTCATGCGCCGGGCGGCCCTTGTCGTCGAAGGCGTCGAACTTGATCCAGCCGAAGTCCAGCGCATAGCCGGTCGACCAGATGATCGATGTGACACCGGCCTGCTTTAGGTCGAGTGACAGGATGGGGTTCAGCGCGCAGTCCGGCATCGCCTCCAGCGTGCGGGCATCGGGTTCCAGCGGGAAATCGAGCTTGTTGGCGGCGATATAGGCATCCGCCTCATCCAGCACCGAGAACAGATTGGCGTCACCACGCTCGATATTTGCCTTGAGGTCGGGTGCGAAACTCATCTTGCCATCGGCAAAGCCATCCGTGCGGCCCACCAGCGTGATGCCGCGATGCGCCAGATTGCGGAAGTCCACCGTGTGGCCGCCATGTGCGCCGCTCACCGCAATGGTCACATGCTCCATGCCGGGCGCGATGGTCTTGGCGTCCCACTTGCCAAGGGCCCCCAGCCACCACACGAAGTCCTTGCTCCGATAGGCGCGCGGCGGCCTGTCATGCGGGCAAACCGAGAGATAGACCTTGCGCTCGGCCCGCTGCAGCTCATCGGCGATCTGCGCACCTGACGAGCCCGCGCCCACCACCAGCACCGCGCCAGGCGGCAGCTGCGCCGGATTGACATAATGCGCCGAGTGGATCTGCAGGATGCCCTCGGAGTCAGGCACCATTACCGGCCGCAACGGTTTCTGGAAGGCCCCGGTGGCCGCCACCACGTTCTTCGCCTCGATCACGCCATCGGCCGTCTCGGCGCGGAACGTGCCATCGGGATTGCGGTGAAGTGCTGTCACCTCGACGCCCGTGCGGATCGGCGAGTTGTTCTGCTTCGCATAGTCTACGAGATACTGGACGATCTCGTCACGCGTGGCGAAGGCATTGTCATCGCATTTGAATGCAAGGTCCGGGAAGCGGTCATGCCAGGCCGGGCCATTGGCCACGAGGGAGTCCCAGCGCTCGGAACGCCAGCGCTCGGCGATGCGCTTGCGCTCGAGAAGAAGGTGCTCCTTGCCCAGCTTGCCAAGATGCCGGCTCGCTGCAAGCCCGGCCTGCCCGCCGCCGATGATGAGCGTCTCGACCTTTTTCACCGGCATGCCGCTGCCCTTCCAGATCATTCGTCTTCTCGGCGTTTTACTGGAGTTGGGCAAAACCGGGTAAGACCATTTCGCCGCAGCGGGCATTCGCGCCGCAAATATTCCTTTGCCCCACGCATGATGGGGTAAACAGGAAATCAGAAGGGCGGCAAGCCGGATCAAGCCGGTTGCCGCTCTCGTCCAACATCACGCATCCGGCGCCGGATTGCCCCCACCACCACGGCAGCGCGCCACGGCGAGTCATGCACCTCCATGGTCAGCCGCACCTTCGCAGTTGCGAGATGAATGGTGCAGTCACCAAACAATACTTATTGACATTCATGCATACAAAAGTATCTTAATCGAATACCCCAGTCAGGAGACCGGCATGCCGGCAGAAGATATTTCGCGCGGTTCGCGCCGCCTCGGCATGGCGACGGCGAAGGATGCGGCCATCTGCGAACGCCTCTCCTCTGACACCTGCGCGGCGGATACGTCCTCCCGCATCCTGAAAGGACTGCCTCGATGAATGCCGTGGGCAAGATCAAGCCGAACGCCCGGCCCTTCTACCAGAAGTATTCCGCCGACCAGCTGAAGGACGCGCTGCGCAAGATGTACCTCATCCGCCGCTTCGAGGAGGGCGCGGAAGAGGCCTACATGCGCGGGCTGATCCACGGCACCATGCATCTCTCGATCGGCCAGGAAGGCTCCGCCGTGGGCGCCACCATGGCGCTGCGCAACACCGACTACATCACCTCCACCCATCGCGGCCACGGCCACTGCATCGGCAAGGGCGCGGAGCCGAAGCTGATGTTCGCGGAGTTCTTCGGCAAGGAAGAGGGCTATTGCCGGGGCCGTGGCGGCTCCATGCATATCGCCGACGTCTCGACCGGCAACCTCGGCGCCAACGGCATCGTTGGCGGCGGGCTTCCCATCGCGGTGGGTGCAGCACTCGCCATCAAGAAGCAGAAGCGTGACGACGTCGCCATGTGCTTCTTCGGCGATGGCGCATCGAATGAGGGCGCCTTCCACGAAGCGCTCAACATGGCGGCGGTGTGGAAGTTGCCCGTTGTCTTCGTCTGCGAGAACAACAAATACGGCATGTCCGTCTCGACCGAGCGGAGCATGGCAGTGGCCAACGTGGCAGACCGCGCATCTGCCTATGGCATGCCCGGCGTCATCACCGACGGCAATTCCATTGCCGATGTCGAGGAAGCGATTGCCGAGGCCATCGCGCGCGCACGCCGCGGCGAGGGTCCGACACTCGTCGAATGCAAGACCTACCGCACGCGCGGCCATTCCCGCTCCGACCGCAACCGCTATCGGACGAAGGAAGAGATCGAGGAGTGGAAGGCCCGTGACCCCATCCCGCATTTCGAAGCGGAACTGATGGCGCATGGCCTTGCCACCGAGGCCGAAGTGATCGCCATCCGCAAATCCGCCGAAGCCGAGATCGCAGCGGGCATCGAGTTCGCCCGCCTTGGCACTGATCCCAACCCCAATGAGGTCACGCGCGACGTCTATTCCAACGAGGCCGCATGATGCGCGAACTCACCTATGCGCAAGCCATCCAGGAGGCGCTGGCGCAAGCCATGGATGCCGACCCCACAGTCTTCCTGATGGGCGAGGACATCGGCGTCTATGGCGGTGCCTTCCAGGTGACGGGCGACCTCGTGCATCGTTATGGCGAGGACCGCGTGATGGACGCACCTATCTCAGAGTTGGGCCAGGCCGGTGTTGCCGTCGGTGCCGCACTCGCGGGCTGCAGGCCGGTGCTGGAATTCCAGTTCTCTGATTTTGCCACGCTCGCCATGGAGCAGATCGTCAACCAGGCTGCCAAGCTGCGCTTCATGCTCGGCGGCAAGGTGAACGTGCCGCTCGTCATGCGCTTCCCCGCCGGTTCCGGCACGGGGGCCGCAGCACAGCATTCACAGTCACTCGAAGCCTGGCTCGCTCACGTTCCCGGTCTCAAGGTCATCCAGCCGTCGACCCCTGCCGACGTGAAGGGCATGCTGCTCGCCGCCATCGACGATCCGGACCCCGTCATGGTCTTCGAGCACAAGCTCCTTTACAAGATGAAGGGCGAGGTTCCGGAAGAGCCCTATCGCATTGCCATCGGCAAGGCGCATGTGGCGCGCGAGGGACGTGACGTTACCGTGGTCGCTACCTCCATCATGGTCCACAAGTCGCTGGAAGCAGCAACCATCCTCGATGCTGAAGGTATCGACGTCGAGGTCATCGACCTGCGCACGCTGCGCCCAATCGACACCGCGACGATCATTGACAGCGTGAAGAAGACCTCGCGCCTCGCCTGCGTCTATGAGGGCGTGAAGACGCTCGGCATCGGCGCCGAAATCAGCGCACGCATCGCCGAGAGCGAGGCCTTCGACTATCTCGACGCGCCGATCCTGCGACTGGGCGGTGCCGAGTCCCCCATCCCCTACAATCCTGAACTTGAAAAGGCCGCCGTGCCACAGGTGCCGGGCATCGTCGAGGGCCTACGCAACCTCGTCCGCGGGCGCATGTAGCATGGCCGTCGAAGTCATCCTTCCCCGCGTCGACATGGACATGGCGACGGGCAAGATATCGAAGTGGCACCACAAGGATGGTGACAGGGTCGCCAAGGGTGCCGCCCTGTTCGAGATCGAGACCGACAAGGCCGCGATGGAGATCGACGCCCCCGCCGGCGGCATCCTGCGCAACATCGTCGTCACCGAAGGCAACAGCGCACCGGTCGGCTCGGCGGTTGCGTGGATCTATGCCGAGGGCGAGGCTGTTGCGGCCCCTGCCCCCGCCGCAGCGCCTGTTGCCTCTGCTGCAGCTGCAACGACAACGACCACACCGGCACCCGTCACCGCAGCACCCGCAGCCGCCACCAACGGTGAGGCCCCGCGCGCGACACCGCTCGCCCGCCGTCTGGCGCGGCAGGCCGGGCTTCCCATCGGGTCCATCCCCGGCAGCGGACCACGCGGCCGCATCACCGCCGCCGACGTGCGCCGCGCAGGCGAGGCGAAGCCCGCATCGGTACCGGCTCTGCCCCCCGCTCCCGTCGTCTCTGGTGACAGCGTGCAGAAACTCTATGCACCGGGCAGTTTCGACGTCATTCCCGTGGACGGCATGCGCCGCACCATCGCAGCGCGCCTCACGGAGTCGAAGCAGACCGTCCCCCATTTCTATCTCTCAGTGACTTGCACCCTCACCACGCTGATGGCGACGCGCGAGCGGCTCAATGCCTCAGCCCCGAAGGGTGCTGACGGCAGGCCATTGTGGAAGCTGTCGATCAACGACTTCATCATCAAGGCCATGGCTGCGGCGCTCCATAAGGTGCCTGCAGCCAATGTCACATGGGCTGGAGACTCGATCCTGCAACACCGATCTTCCGACGTGGGCGTTGCCGTCGCTGTCGACGGCGGACTGTTCACCCCCGTCATTCGCAATGCCGACGCTAAGACACTCACAACCATCTCCGCCGAGATGAAGGAACTCGCCGCCAAGGCCCGCGCCCGCAAGCTGGTGCCTTCAGAATACCAGGGCGGCACCACGGCCATCTCGAACCTCGGCATGTATGGGATCGAGCAGTTCACCGCCATCATCAACCCGCCGCAGGCTACGATCCTGGCGGTCGGCGCCGCAGTGGAGCGCTTCGTGCCCGTCAACGGTCAACCAGTGCTGGCCAGCCAGATGACGTGCACGCTCTCCTGCGATCACCGCGCGGTTGATGGCGCAGTCGGCGCGGAGTTGCTGCAGGCCTTCCGGCAGCTTATTGTAGAACCACTGCTGATGCTGGCGTGAAGACCGGTACGGCCGGTCGAGGGAGGTTTGCTTGCCGCGCTACGACTATGTCTCCATGGGCTTCTACACCTATGACTGCCTCGGCTGGCCATTCACCGAAATCCCGCCCGGCGGCGGCACGGTGTTCATCGACGAACTGACACTCGCCGTCTCGGGCGCGGGCGGCACCGCTGCAATCGCTGCCTCGAAGATGGGCCTCAAGACGCTTGCTCTGGCGGGCGTGGGTGAGGACCTGATGGGCGACTGGGTGCTGCAGCGGTTGCAGTATTTTGGCGTCGATACCTGGGGCGTGCAGCACCAGCCCGGCTGGAAGACCTCGTCCTCCATCGTCACTACACGTGCCGATGGCTCCCGCCCCGCACTGCACATGAAGGGCGCCACCTCCAACTTCTTCGTCAGCGACGAGATGATCCCCCGCGCCGTGGACACGAAGGTCTTCCACGCCGGCGGCGTCGGTCTCATGGACGCGATGGACAAGGGCCAGACGGCCGTCGTCATGAAGGCCGCCAAGGCCCATGGCGCCGCGACCACGGTCGATGTCTTCGCAGGATCGCCCAAGGACCTTCCGGCCATCGCGGCGGTACTTCCCTACACCGACTATTTCATGCCCTCGATCGAGGAAGCGCAGGCGCTTTGCGGCCTCTCCGACCATGGCGAAACGGCGAAGTTCTTCCTCGACATGGGGGTGACGGCCTGTGTGCTGACCCTCGGCGGCGACGGCGCCTATTACCACGACCGCGATGGGGTGACGTTTCACGTCCCCGCCTATGACATCAACGTGAGGTGCACCTGCGGCTGCGGCGATGCCTTCAACGCTGGCTTCGCGGTGGCGCTGGTGCAGGGCTTCGACATGGAAACGGCCGTCAGATTTGCGCAGGCAACCTCCGCGCTGAACGCCACCGGGCTTGGCTCGCAGGCGGGCGTCAAGGATTTCGCGCACACGCTTGATTTCATGAAAGCCACCAAGACGAAGGGCTGAACCGCGATGCCGGACAAGACCGACTCCCGCAAGACCCGGCCGCTTTCAGCTGAACGTGGTGCCGGCCGCATCGCCCGCAATCGCATGCGCATCGCCTGGATGTATTACGTCGAGGGCCTGACACAGAACGAAATCGCCGATCGCCTCGGCATCGGCCGCGTCACCGTCGTCCGCAACATCAACGAGGCGATCAAGCAGCGCGAGGTGAAGATCTGGATCGAGGGCGATGTCTCCGAGTGCTTCGAGCTCGAGGGCGAACTCAAGAAGGCCTTCGGCTTCAAGGACGCCGTGGTGGTGCCGGAGCCAGATCAGCCCGAGAACGTGATGAAGTCGATCGGCGTCGCCGCCGGCATGTATGTGTCCGACACGCTGGAGGACAACATGACGGTGGGCGTGGGCTGGGGTGCCACACTTTATGAGTCGCTCGCCACGCTTGCCCCGCGCGCCCTCGAAAACCTGCAGGTGATCTCGCTGCTCGGCGGCATCGTGCAGGCGCGCAAATTCAACCCGGCGGAGTTCGCCTGGCAGTTCGCCCGCATCATGGGGGCGGACTGCTACCTCTTCCAGGCGCCGGCCGTTGTGGATTCACCTGAAACCCGCGAGGCGCTGATCGAGCGCTGCGGGCTGAAGGACATCTTCCGCCGCGCCGAGCGGCTGGACCTGGCCATCCTCAGCGTCGGCACCATGGCGCCCTCCTCCACTGCCTTCCGCTTCAACCTGATCAGCGACGAGGAGCGCGCCGAGCTCCTGAGGCTGGGCGCGGTGGGCGACATGCTGTTCAACTTCTATGACCGTGATGGAAAGCTCGTCGACCACCCGGTCAACCGCCGCATCATGTCGCTGCCCATCGCGCAGCTGCGCGGCGTGCCCACCCGCGTCATCGCCTCGGGCGGCAATGACAAGGTGGACTGCCTGCTGGGTGCCATAAGGCTCGCGGACTGCAACGTGCTCATCACCAACGAGGCGACAGCCCGCGAGCTGCTTCTGCGGAAGGCCTAGGCGCCGCGGGCCTTCATGAAGTCCTGCGCGGCACTTTTCAGCTTCCAGCCGAAGGCCAGCAGCACGAGGCCCACCAGCACCGCGGTGCCGGCGATCACCCAGATGATGCTGACGGCCGCACTCGCCGGATAGAACACGATGAGCAGCCCCAGCGCCGCCCCGGCAATGCCTGCCAGCGCGAGCAGCCCCGGCTGCTCGATGTCCTTCCACATGACCAGCGCGCCGATCAGCTGCAGGAGGCCCGCCGCGATGTTCCAGAAGCCGATGAGTAGCACGACGTAGGTGGTGGCGAAGCCCGGTGCCAGCAGACAGACGAGGCCAGCCGCGATGCCGACGAGTGCCGTCAGCAGGCTGGTGATCGAGGTGCCCTCGTTCTTGCCGCGGAACACGCCCCACAGGCCCAGCAAGCCGTCGACCAGGGCATAGATGCCGAACAGCGTCACCACCACGGCCAGTGTCACCCCCGGATAGACGAAGGCCAGGACACCGAAAATCAGGCTCGCGAGCCCGCGTAGCATGATGGTCCGCCACATCGCCGTAAAGAATTCGCGCATCGCCATGTCAATGTCCCCCAGTTTCGCTAAACTGGCTGCAACCTAGCACAGCCCATTCTGAGTCTGGGAGAACCGATTGGACACGCCGACCCACGCCAAATACGAGCAGCTGATCGAGCGCACGCGGGACCTCCCCGCGGCCCCGACGGTGGTCGTGCACCCCTGCGACGAGACCTCGCTGCTGGGTGCGGTGGAAGCGGCAGGGCTGGGCATCATCATTCCCATCCTCGTTGGGCCCCGCCGCAAGATCGAGGCGGTAGCGGAAAGGACAGGGGCTGACATCTCCAAATTCCGCCTCGTCGATGCCCCCCACAGCCACGCGTCGGCGGCCCAGGCTGTGGAATTGATCCGCGCGGGCGAAGGCGCTCTCCTCATGAAGGGCAGCCTCCACACCGACGAGCTGATGCACGAGGTCACCGCCTCGGCCACGGGGCTTCGCACAGCGCGGCGCATCAGCCATGTCTTCGTGATGGATGTGCCGACCTATGCCGAGCCGCTGTTCATCACCGATGCCGCCATCAACATCTTCCCGGACCTCGATACCAAGGTCGACATCGTCCAGAACGCCATCGACCTCCATGTGCAGATTGGCCTCGGCATGCCGCGCGTCGCCATCCTCTCGGCGGTCGAGACGGTGACCACCAAAATCCCCTCGACGATCGAGGCCGCCGCCCTGTGCAAGATGGCCGATCGCGGCCAGATCACCGGCGGGCTGGTGGATGGCCCCCTGGCCTTCGACAACGCCATCGACATGGAAGCCGCGCGCATCAAGAACATCCGCTCCGAGGTGGCAGGCCGGGCCCAGATCCTGGTGGTGCCGGACCTCGAGGCCGGCAACATGCTGGCCAAGAACCTCACCTTCCTGGCGGGGGCGGATGCGGCTGGGCTGGTGGTGGGTGCCCGGGTACCCATCGTGCTGACCTCGCGGGCCGATTCCGTGCGGGCCCGCTTGGCCTCCTGCGCCATCGCGGCACTTTACGCTCAGTCACGCCCGGCGATACCCGGCGAATAATGGCCCAGGGCCGCCAAACTTGAGCTTTTTGCTTGACACTCTTGCCCGCCCGGTTCATTTCCGGGAGCGGCGCGGACACCGCTCCATTCTCAAACAGGAACCCGAAACCCAATGCCAAGCGACAGTCATAGTCGATCGACCATGCCGCTACTGGCACGCGCGGGTTTCTGAGTTTTCCTCAGTTCACCCCCGCCACCCGGTAACGGCTGGTCGGTAAGAGGTGAACCAAATGACCTTCAAGTCTCTTTTCACGTCCCGAAATGCCGCCGTACAGGGCGGTCAAAACGACAATGCCGGGATGATCGTCATCCTGATGATGTCCCTCGTCTTCGTACCCATCATTTTCGCCCACGCGGCGATGGTGATGCCGGAGGCGCCCGGCACGCAGCTCGCGGGCATGTTCAGCGCCCTGCTCAAGACCTTCTGAAAATCAAACCCCGCGCCCCGGCGCGGGGTTTTCTACTTCACCTGCAGGCCTCCGATATAGTCGATGAGATTGTCGACACGGCGCTGCACCGAGGCTTCGTCGCCCTCCGCCCCACCAAGATCCTGCGCCGACTCCGCCTTGAACCACACGCCCCACACCGGCATCTCGCGCTCGCCATGACCAGGGACGGGGTCGCGCCCGTCAATCATGCGGGCCAACCTGTCACGCGGGAATTCGCCATGGCGCTGGGTCAGCGTCGTCAGGTTGGGTGGCTTGATGGTGAGGCTGAAGGCCTTGGGGCCATTGCCCCTGGCATCCTCGCCATGGCAACTCGCACAATACATGTTGAAGTCATGCTCGCCGGAAATGCCTGCATTGGGGTCGGCATCCTCCTGGGCATGGAGGGTGGCGGCTGAGAAGATGAGAAAGGCAGCGGCGAGAACGGTCAGTGTGTTCCGCATGGCGGTCACCTCATGAATCACGCTCGTTCCCGGGCGAAAGCCTAGATCAGCCGAAGGCCGCGCGTCCACCGCAGACCAACCCACCCTCTCATCATCGCCGGGCTTGTCTCGACGATTCTTTTGGTCGCCACCAAAGAAGATGCCCGGGACGAGCCCGGGCATGATGAACTTTGCGAGTACGGAAGCAGTCCTCAGCCTTCCGCCGGCTTCAGCTGCACGCTCTCCCCACAACCACAGGCAGAAACCTGGTTGGGGTTGTTGAACACGAAGCCCGACTTCAGCGCCGAAACCTGGAAATCCATCTCGGTGCCGAGCAGGAACATCATCGCCTTGGCGTCGATCAGCACCTTCACGCCCTTGTCCTCGACCACCTCGTCGAAGGGCTTCTGGTCCTCGGCCCATTCCATGGTGTATTCCATGCCCGCACAACCGCCGTTCTTCACGCCGATGCGCAGGCCCACCACGGGCTTTTCGGCCTTGGCCATGATCTCGCGCACGCGCTCGGCGGCGGCGTCAGTCAGCTTCATGGCCTGGGGAAGTGGTCGTGATGCGGATGCCATGGCGTCCTCCTTACCACATGTTCATGGCCACGCGGGCCTCTTCCGACATGCGGCTGTGGTCCCATGGCGGATCGAAGACGATTGTTGCGCGGCAGCTCTGCACGCCCTGCACGGTGGACACGGCATTCTCCACCCAGCCCGGCATGTCGCCCGCCACCGGGCAGCCGGGAGCCGTCAAGGTCATCTCGATCGCCACGTTGCGGTCATCGTCGATGTCGACCTTGTAGATCAGGCCCAGCTCATAGATGTCGACCGGGATTTCCGGGTCATAGACGGTCTTGAGCGCGGCCACGATATCATCCGTCAGGCGTGCCAGCTCATCCGGCGGAATGGCCGAAGGGTTCGGCGCATTGTCGGGAACGGGCGTGGTCTCGGTCGCGGCATCGGTCATCCGAATATCCTCCGGGCAGAGATAAGCGCTTCGGCCAGAACATCAACCTCTTCGAGGGTGTTGTACATGGCGAAAGACGCACGGCAAGTGGCGGTGACACCGAACCGCTGCAGCAGCGGCTGGGTGCAGTGGGTGCCGGCGCGGACGGCAACGCCCGCGCGGTCGATCACGGTGGCAACATCATGGGCATGCGCCCCTTCCATGTTGAAGGAGACAATGGCGCCCTTGTTCTTCGCCCGCCCGAAAATGCGCAGCGAGTTGATTTCGGAGAGGCGCTCCGTGGCCCGGTCGCGCAGGGCCGCCTCATGCGCGGCAATGTTGTCGAGCCCGACGCCGCGCATGTAGTCGAGTGCGGCACCTAGCCCAATGGCCTGTACGATGGCCGGCGTTCCCGCCTCGAAGCGGTGCGGCGGGTCATTGTAGGTCACGTAGTCAGTGCCCACTTCCAGGATCATCTCACCACCGCCCTGGTAGGGCGGCATCTTGGCGAGCAACTCCTTCTTGCCATAGAGCACGCCGATGCCGGTCGGCCCATAGGTCTTGTGGCCGGTGAAGACGAAGAAATCCGCATCAAGCGCCTGCACATCGACGGCCATGTGAACGGAAGACTGCGAGCCGTCCACCAGCACGGGGATGCCGCGTGCGTGCGCCAGCTTGATCACCTCCGCCACCGGCACGATGGTGCCGAGCGCGTTGGACATCTGGGTGATCGCCACCATCTTGGTCTTCGGCGACAGCAGCTTCTCAAACTCGTCGAGCAGGAAATTGCCCTCGTCGTCGATGGGCGCCCACTTCAGCACCGCGCCATTGCGCTCGCGGTGGAAGTTCCACGGCACGATGTTGGAATGGTGCTCGAGGATCGACAGCACGATCTCGTCGCCCTCGCCGATCACCATGCCACCGAAGCTCTGCGCCACGAGGTTGATCGCCTCGGTCGCGTTGCGGGTGAAGATGATCTGTTCGGCGGACGGCGCATTGAGGAAACGGCGCACGCTCTCGCGCGCATCCTCGAAGGCCTGGGTCGAGGCATTCGACAGGAAGTGCAGTCCGCGATGCACATTCGAGTACTCTTCGGTGTAAGCCTTCATGATCGCATCGAAAACCGGCTTCGGCTTCTGCGCAGAGGCGGCATTGTCGAGATAGACCAACGGCTTGCCATAGACTTCTCGAGACAGGATCGGGAAGTCCTTGCGGATGGCCTGAACGTCGTATGCCATCAGCGCTTCCTCCCGTGCTCGGTCAGCCAGCGCGCCGCGAAGTCTTCGAGTGCCGTCCGGATGCCGTCTTGGTGCACGGTGTCGAAGGCCTCGCCCACGAAGGCCGCGATCAGCAATGCCTTGGCCTCGGCCTCGGGGATGCCGCGCGACTTCAGGTAGAACACATGGTCGTGGTTCAGGTCGCCAGAGGTGGCGCCATGGCCGCAGGCCACGTCATCGGCATAGATTTCGAGTTCGGGCTTGGCATCGAACTCCGCCGTCTCGGTCAGGAGCAGCGCGTGAGAAGACTGCTTGCCGTCGGTCTTCTGCGCGCCGGGTCGCACGATCACCTTGCCCTGGAAGATGCCGCGCGCATGGTCGTCCATCACACACTTGAAAAGTTCGCGGCTGGCGCAGTTGGGCACCTCATGGTCCACCACCAGCGCCGTATCCGCATGCTGCTTGCCCGCCAGCAGGAACGCGCCCGAAATCTTGGCATCGGCGAACTCGCCGATGAAGCGGAAAGTGCCGTTCTGCCGGTTCAGCTTGGCGCCGGTTGTCAGCGTGAAGTCGCGGAAGGTCACGTTCCGGCCCACGATCACGTGGCAATGCGCAAGGTGCACGGCGTCATGCGACTCCAGTTCCACCTTGATCCGGTCAAGCCGCGCATTGTGTCCGATGCGGATTTCCATCACGGAACTGGCGAGGTAGCTGCCCTCGCCCAGATGCGTCTCAATGATCGTGGCCGAGGCGTCGTCCGCAATCTCGATCACATTGCGCGTCGCCACGGTGCGCGGGGATGCATCCGTTGAAATAAACACGAGCTCGATCGGCGTGTCGACATTGCCCTCGATCCGCAGCCGTGCCCCATCAGTGGCGAAGGCCACGTTCATCAGGTTCACCGGATCGTCGATTGCGGCGGTGGATTCGACGAAAGCGTTCGCCTGCTTCGAATGCTTCGCGTCATATTCGCCGTTGACGAACACCATGCGCGTTGCCGCAACGCCGGCGAACAGGGAAGAGGCCACGAGCCGCTCCACATCAGCAGGCTTCGCCATCACATGCTGGCGCGGAGGGTACGGCTTGTCGATCAGCTGGCGCAGGTCGGTCCAGCGCCAGTCTTCCATGCGCCGGTTGGGCAGCTGGAAGCCCAGCGCCTCCTCGGCAGCCGTTCTTGCAATTACCGTGCTCATGCCGCGCTCTCGGTGAATTCGGCGTAGCCCTTCTCTTCGAGTTCCAGCGCCAGGTGCTTGTCGCCCGATTTCACGATGCGGCCCTTGGACAGCACATGCACGAAGTCCGGCACGATGTAATCCAGCAGGCGCTGGTAGTGCGTGATGACGATCATCGCCCGGTCGGGCGAGCGCAGCGCGTTGACGCCGTCAGCCACCACGCGCAGCGCGTCGATGTCGAGGCCGGAGTCGGTCTCATCGAGGATGCAGAGCGAGGGTTCGAGAACCGCCATCTGCAGGATCTCGGCGCGCTTCTTCTCGCCGCCGGAGAAGCCAACGTTCACCGGGCGCTTCAGCATGTCCGGTGACACGTTCAGCTTTGCGGCCTTCTCCTTGACCATGCGCATGAAGTCCGGCGTCGAGAGTTCCTTCTCGCCCCGCGCCTTGCGCTGCGAGTTCAGCGCCACCTTCAGAAACTGCATGGTGGCGACGCCGGGGATCTCGATCGGATACTGGAAGGCCAGGAACACGCCCTTGGCCGCGCGCTGGTCCGGCGACATCTCCAGCAGGTCCTCGCCCTTGAACGTTACGGAACCTTCCGTCACCTCATAGCCTTCGCGCCCCGCCAGCACATAGGACAGCGTGGATTTGCCGGAGCCATTCGGCCCCATGATGGCATGCACTTCACCCGGCTTAACGGTGAGCGACAGGCCGCGGATGATGTCGCGGTCCTCGTCTTCGAGCTTCACATGCAGGTTGTCGATGTCGAGAAGGTTCACGGTTGTCGCCTCAATGAATGAAATACTTGTAGCCGAGCGTGATTACGGCAAGCCCGATGGCGCCCTTGACGCCATCGGCCGCCGCCTTTGGCAGGGCCGTTTTCGGTTCCGCCGCGCGGTACTGGCCATAGCGGAACACCGCGAAAACCAGCGCCAGCCCGATGGGCAATGCGATATCGAAGGAAGGTGAGGCTCACCCCACGCTCCCTTCCAGCGAGATGCCGATCAGCTTCTGCGTTTCGGCCATGAATTCCATCGGCAGTTGCTGCAGCACGTCGCGCACGAAGCCGTTGACGATGAGGGCCACCGCCTCCTCCTGCGAAAGCCCGCGCGACATGCAGTAGAACATCTGGTCGTCCGAGATCTTGGACGTCGTCGCCTCGTGCTCGAACTGCGCGGTCGACGTCTTGGCCTCAATGTAGGGCACGGTATGCGCGCCGCACTTGTCGCCGATGAGGAGCGAGTCGCACTGCGTGAAGTTGCGGGCGTTGGTCGCCTTGCGGTGGGCCGAGACGAGGCCTCGATAGGTGTTGTCGGAACGGCCCGCCGCGATGCCCTTGGAGATGATGCGGCTCGACGTGTTCTTGCCCAAGTGGATCATCTTGGTGCCGCTGTCCACCTGCTGGCGGCCGTTGGAAATGGCGATCGAGTAGAACTCGCCGCGCGATTCTTCGCCGCGCAGGATGCAGCTGGGGTACTTCCAGGTGATGGCGGAGCCCGTCTCCACCTGGGTCCAGCTGATCTTGGAGCGGGGGCCCCGACAGTCGCCGCGCTTGGTCACAAAGTTATAGACGCCGCCCTTGCCCTCGGCATCGCCCGGGTACCAGTTCTGCACCGTGGAATACTTGATCTCGGCATCGTCCATCGCGATCAGCTCGACCACGGCGGCATGCAGCTGGCTCTCTTCGCGCGTCGGCGCGGTGCAGCCTTCGAGGTAGGACACGTAGCTGCCCTTGTCGGCGATGATCAGCGTGCGCTCGAACTGCCCGGTGTTCTTGGCGTTCATGCGGAAATAGGTCGAAAGCTCCATCGGGCAGCGCACGCCCGGCGGCACGTAGACGAAGGAGCCGTCGGAGAACACTGCCGCGTTGAGGGCTGCATAGTAGTTGTCGCCCTGTGGCACGACGGAGAAGAGATACTTCTTCACCAGCTCCGGGTGCTCGCGCAGCGCTTCCGAGATCGAGCAGAAGATCACGCCGGCCTTGGCCAGTTCCGCCTTGAAGGTGGTCACCACCGAAACCGAGTCGAACACCGCGTCCACGGCCACGCGGCCGGAGGTGTATTCGTTGCCTTCCTCGTCCAGATCGCTCTTCTCGCCCTGCTTCCGCACGCCGGCGAGGATTTCCTGTTCCTTCAGCGGAATGCCGAGCTTGGCGTAGGTTTCCAGCAGCTTCGGGTCCACCTCGTCGAGGCTCTTCGGAGCCGCCGAGCCCTTGGGGGCGGCATAGTAATAGAGGTCCTGAAAGTCGATCTTGGGGTAATGGACCTTTGCCCAGTTGGGCTCGTCCATCTGCAGCCAGCGGCGATAGGCCTCGAGGCGGGCCTCCAGCATCCATGCGGGCTCGTTCTTCTTGTTCGAGATGAAGCGGACGATGTCCTCGTTCAGGCCCTTCGGCGCATAGTCGGACTCGATGTCGGTCGTGAAACCGTACTTGTACTTGTCGACGTCGATGTCCTTGACGAGTTCAATCGTTTCAATGTCAGCCATGTTTCCCTCAGGCAGCAGCCCTGGCCTTGTGGCGGTCGCGGATCTTGCGCCACGCGGCAGTGAAGTGTTCGATGTCTTGTTCGCGGGTGTCCCAGCCAAGTGATACGCGAATTGCGGCTTCGGAGATTTCCGGCTTCACCCCCATGGCGGCCAGAACATGCGATTTTGCGACCTTGCCGGACGAACAGGCGGAGCCGGACGAGACCGCCACCCCTTCGAGGTCGAACGCCATCAGCAGCGTCTCGGCCTTCATGCCGGGTAAGGCGAAGCAGGTGGTATTGGGCAGCCGCTCGACCTTGCTGCCGAAGATCACAGCACTGTCGAGTTCTGCCTCCAGCCGGTCACGCAAGTGCATGACGTCCTGTTTGAGCCCGGCGACGGCGCCGAAGCCTGCAATCGTCACCAGATTCTCTGTGCCCGCCCTGCGCCGCAGCTCCTGGCCACCACCATGGATCAGCGGCTCGACCGGAACACCATCGCGAATGACAACGGCGCCAGTGCCAACCGGACCACCATTCTTGTGCGCCGACAGCGTCAGAAAATCCAACGGCGGCAACCCGAAATTCAACATGCGCTTGCCGAGAACCTGCACCGCATCACTGTGCACCAGGCACCCATGCGCCTGCGCAAGCCGCACCACATCTGCCAACGGCTGCACCACGCCCGTCTCGTTGTTGGCCGCCATCACGCTCACCAGCGCCTTCGGCCCGTGCAGCAATTCTTCAAGGGCGCCAAGGTCAATCACACCATCCGCATCAACCGGAATGACACCAACAGGCTTCCCCGATGCAGTCGCTGCCTGCAGCACCGAGGGGTGCTCGATTGCGGAAACGATAATCCTTTCAACAGGCGCGCCCTTCAGCGCCATGTTGTTCGCCTCGCTGCCACCAGAGGTGAACACCACCATCGGCGGGATCACGCCCACCGCCCGGGCCACCTGCTCGCGCGCATCATCCAGCACCTTGCGCGCCGCGCGGCCTTCGCCATGCACCGACGAGGCATTCCCCGTACAATCCATTGCGCGCACCATCGCCGCCTTCGCTTCCGGGCGCAGCGTCGATGTGGCGTTATGGTCGAGGTAGCTCCTCACGCCGGGGTTCCCTCCGGGTGACGGTCCTTGGTCTGCTTGATGGTGGCGGCCAGCGCCAGGTTGCGCTTCTCGACGACGTCCTCGAGTGTAATCGATGACAGGAAGGCCATCATCTGGCGGCCGAGGCTGGACCAAAGGTCATGCGCGTTGCAGCGCTCGCCCTTCACGCAACCTTCAACAGCGTCGCCGTCGCAACGTGTGAACTGCAACTCCTCGTCAACGGCGGCAATGATTTTGGCAACCGGAATCATGCTCATCTCGCGCGCCAGGCGGTAGCCACCGCCGGGTCCACGGGCACTTTCCACCAACTTCGCCTTGCGCAACTTGCCAAACAGCTGCTCGAGATATTCCTGTGAAATGTCCTGCCGTTCGGCGATTTCAGCCAATGAAACCGGTTCCCCATCGGAATGGGTGGCGATGTCGATCATCGCCATCACGGCATAACGGCCCTTGGTGCTCATCTTCATGGCACGAAATCCTTGATTTTGAACCCCTCACCCGTGCTAAAGGCCAGAACTTCAAGGCAGCGGTGACACGCGCCGCCAGTTTCGAACAATTCTAAACAGGGATATAGAAAACCCGAGTACAGGAGTCAATTATTCGGTGGGCCCTCCACCGGGTTTTTCCTGCCGGATATCTCCCATGAGGAACAAAGCTTTATGCCGGAAGTGATTTTTGGCGGCCCCGCGGGCCGCATCGAGGCGCGCTACCACCATTCAAAGGCCGCCGGATCGCCCATCGCCATCCTGCTGCATCCGCACCCGACCTTCGGCGGCACGATGAACAACCCCATCGTGCACACCATGTACCAGATGTTCCAGAGCCGCGGATTCTCCGTTTTACGCTTCAATTTCAGGGGCGTAGGCCGCAGCCAGGGCGTGTTCGAGAATGGCGCGGGAGAGCTTTCCGATGCCGCCTCGGCCCTCGACTGGCTGCAGTCCTTCAACCGCGAGGCCAAGATCTGCTGGATCGCCGGCGTCTCCTTCGGCGCCTGGATTTCGATGCAGCTGCTGATGCGCCGCCCCGAGATTTCGGGCTTCATCTCGGTGGCCCCGCTGGCCAAGCATTATGACTTCTCGTTCCTCGCCCCCTGCCCGGCTTCAGGCCTGTTCGTGAACGGCGAAAAGGACACCGTCACGCCGCCGGAAGCGGTCCACAGCCTGGTGTCCAAGCTCAAGACTCAAAAGGGAATTACCGTCGAACACAAGGTGATCCCGGGTGCCAACCACTTCTTCCAGGACAAGATCGACGAGCTCTCGAAGATCTGCTCGACCTATTTGGACAAGCGCCTCGCGGCGGAAGGCCAGCTCTAGTCAGCTATCGGGTGGCGCCAAGGCACCGGGCGGAGGAAGAAGACGCCTATGACGCCCACGCCCCATAGCCATATTCCGCTCTCCGTATGGGGAATGCTGCTGTTCCTGTCGGTCATCTGGGGCGGCTCCTATCTCTTTGTAGGCATAGCCGTAAAGGACCTTTCACCGCTGGTCATCGTGATGGCCCGCGTGGTGCTGGCAGCGGCCGCCCTTCTGCCCCTGCATTTCCTGCTCGTCGGCCCGCTGCCGACTGACAGGGCAGCCTGGACTGCCATCATTGGCCTCTCGATCTTCAACAATGTCATCCCCTTCACGCTCATCGTGACGGGGCAGACGATGATCGCATCCGGACTGGCCTCGGTGATCAACGCCACCTCGCCGCTGTTTGGCGTGGCGATCATCGCGGCGGCTGGGCTCGAGCCGTTCATCCCACGGAAAGTGTTCGGAATTCTGGTTGGCATCGTGGGCGTTGCCATCCTCAAGGGCGGGGCGATCATGGGCCAGGGATCGCAAAGCCTGGGCATCCTGCTGTGCCTGGGAGCTGCGGCGAGCTATGGGGTGGGCAGCCTGTGGGCCAAGCTGAAACTGAAGGGTACCCCGCCGCTGAGCATGGCCACGGGGCAGTTACTGTGCTCTTCCGTGATCATGACCGTGCTTGCATTCAGCTTTGATAATCCACTGCAACTCATTGATGCATCAAAGGAAAGCTGGGGTGCGCTGCTCGGGCTTTCGTTGCTGTCCACGTCCTTCGCCTACATCATCTTCTTCCGCGTGGTGGCCCGCTCCGGCCCCGCCAACGTCCTGCTGGTCACCATGCTGATCCCTGTTTCGGCGATTGCCATGGGCATCACGGTTCTGGGTGAAACCCTTGATACCATGGAGATTATCGGCACAGTCGTCATCATCCTGGCGCTGGTGATCATCGACGGCCGCGCGCTGAAGGCCATGACCGCAAAGTAATCGCCGAGCGAAAACATTGATCACTGACATGTGGTCAAGATAGGCGTAGACTCTGCGCGACCTAGGAGGTTGCCATGACACTCAGTGCTTATGCTTCCCCTGCTCCGCCCCGTGCATCCGTTGTCATTCGCCACCCCGTCACCGCGTCGATCGTGGTGGTGCTGGTGGCTCTTCTGTGGGCGACGATTGGCTTTGCCAGCTCGTTGTTTACAAACGATATTGTTGTCGCAGACGAGTCCTATGGCCTGATCCGGTCGTCAATCACCGGGCCGGCCATCCTGCTGCTCCTCTGCGCCGGCGCTTGGCTAGGAAGCCTCTGGCGAGTCGGCCAGGCGACCTAAGCGACAAACCTTTTCAGGGTCGCGCGATAACACCGCCAGACGTTGGCCTTGGCGCGCCCGTCGTGCCGGGGAATGTGATGGCCCGGCCGTTAAGGCAGCGGACGGCGAGATAGGCCCAGGCTTCGGCCTCCATCGAGTCCCCATTCATTCCAACTTCTTCTGCTATCATTACAGGTACTTGCAGAAGGTCTCTAAGATTCTGAATCAAAACAGGATTGAGCCGTCCGCCACCGCAGATGATGTAGAGGCGAGGTGGTTCGGGCACCAGTTTCTCACTGAGCGCAATCGAGCAGGCGGTGAAGCGGGTGAGCGTGGCCGCACCATCGGCGGCTGACAGGGCATCGACAACCGTCATCTGGAAGGTGTTACGGTCGAGCGACTTGGGTGCGGCCGTTGCGAAAAAGTTGTTTTTGAGTAGTTGCCCAAGCACGCTTTCGTTGCTGTTGCCGCTACCAGCCAACATGCCATCCCGGTCGTACGGAACGTCCGTGTGACGCTCGCACCAATCGTTGAGAAGGGCGTTGCCGGGACCCGTGTCGAAGGCGACAAGGTCGCCGTTCCGCCCGATCCAGGTCATGTTGGCGACACCCCCGATATTGACGAAGGCGACCGGCCGCGCCTTGACGGCGGCGGCCAGCGCCCGGTGGTAGACAGGGACCAGCGGCGCCCCCTGCCCACCGGCGGCCACATCCGCTGCGCGCATGTCATAGACGACGGGGATGCCGGTGCGGCGGGCGAGCGTGGGGCCCAGCCCCAACTGGACGGTCAGGCGGCGCTCCGGGCGGTGGATGACGGTCTGGCCGTGAAAGCCGATGAGATCGATCTCGGGTGGGGTGAGGCCGTTGGCGTCAAGAAACTGCAGCACCGCCTCGGCATGCCATTCGGTGAGCGCGCGCTCGGCCTCGGCCAGGATGCCGGGACGGGCATCGCGGGTTTCGAGCGACTTGGCCGCCGTCAGGGCGTCATGGAGGACGGCCTGCTGGCCCGGGCGATAGGGATAGGTGGCGGCAGGGCCACGGTCCACGACGTCCTCGCCGTCTGTGCGAAGCAGCGCCACGTCGATGCCGTCGAGCGAGGTGCCGGACATGAGTCCGATGGCGGTCAGCGGTTTTGACAGGTGAGGCCTCCGGAGGTTAAGAGCCCACAGCCGTTTTCGAAAGTCCGAATGCCATGAGCCAGTTCAAATCCGATTTTCTCACTGTACTGTCAGAACGCGGATTCATCCACCAGATCTCGGACCCCGAGGCCCTGGACGT
>Ga0194051_1000188_pt1 | contig 35905 bp, 29 predicted proteins | sample SepL2320m_MetaG_FD_161275 | JGI IMG/M metagenome (GOLD analysis project Ga0194051, IMG submission 161275) | Anoxic zone freshwater microbial communities from boreal shield lake in IISD Experimental Lakes Area, Ontario, Canada - Sep2016-L239-20m | ecosystem: Environmental > Aquatic > Freshwater >... | reverse complement strand
TGGCCGACGAAGAGTCCACTGAACAAGGACCTGCCGATGACCGTGAAGGAGTTCCGTGCCGCCCTTGCCGACAATCCGGGAGCGAAGATGCACTGGAGCGGCGGGGTTCCTACCGATGCCCACAGTTTGGGCTCGCAAAGAAATCACATCCGCTTCTGCCAGCGGGATCGCCTCGGGTTCACTCGCCGCAAGCTCCTCGGCCCACGAATCGCCCTTTTTAGAGCGGGCTCCGGTAGCCGTCAGGAACTCTGTTGGAGCGGGCCGCACTCGGGCCCAAAACCCCTCGTCACCAAGTTCTAGCCAAAGGTGTACAAGCGTTCCGTAGGCTAGACCCGCGCTTGTCGCCAGTTTAGCGTTGTTCTGTGGACTGACATGGTGGTCGTAAAACGCTTGCGGACCACACGCGAGAAAGTCAGTGATCTGTGAACGAGACAGGTACTGACGGTCTGCGTGGTACTGACTGGGTGACTCATCTATGGAGGCGAAAATGGCAAACACTGCTAGTAAAAAAAGCGGGCGAAGGGACTCGAACCCTCGACATCCAGCTTGGGAAGCTAGCGCTCTACCAACTGAGCTACGCCCGCACCGCTATTTTTTACCGACTTTCCCATCGTAGAGGAATAGCTGCTGTAAAGCCAATGCCCACTCCTTTTTATGAGACAGCTTACACTACAAATCTGTAGACTACGGGAGACCAATAATAGGAGTGGACGGTATCGGATTCTCTTGCGTTTTTCATTCGATTCCTGTTTTTTTACGAATCTACTTTTGGAGGGTTTGTTGTGCCAGTTGCCAAGCCAAGGTTTTTGTCATCGTCAGCCAAGGCGACCCTGGTAATAGTCTTGGCCGTCGCAGTGCTGGGCTTTGGCAGCGTGCCGTGGTTTTTTTCTGACCCCTCGAGAGTCTCTCGCGTGGTGGCCGAGGCCCTGCCAGAATTGCAGGCCGATGTGACCTTTCAAAGCGTGAAGCTCGGTTGGCTCGGGCCGATTGTGCTTGACGATGTGCGAGTCGTTCCCCGCACGGTCAGCAAGGATCCATTGGGTCCAGCCAATCCAATCAATCCCATCACAATCAAACGCATCGAATGCAGCCACGGCTTGGCGGCCATGCTGCTGTCGTTAGGCGATTTGGGCCGACTGCGGATCGAAGGACTGCAAGCAGATGTTGTCTTTGACGCCAACCGGGAATCAAATATGAAGGACCTGTTTAGGACAGTCGCCGCAGGCTCAAGTAAGAAAAATTCTGAAACGGCGACCGTCGGGCAAACTCCAAAGCGCAGTCCTCTGCGATTGAAACTCGAAGTTGATGACGCCCGCGTGAGCGTGTCAGGACCATGGTCGGCCGAGGCATGGGTCAGCGATCCAATTGATGTGCGGGCCGCACTGGGTCCGTCAGCCAGTGGCGATTTTAGTGAGTGGTCGATTGAACCGGTGCAACTGCTTAAGGAAGCCCAACTCGAGCCGAGTGTGGCGCAGGGAGTGCTGGCTTACATCGCGCCGGTGATGGCCGACGCCACTCGAACCGGCGGTCGCTTCTCCCTGCGACTCGATGGCGCCACGCTGCCGGTCGGTCAACCAGCGGCCGGAACGCTTTCCGGAATGCTGTTGATGCACGAAGTCGATCTGGGGCCGGGACCAATGGTGAAAAATATTTTGGCCGCACTGCCCGGCTCGCTGAGCCTGCCACAGTCAATCCGGATTGCCGATGAGTCGACTGTTGAGTTTCGACTAGCCCAGCGACGCATTTGGCACAAGGGGCTTGAGTTTGGTCTGCCACTCGCGAAACAAGGGCAGCGTCTGGATGTGCATTCGAGCGGTTCGGTGGGTCTTGATGATCGATCGATCGATCTGAAACTATCACTACCCATTCCGGCCGACATGCCGCAGGACAGACCGCTGCTGGCTTCGCTGGCTGGCAAGACATTTACAATCGCCATCGGTGGCGTGTTGGGCGATCCCAAGGTGAACTTGGACGGCACGCTTCAAGCCACTGCTGGCGAAGTCATTACCGGTCTTGTGGGTCGGCTGCGTGACGGCAATCGCCCGCCGCCCGCACCGGCTGATCGATCTGCCGCCAGTGACAATGCCGGCCGTGATACCGGTCTCGATCCTGACACCGATCACGGCGACAACAATTCCACACCCACGGCCGCCGCTGAAAAATCGACCACCGATTCGGTGATTGATCTGGTGGGTGGGGTGCTTGATGAAGTGGTCAAGCGGCGTGCGGAACGAAAGGCTGCGGAGGCCGCCAATCCGTCGCAGACACCACCGCCTCGGCGGGGGCGTTTACTCAGACGGCTGGCCCCAGACCCGAACGCGTCGCCGGTGGATGCGCCAGCCCAGCCGTAGAACGGCAATGCTTTGCTGAAACCAGACTGAAAAAGGGGCTCCTCATCCTCAAAAGACTGCTCTTGTCCTCAAGCCCGCTTTATCTCGATGCTCTGGCAACATTCCACTTGGAATCTACCATGCCAGCCCCGCCCACTCCCCGATCGATTGTCATCGTCAAGCTTTCTGCTATTGGCGACGTGTTGCACGGCGTACCGACGGCAGTGGCTTTAAAACGAGCTTTTCCCGCTGCGCAGATTGGCTGGGTGGTCGAGGGCCGCTCCGCAGAACTGCTCGCTGGCCATCCCGCTGTCGATCACCTCTTTCGACTGCCACGCGGTTGGCTCAAATCGTTTTCAGCCGTGCGGACACTGCGCCGGCAGTTGCTTGATTTTTGCCCCGATGTCGCCATCGATCTGCAAGGGCTTCTCAAAAGTGCTCTTCCCACATGGCTCTCTGGGGCACCGATGCGAATCGGCCACTCGCCACCAGAATCACGGGAACACGCATGGTGGGCTTACACGCACCCCGTAAAAGCCCGAGCCACTCATGTCGTGGAACGTAATTGTCAACTCTTAACGCCGCTAGATGTGCCCGTGTCGGCAGCGTCATTCGATATGCCGCGTTGGCCCGTGAGTCGCGCGAGAGTGCACAACTGGCTTTCGTCTTTACGTTTGCCATCGGCTCCCGTCATTCTCAATCCTGGCGCCGGCTGGGACTCCAAGATCTGGCCCCTCGAGCGATTTGCTGAGGTGGCCTGCGCCATCCACCGTCAGCACGGCAGGCGTTGCATTGTTGTCTGGGGTGGCGATCGAGAACGAAAGATGGCAGAGCAGATCACTGCTCTGGCAGATGGCAATCTGGCTGGTGCCGTGAGCATGGCGCCGCAGACGAGTTTGCAAGACCTCGGTGAACTGTGCCGAGTGGCGAGGCTCTTTATCTCCAGCGACACCGGGCCGCTGCACATCGCAGCCAGTGTCGGCACTCCCTGCGTCGGCCTGTTTGGGCCCGTACCAGCCGATCGTAACGGCCCGTATGCAGAAGCTCTGTGTGCCACGATGCACCGCGTTGTCCAACCGCCTGCCGCGTTACGGCCGGCTTGGAAAGATCGTAAGACAGACACTCGTGCCATGGCTGCAATCGAGGCCCAATGGGTTGTCGCAGCGGCCGCCGATATTCTCTCTCGGTCTGAGGCGGCCTAATTACGTCACTGCCAGTTGGTTGCCGCGGCTTCGGCCCGCCAAGAGCGCAACAGTCCGCCAACAGTTGTTAGGCCGCTATACTTTCCACGACAGACAAAGACAAACCGAATAGAACCTTATACAAACGACAACCCTCATGCTGCGTTCTGGTGTGAACCCTTTTTACTACATCGTCGGCTTCGTTGGGTTTTTGTTTACAATAACGGCCAGTAGCTATTGCCTGTTTGTGCTCCGCGGAGTGCGCAGCGAAAGCGCGTCTGCTGGAGCCCCGCACGCCCTTGAACTCATCATGGATCGCTACGGCACATCCTTGCTGACAGGTCAGATCATAGTGCTAGCCCTGGCCACAGTGGGGGCCGTGGCAGTGGACCACTTCAATGGCGAGCGAATTCGCCGCGAACGAGCCGAAGCAGCACAGCAGGCGGCTGGAGCCAATCCCGCCCACTCGCAGGAACCCTTTTTGAAAGCGGAACAGCGGTGAGTGCCTCTGCGGAATCAAACATAGAACTTCTGCGGAAGCAGATTCGGCACCATGACCGCAAATACTATGTCGAAGCCCGGCCGGAAATCACTGACCTTGAATACGATTTGCTGCTGACGCGACTGCGACACATCGAAGAGCAGCATCCCGAAAGGATCACTCCCGACAGTCCGACACAGCGAGTCGGTGGGGAACCGGTTGACGAGCTTGTGTCGGTGCATCATCGCCTGCCGATGCTCTCGATTGATAATACCTACAGCGCTGCCGAACTGACCGCCTGGGGCTTACGAGTCGAAAAACTTCTGCCAAAAGAGCCGATTGAGTGGGTACTCGAATTAAAAATTGACGGCGTAGCGCTCTCGCTCACGTATCAAGATGGCCATCTAGTGCTCGCCTCAACGCGTGGCAATGGGTTCGTGGGCGACGACATCACGCACAACATTCGCACGATCCCGGCGGTGCCTTTAGTCCTGGCCATCGATTCGCCACCAGAGTCGATTGAAGTTCGCGGTGAGGTGTATATGACCAACTCTGATTTGGTCTCGCTCAACGAACAACAGGCAAAGCAGGGGCTGGCCCCATTTGCCAACACTCGCAATGTCGCCGCCGGCAGCATTCGCCTGCTTGACCCCCGGCAATGCGCTGAGCGACCGCTGCGTTTTTTTTGTCACGGGGTCGGTGACTCAACCGGCCTCGGTCTGCGTTCGCAGTCATCCCTACTGGCGTGGGCGGAGCAGGCAGGCTTGCCCGTTGCGCCTTGCACCCAATCCTTTTCTTCGCTCGATGCTCTGATTGCGCGAGGCGGCGAATTGATCGAAGAACTCCACGCCCTCGATTTTGAAGTCGATGGATTTGTCGTCAAGGTGGATCGTTTTGAACAGCAGCAGGCTCTGGGATTCACGGCTAAAAGCCCCCGCTGGGCCATTGCCTGGAAGTTTGAGAAGTTTGAGGCAACAACAAAGCTTGTGAGGATTCGCGTGCAGGTGGGCCGCGGCGGCACGGTGACGCCGGTGGCTGATCTGGAGCCTGTGGAATTAGCTGGCACGATTGTCAGGCGGGCGAGTCTCCACAATGCTGTTGAGGTGGCCAGGAAAGATGTCCGCGAGGGCGATGTGCTGGTGGTGGAAAAGGCTGGGAAAGTGATTCCACATGTCGTGCGTGTGGAAAAGCATCTGCGCACGGAGTCTCTGAAGCCATGGTCGCCGCCCCTCGTCTGCCCGGAGTGCAATACAACGCTCACTCGCGAACCCAAGGGCGTATTTATCCGTTGCCCAAATGATGATTGTCCGGCACGGTGCCGCGAGCGACTCAAATTCTTTGCCTCTCGCGGGGCGATGGATATTGATGGGCTGGGCGACACGCTCGTCGAGCAACTCGTGGCCACGGGACTTGTGCGCGATTTTTCCGATCTCTACTCGCTAACGCTTCAGAGCCTTGAACCTCTTGAGCGGATGGGAAAAAAATCGGCCCAAAGCCTGCTCATATCCATCGACAAAAGTCGGCAACGGGGCCTGACTCGCGTGCTCAACGCGATTGGCATTCGGCATGTGGGGCCAAGAGTTGCCACGCTTCTGTGCGAGCGTTTTCCTTCAATTGATTCCTTGCGGAGTGCAACGCAAGAAGATCTGGCTGCCGTGCTTGAGATCGGCCCGGTGATCGCGGCGGGCGTGCACGAATGGTTGGGAAGTGCGTATGGCCAGCGAGTTATCGAGGGTCTCAGTAAGGCCGGCGTTAGCCTGCAGGCAATTGAGTCGCAGCGAGCCCTCGGCAACGCACTGCTCGGTCGCACGGTCGTAGTGACCGGCACACTCGTCGGCTTTTCGCGGCCGGAGGCGGAGGAGGCAATCCGCAGGGCTGGCGGTCGTGCAGCGTCGAGCGTGTCCAAGAAAACAGACTTCGTTGTGGCTGGTGCCGAGGCTGGCAGCAAACTCGCTAGCGCTCAAAAACTTGGCGTGGCGGTGATCGATGAAGAGCAGTTTCGGGCTCTTGTCACTGGCGATACGCCTGAAGTCCCGGGCCTGGAATAATTGGCTCGTCGTGCATCAAAGCCCAGACGAAATAGCGGGGCGGCGACTCATGCAGAGGTCGGACGGGTTAAACATGAGGGGACGGCAAAGATTACCATCGTCAGGCCCCAGAGTGGTTCGCCAGCCAGAATGCCGATCAATGGCCATGCCAGCAGTCCGGCTGTTGCAACGATCGGGCGCAGCGGGGTGATCCAGAGGCCGATGGCAAACAGAATCTCAAAAAGAGTGATCGAGTGAGTGACTGCATTCATCAGATAGTCAGACTGTGCCAGTGCACCCTGCACATTCATGAGTGGCGATTCACTGCGCACAGCCAGCCACCACGCCGCTGAGCCATCCCACCAGACATCGCCCTTGAGCTGAGCGAGGAACATCGCACCGCTTATCACACTGGCATGCACTTGAATGAGCCCCAATGCGATCGAGGCCCGCCATGACGGCATCGCAATCGGTTGGCCGCCACGCAGCGAAAGCCAGCGATCGATCGAAAAAAAGTTGCCGGCAGGCCCGATTGCCAAACACCACAGCAGCACGGCCAAGCAGTCGTCGGCTGGGCCGGCTAGCATCGGCGCCGCCAGCATCAGCGAGGCCCAGAAAACCGCAGCAAGCAGAGCCACAAGCGATGTGCAAAGCCCGCACATCAGCAGTAAAAAACACACGCCGGTGATGCCAAAGAGAACCCACACCGCGACCGCAGAGCGAGCGAAGTCAAACAGTGAGAAGCCCCCGTTCAATCGCCACTGCGCCACCATTTCAGTCGGTAAGACGCCCTCTGGTCCCAGCCAAACTTGCAGGTCGGCAAGATAACTCCACCACAAAAGTAAAGCCACGCTGGCTGAAAGCACTCGCACCATCGCCAGCGGTCGGCTGTCGGCAGGCGTAAACCAAAACTGCATCCATGATGCGTCTATGCCGGCAGATCGCGGGAGTTGTGTCGCTTGGAGGGCGAGGTGAGTGCTCATCATTTGTCTCTACTCGGCTGGATCAGCGGGGCGACGGCTCCGGCCGCCTCTGACTTGATGAGTTGAACCGCCGCCTGGCCGCCCACGCGGCGGACGCGGGCAGCGTAGACTTCTTCAAGCTCAACTGATGATGAATCGGCGGCAGTCTGCGACCGCTCGGCTAGAGGTCGCCGCAGCACTCGAAGCGACACATCAGTCGCTCCGAGATCGTCAAATAAACCAGTTCCGATCGAGGTCGGTAGCAGGCTGTCGCGATCGGGATCTTCAGCAGTTATGGCGATCGCTTTGGCCAACCGCTGCCAACGGGCTTTTCGCTCGCCAGTCATCGCACCCGGCAAACGAATTTCCTGAAGTCTTGTATCAGATGCATGCGTGGCTTCTAGGGGGAAAGTTTTTCCGACCCGGCTCGTGAGTGTAGGACGCACCTCAATGATGTGGTCGGCATCTTCGGCCTGCCCGTAGGTGAGGCGATAGTCAAAACCTAGGTCGAGCCACATCGGCCCCATCCACGGCGAAAAAAGTCTACCTTTGATCGTACGCAAAAGGGCTGAAGAGCCGCTGCCAGAATTACTCATCACGGTAAGCACGAGGCCGATAAGATAGATGGCAAGCGCTGCAGTGATCGCCGCACGAATCAATTCCGAGGGTCGTCCCTGAGGGGCAGGCGATTCAGTGGCTAAATCAGGAGAGACCCCGGGCGGTGTTTGAGGAGTGGAAAAACGTGCCACGGTGGTTGCCAATGGGAGTGAGTGAGCGGAGGGAAGAATGGAAAAATGATAGTGTGCTTCGCGTCCGGCGGAATCTCTAGAGCGATTTTCAACCGACTTTTTTGTTGGTACGGCTGAGATGCGTTGACACGTTCACGGCTTGCCGATACGTTCGAAGTCTGACAATTCACACCGCAGGACCGCCTTTCGGCACGATAAAAACTTAAAGCGAGGGGGATTAGCTCAATTGGGAGAGCGTCTGGCTGGCAGCCAGAAGGTCAGGGGTTCAAATCCCCTATCCTCCATTTTTCGAATGTCTGATGGGCCCTGCAGGTGTGAATGCCATTTTTCTGGGCCGAACTTGGATTCTCAAACCCTCGATTCAATGACCGCGAATCATGCTGTGCCTGTTTCTAGCGCCCAATCATTGGCGTGGCGAAACGGCGAGTTCATTGCGGCTGATGCCCTTTGCGTGCCTGTTGGCGATGCTGGGTTTGTCTTGGGGGCAACGGTTACCGAACAACTCCGCACGTTTCGAGGTCAGCTCTTTCTCTGCCAGCAGCATTCCGATCGGCTTCAGCATTCGCTGGCTGTTGTGGGCATCCAGCCCGCCCAAGAGCTTGACGAAATCGTGATTGCCGCTGCAGAGTTGGCCACGCACAACTATGGCCTTCATGCCAGCCTCCCACAGTTTGCTGGCGATCTGGGACTGGTGATTTTTATCACGCCGGGCAATCAGCCCTCGCAACACGAAGGCCGCACCAGTCCGCCGCTTGTGGCTATCCACACATTCCCATTAGCTTTTGCGCTCTGGGCAGAGGCCTACCGGGTGGGAATGTCTCTGCGCAGTGTGGTAGCTCAGCAAGTGCCCGAAGCGTGCTGGCCTGTGCAAGCCAAAGTGCGGAGCCGCCTGCACTATTTTTTAGCCGATCGCGAAGCGGATGCTGCTGAACGCGGCTCCCGTGCCGTCCTCTGTCACGGCGACGGCCGTGTGAGCGAAACTTCGACAGCCAACATTGCCATCGTGAAGGATGGCGTCATCAGCACTCCACCTTCCTCTGACGCGTTGCGGGGCGTCAGCCTGTTCTACCTACGGCAGTTGGCCGAATCGCTGGGCATGCTCTGGCAAGAGCGATCCCTTCAGAAGAAAGACTTAGCGAAGGCCGATGAAATCCTGCTGACAAGCACCCCCAACTGCCTGCTGGCAGCGACCCGTTATGATGGTGAATTGATTGGAACTGGACATCCGGGCCCAGTACAAAAGCAATTGCTCGCCGCCTGGAGCCAGAACGTAGGGGTCGATATCGCCGCGCAGGCCGTGGCTATCGCGAGTGAGTCTCTTTCTTAGACGAAGCACTTGAACGAAGCAACGCCGCAATAAAAGTCGATCGAATCACGCGGCCAACCGGGCTGCGAAAACTCCAAGGACTTACACTCTGAGCCTAAACTGAAGCTGGACAAAAATGAAGAAGAGGCTCTCTCAAGGCTAAAAAAGAGGGTCTAACGGGTGCCGCAGGAGGGTCGAGCTGTCTGGGCTACGGCCCGTTTCATCAGCAGATCTCAAAATGTCAGTTGCATTGGGGATTTTTCTACGGATAATGCAATGCCCAAAGTTTCAACTGGAACGGGCGGTGTCGATTTTTTTTGTTGATTCGTGGCCTGTCTTGGGTATTCGAAATGTTTTCGGGGGCACGTCCGTCAAAAACATCAAAACATTCACGGATCGAGTTACGTTTCGCGTGAGAACAAAAGTTTTTGGACGCGTTTGTACTGTTTTTTACTATTGAGAGGAGAGATGCGTGTCTCTCCTTAGGTGCGGTTTGACTTTTGCTTCAAGCAAAAGTCACTAAGTCTTTTATGGAGAATCTTTATGCATGTTCTTCTGGCTCAGGCGGCGGCACTGTCAATGGATTTTGGTAAAAATCCAATTTTACAGTCTGTAACGCTGTATCTCTTTTTTGCTGGCACCGTGGCGATGGGTGCTGGGGCGGCGTATTTCTTTCTGCTGCGTACGAATGTGGAACCGGCGTATCGAAGCACAATGGTTGTGGCAGGGTTAGTGTGTGGGATTGCGTGTTTTCATTACTTTAAGATGACACACGTTTATCAGGAGTCAGGCGGGCTAGAATTTCCTACTGCCTTGCGTTATGTCGACTGGTTATTTACGACGCCACTCCTGCTCGTAAAATTTCCGTTGCTGTTGCGGATGGGCGATCGAGGAACAAAGTTCTTTCTTCAACTTATCGTGTTGGACGTGGCTATGATCGTCACGGCCTTCATCGCCGAAACCTCGGAAGTGAATTCGGAGCGTTGGTGGACGTTCTTCCTCGTGGCATGTGTCTGCGAAGCCCTGATTGTGGGTGTCCTTTACCTGTCGCTGGGACAAGCGATTGCGGAGGCTCCGGCTCCACTCGCGAGGTCGCTCGAGACGATGCGATTGTTTATTTTGATTGGCTGGGCGGTGTATCCGATCGGATTCCTGATGGCCCGATCGGGTAATGGTGAGCTTCGAGAGATCGTTTACAACATCTCTGACGTGATCAATAAGGTTGGCTTTGGTCTAGTTGCCTACCATGGCATTCAGGCCATGAGCCATTCCCATGAATCCGCCCGGAGCTGATTCCAAGGTTTTAAATGCATGGTAAACCCGTTGCGCTGGACTTCCCGGCGCGACGGGCTCCATGGCCCCTAAAGAGTGAGTGCCTTGAACGGGAAAAAAGCTCGTATCCGGCAAGAACTTTTTGAGGATCGAGCCTTTCGTTTCGGGCCGCTTGTTTGCTTGCTTGCAGCGGCAGTAGCGTCCTATGTCTTTGGCAGCCACTGGTCGAGCGTCGTTGCTCCCGCACCGTGGATTCTTTCGTTGCTCGTGGTCGGCCTGCCGCATGGTGCTGCCGACTTGGCTGTGGCCAATCGTCTGTGCCACGGGTCTGCGACGAGTTGGCTTTTGGTCAGCTATTTCGCTGGCATGGCCATTGTGTTTGGCCTGTTGATGTTCGTGCCACTGCCTGTGATTGCAATTTTTACAGTCTTGAGCATCTGGCACTTTGGACTTTCGCACGCCGACGGCCAATCGCCGCCAATGTTTCTCGACTCGCATGGCATTCATCGCTGGCCGCAAGTGGCTGCAGCGCTGGCTCGCGGCGGCAGCGTGCTGGGGGTGCCGATGGTGGCGTGGCCCAATGAAACAGCAGCGGTGGTGGAGCGGTTGCTGAGGTTGGTCGGCAATGGCAGTATCGCACCAGAGTGGAGCAATGCTTTTTCTTCTGCCACCGTTGGTCTTGCTGGCGTGTGGGTGCTGTCGATCTCAGCAGCGGCCTTTGCCGCTGAGGCATTGGCTGCCCGAGAGACCCCTGGTGGATTGGGGCGATCATTCGACACGCTGGTCGATCTTGCCGTGATTGGATTGCTGGGCGTAACAGCAGACCCACTCTTTTCAGTGGGCCTTTATTTTCTTCTCTGGCATGCCTGGCGTCACATGCGTCTCCTCGGGCCAGTTGTGGCAGATGTGCAGCCAGACACGGCAGCCACGCTTGGCAGATCGTTGGTTCGGATTCATAAGGCAGCTTTGCCGCTTCTTGTGCCGACATGGGCAGCGCTTTGTGCCAGCTGGTGGTTTCTCTCCGAGAGTCATTCATGGCGTGATCTGTCACTTTTGTCGCTGGTTGTGTATTTGATTGTCACCCCGTCACACGATGTGTTGATCGATTTTTTACGGGCCCGTACCAGAGCCACTCAATCCTCCATGCCCGACCGGTCCGCTGAGATTCTAGAGTTATGCGTCGCACAGTCCCCCTCCTGCTCTTGCTGACAGCGGTCGCCATCGCTGTACCGCTGCTACCGTTTCTTTTTTTTGGTGCCCGGCTCGATCAGGAAGTTGTGAAATGGCTGGAGCCAGCACCGCCTGTGGGCGTGCTGGCCGCCATTGAAGTCGTTGTTCTGGCGGCTGATGTGCTGCTGCCTGTGCCCTCCAGCGTCGTCGCCACTCTAGGCGGAGCGCAGCTGGGAATGGTTCTTGGCACAGCATGCGCTTGGCTGGGCCTGATGGCAGGGTCACTGTGCGGATGGTGGATCGGCTGGATGGCAGGATCCCGAGCGATCGCGAGGCTCGATCCCACCGAGCGGGAAATGCTCAATCGACAGAGGCGTCGTCTAGGACCGCTCTTGATTGTGCTGACGCGACCACTGCCTTTACTGGCCGAGGCGACGGCAATTTTTTCTGGCGCGGCGGGTGTTGCTCTAAGCGATTTTTGTCTGGCCTCAGCCGGTGGCAATCTGGCAATCGCGTTTGTCTGGAGCTTAATTGGGTCGCTGGGACACAAGCACGATTCACTTGAGTGGGCGCTGATCTGGTCACTGGTGGCTCCCGTTGCTCTCACATGGCTTATACTTCGAGTCCGCCGGCAATCGCTGCGCAAAACAATTGGTGATCCGGAGGTTCAAAGCATGCCTGCATCCCACGTAAACAACTCGACTGCATCGAAGCCACCCGTCGCAGGCACAGTGGCCGAATCGCTTGAACCGGCACAGCGACGAGGACTTTTGCGACAGCTCTACAACTGGGTGCTGTCGTGGGCCGATTCGCCCCACGGCCTGACGGCACTGGCCGTTCTCTCGTTTGCCGAAAGCTCATTTTTTCCGATCCCGCCTGATGTGCTTCAAATTGCCCTCTCGGTGGCCAAGCCCCGTCGCAGTTTTCTTTACGCATTTGTGTCGGCGTTGGCGAGTGTTTTGGGAGGGATCGCCGGATGGGCTATTGGCTGGGGCCTGTGGCACGTGGTGGACGACTGGTTCTTTCAATTCGTGCCAGGATTCTCGCACGAGAAATTTTCTTATGTGGAGTCGCTTTATAAAGACAACGCGTTCTTCGCGATCTTCTTGGCGGCCTTCACGCCGATTCCCTACAAAATATTTACAATCGCTGCTGGGGTCTTTGCCGTGCCGCTCTCAACGCTTGTGGTCGCATCAGCGCTTGGTCGCAGCGGCCGGTTTTTTCTGGTCGCCAGCGTGATGTGGGTGTTTGGTGCTCACGCCAAAGAATTTCTCGAACGTTATCTGGAAGTTGTGACCATTGCCTTGGCCGCTTTGGTGATAGCTGGCTTTCTCGCCCTCCGCTGGCTCGCTGTCTAGGAGCCCGTTGGCAGGCTTTCGTCATCCCGCTTGCACGGCCCGGTCAAAGACAGCTTCAAACTGACTGCGAGTTTGACTGGTCAGCGATTGCACATCATCGACCAAGCGGTCGGGATTGTCGTAGCCCAAAAGATGCGCAAGACAACGCTGCTCCTCTGGCCGCGTGGGGAAATCGTGACGGGCAACCGTGTCGAGCAATCGCAGTCGGCCTTCGATGGCCCGCAGGGTGCGATAAGCATGACCAAAAAAATGAAACTGCTGATCAGATAGGTGGCCGGCGTTGTGGAGAGCAATCAGCCCCGCCAAGGTTTCCGGCGTTCGCAGGGCAGGCTCCTTGCCGCCATGCACAAGCTGCAACATCTGCACCACAAATTCGATGTCGACAAGGCCGCCAGGGCCGCGTTTGAGATTAGTTTTTCCAGCTCCCTCCTCCATGCAATAACGCATCTGTCGGATGGCCTCTGTGTCGGCAGTTGGCCACGCGCGATCAAATGTCGCAGCCGCGACGATCTCCATCGTCCGCTTGGTAGCGGCAGGCGAGCCGATCACCACGCGGGCCTTCATGAGAGCCAGCCGCTCCCAGACAGCGGCTGGGCCGTCGGGGGAAAAGTAGCGGGCGAACTCATCCAGCGATACCGCCGCTGCTCCGCTGCGACCGCTTGGCCGCAGGCGGGAATCTAATTCATAGAGCCTGCCCTGTGGACCAGAGGCGTTGAAAACTTTAAGGGTGCGTTGGGATAGTTCACTAAAGAAGTGGGCATTGGTCGTCCCTTCGGTGGATCGCCGCGTGCGGCGGGAGGGCACTGAAACTCCCTCGCTATCGTAAAGAAAAACAACATCGATATCGCTGGCGTAATTCATCTCTCGACCACCAAATTTTCCCATCGCCAGCACCACTGGCCCAACCTTGATTGCGACAGATGCGTCTGTGCCCGACATCGGTTCGCCGAGACGCTCGACTAACCTCGCCATTTCAGTCGACACGACAACATTCAAAATAGCTTCAGCAATCGCACAGAGCGTTGCTGAGATGGCCACAACTTTGGCTGGTGCGTGGTGGCTGTCAAGAACATCGTGCACTCCGACGCGCAAGTGCTGGGCTGACTTGAAGGCGTGCAGCATTGGGCTGATGTCTGCGGCCCCCTGACAGACGAGGCCGAGGCTGGCAGAAAGGGCGGCCACGCTGGGCAGCTGTTGCACGAGCAAACTATCGAGCAATTCGTCAATCATGCCAGGATGGCGGACGAGAAGGTTGGCCAGAAACGGACTCGATGAGCAGATTCGCACCATCAAGTCGAGTGATGGTGGGTGAAAACTAAAGAGTTCCCAAAGCAGCCCCTTGCCACCGAGCGAATCGCTGACGACACCGAGTCTGACAAGCGTGGCATCTGGATCGGGGGTCTTGGCGATTGCCGAAAGCAACCGCGGGGCAATCGCCGCGAGGAAGTGTCGACAGCGGCGCGTGGACAGAAATCGCACTTTCTCAACTCCGAGCGATGCAAGCGCCCGGCCTGCAGCCGGGATGTCGCGGAAGTTATGTCTGCCAAGCACTTCTTGGACAAACGCTTCTGAGGGTTGGGGATCGAGAATCAGGTCGACCTCTGGAGCGGGATCTGTGTCGTTGGGAAAAGCGTCGTGAAGGAGGTGGTCAAGAATCCGTCGATTGAGCGCGGTCGCCTCGGCAAGATCCTGGGAAAATGCGGCGATCGCCGCTGTGCCTTGGCCATAGCCGCTGCGAACGGCCAGCCTGCCGAGTTCCTCTGCCGAATCTGGCACGCAGTGGGTCTGGCGGTCGTAGAGAATCTGCAGGCGGTGTTCTACCGTGCGTAAAAGCGAGTAATTGCGCTCCAGAATCTCGCGTTCTTGATCGGTCAGCCCGCCCGTCTCGGCGAGTCTTCGAATTGCCTCCAGCGTGTTGCCTGTGCGCACTCGCGGCGTGTCACCACCGTTAAGCAGTTGTAAAAACTGAATCGTAAACTCGATGTCGCGGATCCCACCCCGACCAGTCTTAAGGTCGCAGGCATCAACACCCTGATGGATGGCCCGCTGCTCAATCCGTCGCTTCAGAGCCTTGATGCCGCTGATGTCAGCACGCGTCAGCCACCGCCGATATATCCACGGTTCCATTTCGGCCAGCAGTTGCTGGCCAAGCAGGCGGTCGCCCGTCACGCAGCGGGCCTTGACCCATGCCTGTCGTTCCCAGGTTCGGCCTAGCTGGTCGTAATACTGCAGCGTTGACTCAAGTGACATGACCGCCGGGCCACTTGACCCTTGCGGTCGCAGACGTAAATCGACGCGATGGGCAATGCCCAGATCTGTCGGTTCGCTGATGAGTCGCACTGTCTCTTGCACGACACGTTCAAAAAATTCTTGATTGCTGCAAGGCTTTGGGCCATCGACTTTTCCATCACACGAATAGACAAACACGAGGTCGATGTCGCTCGAATAATTCAGTTCCTCGCCCCCGAGTTTGCCCAGCGCCAGCACGGCTAGAGTTGCCCTCACTCCAGCGGAGTCGCGAGGAATGCCCCGCTGTGTTTCCAAGCGTTTGACTGCCATCTGGGTGGCCGTCTCGACAATGCAGTCGGCCACATGGGAAATCTGGGCAACGACAATCTCCAACCGTTGGCCTGCGACAATGTCGCCGTAGGCAATTCGGAGCGTCTGCCGTCGTTTCAGTCGCCGCAGGGCCCGCATCACGCTCTCAGAGTCGGCATGGAGCGACGCCTCGGCCGAGATCATCGAGGTCAGACTCTCTGGCTTTTCCGGTCGCCCTTGGCCCACTCGCACCTGTTCCCAGGCTTCTGGATCGCTGATGACGATCTCCGCGAGATACGGACTGGCAGAAAAAAGTCTCAGCAGAGTTTCAAGGGCCTGGGGATCGCGTTGAAACAGCGTACCGATTGAAAGCGGACTGCGGACCGCACAGATGAGCCGATCAAGCGACACAAGCACGCGATCGGGATCGCTCACATCGGGCAAGAGACGCGTGAGTTGGCCGCACAGAAATGCCAGCAAGTCGAGCGTCAGACCATGAGCAGAAAGCCCAACCAGCGTTCGGTGGGCTGCCTGCGGGTCGAGCAGTCCAGCCAATCGACCCCACTTCGCTGCGGCCGCCGGATCATCGAGCAACTGTTCCATGTCGCTGGTCGACAACTCGCTGCCGGTCTGGGCGATTGCGTTGCCCGTCGGCTCGCTGGCGCGAGGCTTGCCAGAGGGATCTGAAGTGCGACTGGGTTTTGGCGACACCTCACACCCCCGCGGCGCTCGGAGATGAACCCGCTGGTGACCGCGAGCCTATCGGCAGAGCTTTGAGAGGGAGTGCTATTTGGTAGAGGCTCGGGGCAAAATGGAGATCTGCTGGATATGTTTCCAGTGGGACGGCTTGGGCGAGTCCATCGGCGACAGTGCCGATAAGCGACCAGGCGGCAGTGGCAGTGATCTCTATCTCAACGATTCGGCCTATCAGTCGCAGAGGTGCATGAAAGACAACGATTCGATCGCACATCGTGTGGCCCGTGAGTTGCACCCTATCATCAGGCCGGTGCGATTCCAGAGTCTCCCCTTGGGCACGTTTTTCCTCGCGACGCTCTTCTCTCGCGGAGAGTCCCTCTACAAGCACTTGTTGCCGCGTGCCGATAAATCGCTGATTGCCAGCCAGGCTGACGACTGTCTGTGCATCGAGCAAGATTTGATTACGGGATCGTTTGACTGCCTCGGGCACATCGTCTGGCTGTCGCTCGAAGGCCTTCGTGCCAGGACGCGGACTGTATTTGAAGATGTAGCTATTTTTAAAGTCTGCGGTGCGAACCAGATCGAGCGTCTTTTCAAACTCGGCCTCAGTTTCGCCGCAGAAGCCGACGATGAAGTCGCTCGTCACGGCTGCATCTGGAATGGCCTGACGGATGCGGCCGAGCATCTCCATGTAGTGGCCAATCGTGTAGCCCCGCTTCATCCGCGAGAGCACCGCATCGCTGCCGTGTTGGGCCGGAACATGGAGGTAGTGGCAGACCTTGGGCAGATCTCGCACAGCTAGAATTAAGTCGTCGGTCATGTCACGCGGGTAGTTGGTGACAAACTTGATCCGGTCAAGGCCGGAGATTGCGTTGAGTTGGTCCAGGAGGTCCGAGAGGCGGGTTGTTTTGCCGCCATCGATCCACTTGTAGCTATTGACCGTCTGACCAATGAGTGTGATTTCACGGCACCCCTCGGCCACGAGTTTTTGGGTTTCGGCCACGATCGCCGCTGGCGGCCGAGTTTGCTCTGGCCCGCGGACGCGAGGCACAACGCAAAAAGCGCAAAACTTATCGCAGCCTGTTTGCGTTCGGACCAGCGCCTGAAAAGGCGTTGGCCGCATCGTGGGATCACGATCCGGATCGTAACTCTCAAAGCTATCGGCCACAGCATCCCGGCGGCCCGCTTTGCGATCGAGACTGACTTCCAACTGCGGGCCGCCACCGGCCAGAATTTCATCGACGAGAGTCGGCACTTGATGCAACTGCCCTGGGCCAACCACCAGATCGACCCACGGTGCCCGCGACCGCACCAGCAGTTGATCCTTCTGGGCCATGCAGCCCAGAACTCCGATGACCAGGTGCGGGCGTCGTTCTTTTTCTTCCCGAATGCGTCCCAGCGCTGAATAGATTTTGTCTTCAGCATGCTGTCGCACGCTGCATGTATTATAGAAAATGGCATCGGCCTGACTGCTGGTGGTTGCCAATTCCCAACCCTGCCGTCGCAGTGCCGCGACCACCAACTCGCTGTCGAGCACATTCATCTGGCAGCCGACGGTTTCGATCCACAAGCGTTTGGTCATAGACAGAGTCTAAACCACTTCTGGCCACCGTGGAGCAGTCTCAGAAAAAGTGCGACCAGAGCGACTTGAAGCGGCTTTTCCACTAACCCCCAACGCTTCCCAGTCGCATGCCTGCACGCAGGCTGTGGCCTCGCAAAAATTCAGCGGCCGACATGCTGCGACGGCCTTCCGGCACCAAGCGGTGGATCAGAATAGCCGTACCTTCGCCGCAGGCTACGAGAATACCGCTGGGGGAGGCTTCGAGGACTGTGCCAGAGTCGTCGCTCGCTGGCCTTGCAAGAGCCGATTGGGCGACAGCCACATCCTCTAATACCAGTCGTTGCGGCTGCTCACTGCCGCCACGCGCGAGAAATGTTGAGGTGCGAGGCCATGGCTCCAGGGCCCGGCGCATGCGTTCGATCTGGGCCGCTGGCAGTGACCAGTTGACGATCCCATCGGCCTTGGTCAGGCGAGGTGCCCGGGTGGCTTGCGATTGTGATTGCGGCGTGCCGACATCCAGAGCGTTGCCCGTGCCACCTGCCGTTTGTGCGGCGGAAAGCTGCGCTGCTGCGAAGAGTCGTTGGATCGCATCGAGCACAGCCTCCGCACCGAGTTCTGCAAGCCGCTGCTCGAGGTGAGGCGCTGTTTCGTCTGGCTCGATGGCTGTCGCGCGAGCCACGATCACAGCCCCGGCGTCGAGCTTGGGTGTCATGTGAATCACACTCACGCCGGTGAGTGGATCTCCAGCCAGAATCGCCCACTGCACGGGGGCCGCACCGCGGTGACGCGGTAAGAGCGAGCCATGCAGATTGATTCCACCGAGTGTCGCCACTGCGAGCGTGAAAGGGGAGAGAATCTGGCCGTAGTCGCAAACCACAAGTAAGTCGGGCGACCACTGAGCCAGCGAGGTGATCGCCTCGGGAGTGTTGATGTGCTCTGGATCAAAGACAGGCAGTCCGGCCGCCACTGCCGCCTCGCGCATTGGGTTCTTGGCCGGTCGTCGCCCCGCAGCCGCGTGGTCGGGGCGGGTTACAACAGCCACGATGTGTTGCCCAGATCGGCAAAGCGCTGCAAACATCGGCACGGCAAACGGCCCCGTGCCCATTACGACGATCCGCAGCGAGTTCCATGGTGGCAGGCTTGCCAGATATGCATGCGACTCAAAATCTGGCGACTGAGAGAACGAGAATGGATCCATCGGTGGCATGTGTTTTCTGGCCATCAGCCTGTGCAGCGGTCAGCTTCAAGCTGGATGAGTCGGGCAATCAGCGATTCATTATTTGGCAGTTCTCCGCGTGACTGCTTCCCACGAAACACATCCATAAAACTTTCAATCGAGCGACGGGCTTCGATTGTGGCCGCATCGGGCAGCCGATCGGTGAAGAGCCGTCCTTCTAAATGATCAAACTCGTGTTGCACAACACGGGCTAACAAGCCGTCGAGATCAAAGTGCATTGGCTCCCCGTCTAGCGACCACGCGTCGATAATGATGCGTTCGGGGCGACGCACATCCATCCGAAGCCCCGGCAGACTCAGACATCCTTCCTCTTGCACCGCTGTGCCACGTGGCCGAGTGAGTGTTGGATTGACGAATACAAGTTCTTCCCCCGCATCGCTTCTGGCTTCGAGGTTGATAATAAAGAGTCGATAGGGCAGTGCAACTTGATTGGCCGCTAGGCCTACGCCCTGTGCCTCATACATGATCTCAAACATCTGCTCAACGGCGTCGCAGACGGCGTCATCGATGCGCAGCAGCGGTTTGGCCCGGCGCAAGAGCGCTGGGTGGGGGTATTCGACGAGTTGGAGTGCACCGATGGCGACTGGTCCAGCGGGCGGGGACGAATGTGATTTGTGGGCATCCATGGCAGGGTCGAGTCAATGAGGGAGAAAAAGAGAAAGCGGTAAGGTTGACGAACGAAAGATCTGGTTGCTTTCAAGCATACAGCGTCAATCCGACTCAGCCAGCCTTTTTCGCACGGTCGTTTCCACTGTCGAGGGGTGCAGGCGTAGGATGTCGCTGCCATGCCATCCCCCACGCACCAGATCCTGAGCCACAGCAGTTCATCAGGTCCGCACTGGCTGGAGCCCTCTGCTTTCATAGCAACATGCGGGGGCATCGGCCGCATCCCCTTCGCACCCGGCACATGGGGCGCGAGTGCTGGCGTGGCCCTTTCGCTGGCCACTGGCCTAGCCGCCAGCAGGATCGCCAGTATCTCTACAACAGTTGTTCCTGGCATCTCACAGCCGATATTTTTCCTCGAACTCTTTTTCATCGTCATTCTCAATCTGGTGGGGATCCCACTGTGCACCCGGGCGGAGAGATTTTTGGGCCGCGGCAGCGATCCCGGCGCAATTGTGTACGACGAAATGGCCAGTCTGCCACTGGGACTCCTCGTGGTGCCGTTTGCCGAGCGGTCGCCGCTATGGCTTCTTGTGGCGTTTTTATTGCACAGGGTGTTTGACATTTTCAAGCCGTTTCCCTGTCGCCAACTCGAACACCTGCCGGCCGGGCTGGGGATTATGGCTGACGACTGGGGGGCAGCGGCCTGGATGGCCACGACTCTGATCGTTCTACGGTCGGCAATCAATTGGGCTGGTTGGTTATGATGCAAACGCTTTGATTGTTTGGTTTGAATTGCGACATCGATTTATAATAACTCTGCCATGCGTCTGCTGCTCATCGACCACGGATGCTGCGATCTTCCCGACACACGGGTCCATCACTGGCGGCGAGAGCTGGAAACGTTGGGTGTGCGAGCATCTGTCTGCGGTCCATCGACAGTGTCTCATCTAAAAGAACAGCACGCCGGCCTGCACGGCATCCATCTGCACGACATCGCTGCGGCATCCGGGGCCTTGCTCAAAGCGGTGCAAAGCGGCGAATCGGAGGCTCTACTCAATGCGATTGCGACAGTCTCCCCGAGATTGCTGGGGCTCATTCGTGAGACTGCCAGACAGATGGTGGCAGAAGCCGTTGACACCCATGGTCCAGATGTGATTTTTGTTCTCCATGCAGGCATCTTGACCGACCTAGCCATCGAGACAGGCATTCCGGTGGCCGTGCATGTGTCGCTCACCGATCTTGCTGCGGCTGGCAGCAGGCAATCGATGCGAGATTTTATAACCTCCTCGCTCGGCTCCTGTAATGCCATCGTCGCTGCCGACGTTGCCACGGCTGAACTGCTTGGGCAGGAGTGGCTGAGTATCGATTCGCAGGCACTGGACGCCGCGGCCTCACGCGTCGAAGTCTGGCCGCTGGAGCACGGCTCTGCCACAGCAATGCTCAGTCTCTGCCACCGCGTTCTGGATCGTCGTCGTGAGGCAGGGCATGGATTCTTCGCTGCGCGGGAGTGAGGGCGAGAGGATGATTTGATTGTGGCTCCATGAGCAGGCGGTCGATGTCTCCCAAACGTAGTCCTGAGGCAAACGCGTCGTAATCGCGGTAGACCGCTCGACTCGTCAACTGCACCACCCAGTTGTGCACCAGCGGCGTGATCGTGAGAACGGTACGGCCGTGCTGAAACGCCTCCCACATTTCGATGGCTGTGCCCATCGAGGCCTCCGGAACATAGGCCACCAGCAGGTCGAATACTCGGCACATCTCCACATGACCCATAAAAACATCGTGGGCCCGCTGAGAGTCATACCCAATCGAAGTGGTATGGTTGGCAAACGGATCGTAGACTTCCGCTTCAGGCCAATGCGACTGCACCAGTTCGCGGAGGGTTGCCCGATATGTCTGGTCGTGCACGAGCGCCGCGATGTGCGAGCCCTGCATGATCCCTGCTAGAAAGATGCGCATGAAACGATCCTTAAAGTGCCGGTCGAAAGTCCAGCCAAAAAAAGTCCAGCCAAAAAATTTAAGCGGAATGAAAACGACTCCTGCCACGAGTCTAAAGCAGCGGCTGCCCCGCACCACACCCTCCACGCTCGCTCTCGACCTGCCACAAGCGCCTGTGCCAGATTTGGCTGTGGCCCGTCGGGTGGTCCTTGATTTGCTCGGCATTCGCGGCATCTCGCGACAGGAAAAAGATGTCGCCGATCGAATCTGCAAATGGCTATTGGAAGCGGGCTGTCCGCAGAGTGCGATCTTGTTTGATGTGGCGCACACGCTCACGCCGCTGAAGGGCAACGTCGGCAATCTCATCGTCAAGCTCCCGGGTACACATGCCGGTTTGCGAACTCAGCCCCGCCGCCTGTTGATGGCCCACATGGATACGGTGCCGGTCTGCCTCGGTGCCAAGCCGGTGATCGCCGGGCGAGTTATTAAAAGTGCCGATCCGACCACAGGCCTTGGCGCTGATGACCGCGCCGGAGTGGCCGTTGTGTTGTCGACGGCCCTAGAGATACTGCGTCGGAAGCTGCCTCATCCACCGCTGACATTTTTCTTTGCGATCCAAGAAGAGATAGGCCTCTGGGGTGCCCGCTTTGCTAAATCAAGCGACCTCGGCAAGCCGGAACTGGCATTTAATTTTGATGGCGGTGCGGTCGAAAAAATTATAATTGGTGCCACCGGCGGCCACCGGCTCGAGATTGCCATCGAGGGGATTCCAAGTCACGCTGGCGTCGCTCCAGAAAAAGGCGTATCGGCTGTTGCCATCGCATCGCTGGCGATTGCGTCTTTGATCAAAGATGGCTGGCATGGACTCGTGACCAAGGATGGCAAACGCGGCACGAGCAACATTGGCGTGATTCATGCCGGATCGGCCACCAATGTTGTTGCTGATTCAGCTACGCTGCGAGCGGAGGCCCGTGGTCACGACCCCGTCTTTCGCGGAAGGATCGTCAAGGCAATTCACGCAGCGTTTCAATCGGCTGCCAAGCAGGTCAAGAATATCCACGGCAAAACAGGACGCGTGACCATTGAGGGGCGTCTGGACTACGAGGCGTTTCGTCTCAAGGAAGGCGAAGCGTGCGTGGTGGCCGCCGAGGAGGCCGTGCGTTCGATCGGCCGCACGCCCACACTCGATATTTCTAACGGCGGCTTGGACGCCAACTGGATGGCCGCCAACGGTATCCCGACGGTCACGCTGGGCTGCGGGCAGATGGAGATCCACACGACAAAAGAGCAACTCGATCTCGATGCTTTCGAAGCTGCTTGCACGGTCGCTCTGCGGCTTGCCGTCGCGTGAGGACCGGCGTCACGTCGTGACAGATGCGTTCCCATCGGATACATTTTTACGGGCGCTGGCCCTACGACTCATTCGCCATACAGGAGTAACTCAAAATGAATGACGCGTCACTAGCGATCGATCAAGTCCATCAGGGGGACTGCCTCGAACTACTGGCAAGGGTTCCTGCGGGCAGCGTGCACTTGGCATTTGCTGACCCACCTTTCAATATCGGCTACGACTACGACACCTACGACGACAGTCGCCCCGCCAACGACTATCTGGAGTGGTCGAAAAAATGGATGTCAGAAGTGGTTCGCGTGCTGCGGCCCGATGGTGCATTGTGGCTGGCGATTGGCGATGAGTATGCAGCTGAGCTGAAGGTGATGGCGACGCGAGAATTAGGCCTCACCTGCCGTAGTTGGGTCGTGTGGTATTACACGTTTGGCGTCAACTGCAAAAATAAGTTCAGCCGCTCTCATGCCCACATCTTTCATTTTGTACGCGACTCCAAAAAATATACGTTCAACGCCGATGCGATTCGCGTGCCCTCGGCCCGCGAGCTTGTCTATGGTGATAAGCGGGCCAATCCGCAGGGCCGTCTGCCCGATGACACATGGATTTTGCGTCCGCAAGATTTGCCGGAGGGCTTTTCTGCCGATGAGGATACATGGTATTTCCCGCGGGTCTGCGGCACATTTAAGGAGCGGTCGGGCTGGCACGGTTGCCAGATGCCAGAGCAGTTGCTTGGCCGAATCATCCGCGCTTCAAGCAATCCAGACGAGATTGTGCTGGATCCCTTTGGGGGCAGCGGCACAACGCTGGCAGTGGCTAAGAAGCTGGGCCGCAAATACCTGGGTTGCGAGCTTTCTGGAGCCTACGCCACCCGCATCAGCGAGCGATTGGCGAGGACGAAATCGGGCGATCCCCTCAACGGTGCCGCAGAGCCGCTCAAGAGTGCTCCCGCCACCAAAGCCGGCCGGCGTTTGGAAGACCGTCAGAAAACATTCTTCCCCCATTTCCGGGTAAAGTAACGGCCTCCCGCCGGGCATCTTCCTCTTGTCGTGACCCACCATTTCGTGTTTGAATCATAACGCGCCGAATCTCCTCTCCCCTTTCTGGAATCCTCTTGCATGAAATACGGCCTCAATCTTCTTCTGTGGACCGACCGGATGCACGAGGGCATGACGCCTGTTGTGGAGCGGATCAAGGCTCTGGGTTACGACGGCGTTGAGATGCCGATCTTCGAACTCAATGAATCGCTCTACCAGCAGTGGGGCAAGACGCTCGACGGGATTGGTCTTGAGCGGACTGCCGTCACCGTGCGCGGTGCCGGCGACAATCCAATCAGCCCGTCGGCAAGTGTGCGTGGGGCCGCTGTCGATGCCCTGCGTCGTACGCTCGACTGCTGCCGGGCGGCGGGCGTGACTGTGCTTTGCGGTCCGACCCACTCGGCCATTGGCGAGTTTACGGGTAAGGGCCCAACTGACGACGAATTTAAGTGGGGCGTTGAGACCATGCAAAAAGTGGCCGACCATGCGGCCCAGGCCGGAGTGACGATTGCGGTTGAGTATCTCAACCGGTTTGAAAATTATTTCCTGACGAGCGTCGCCCAGACCGTAAAATTTATTCAGGCGATCGACCACCCGTCGGTGCGGATGATGTACGACACCTTCCATGCCAACATCGAGGAAAAAAATCTCACTGCGGCGATCCAGGCGGCAGCCCCGTGGACGGTGCTGGTGCACATTTCGGAAAACGATCGCAGCATTCCCGGCACGGGCCATGTCCATTGGGACGAAACTTTTAACACACTCAAAGGCGCTGACTACAGCGGCTGGATGGTCGTGGAAGCCTTTGGTCTTGCTTTACCCAACATCGTGGCGGCGACCAAGATTTGGCGGAAGATGTTTTCGACTGAGGATCAACTCGCCAGCGACTCGTTGGCATTCATGAAGTCGCATGTTGCCAGTCGCTGGAAATAACTGGAAGTAACTGGAAATACTCTGGCCCCTTATGGCCAAGCCTAAGCCTAAGCCTAAGCCGAAGCCCGATGCTCCGCCGCCTGCCGCAGGCTTTGCTGCGGCACCGGCCGATGGCGGTCTCTCGATCGATCGATTAGCGCAAGCTTTTGCTGCGATGATGGGCACAGCCGATCCGTATGCGGCTGACTCGTCTCACACGGCAGGTGACGTGGCTCACATCGATGCGTCACCTGATTTGGACGATGACGCCTTTCATGCCGGTGACGACGACTCCAATTGCCGGGTAAGTCCGGCCACCATTCTGGAGGCCCTGCTTTTTGTAGGGCTGCCTGGGGGAGTGCCGCTTACCAGCCGCAAGGTGGCTGGTTTGATGCGGGGAGTGTTGCCGCAGGAGATCGACGACTTGGCTGAGGACCTGCGACTCCGCTGGATCGCCAATCATTGCCCCTATGAAGTTGTGTCGAAAGACTCCGGCTGGATCATGCGGCTGCGACCAGAGTTTGCCCAGTTTGGCAATGTGCTTGAATCACGAGCCCGACTGGTGCGACTGGATGCCGAGGCGCTCGACGTGCTGGCTGTTGTCGCGTGGAACCAACCGCTGGTCCGCGACAAACTGGTAGAGCTTGGGTGCGACGCATCGCCGACTGTGTTGCGGATGCTTGTGCGGCGAGGACTCTTGGAACTTAAGAATACTGCCAAGACGCCAGCAGGCACTTCCCCCAGCGAGCCAATGTATTCCACGACTCAAAAGTTTCTCGATGTTTTTAAGCTCGCAAGCCTTGCCGACCTGCCTTCACCCAACGAGCCACCCGCGTAGAACATGAGGCTGAAAGGGATCGATCGTTTTGGTACGGGGCAGTGCATCGGTATCGTTGCCACATTACGCCTCACGGGACTCTACCCATGCAATCGCTTCCTCGCGGGTGGCGATCGTGGCGTCGAGTTGCATCGCTCGCAGCGTAGCGAGCAATGTGCCGATCTGCCGCCCTGATGGGACGCCCATCTGAAGTAAGTCGATGCCTGTGACAAGGGGCGGCGGGTCGAGCTGGTGCCGTGGTCGGGCCACCTGCTGGCTGATCCATGCTGCTGACAAAAGGCCACCTCGCCCGCACGCCGCGCGGGCCCGCATGGCGTCAGCGAGCAGAAAGGCACTCTCGTGAGCCAGCCACGGCTGCACCAGCGACCACGGACGATCGTGTAGCTGTTCTGAGGCGATTCCAGTCTCCACCGCATCTCTCGTGAGCGGATCATTAACCGTCAGTGAGGCAATTGCTTCCCGCAGCCAGCCGGCCGTTTTCATTTCATAATTGGAAAGCCGTAGCCGCCCGGCAATCTGCTCGAGACTACCCTTTTGCGCATTCTCCGCCAGAATCGCCAGGGACACCGCGAGCTCGGGCCGCTCCAGCGACTCGATGATTCTCGCTGACTCCTGCCACGCCAGTTTTTGGCACGTGGTCCCAGACGCTTCGGGCAACGCCACCTCCCGCAGCACCTCACGCGCTAATCCTGTCTCGTCGAGCAACTCAAGCGCCCGCTGCCGTCCGGGTCGCGCCATCATTGTGCGGAGTTCTGCAGCGATTCGTTCAGGACTGACGCTCACAATCAAGTGCGCCATCGACTCGATCGCCTGACGCGTTTTGAGATCGAGAGCAAAGCCAAAGCCAGCGGTAAATCGGACGGCGCGCAGCATTCGCAAATGATCCTCGCCAAATCGCATGGCCGGCACGCCGATGGCACGGACGATTCCCGCTGCCAGATCGGCACGGCCGCCGACATAGTCGTGCACCTCCCCGGAAATAGGGTCGAGAAACAGGCCGTTGATCGTGAAGTCTCGCCGCTGGGCATCCTCTTTGGCAGTGGAAAATGCCACGCCGGCAGGATGGCGGCCGTCGGAGTAAGGGCCATCTGTCCTAAATGTCGTCACCTCCACCTGACCGGCGTCCCTGGGGCCGACAACCGTGATCACCCCAAAGGCCGCACCGACCGCATGGGTGTGGCGGCGTCCAAAGAGCGTTTGTACATCGCTGGGCGGGGCAGAAGTGGCCACGTCGTAATCGGCTGGCAGACGGCCTAAAAGCTCATCTCGGACGCATCCGCCCGCCCAAAAAGCCTCGTGGCCGGCAGCCCGCAGACGGTTTAGAACCGTCAAAGCAAACTCTCGAGCGTAGGGAGGGGTAGAAAGAATGGCGGCCATTGGAAAAGCTCACGAAAAACGGATGAAATGACCATTGACGATTGTCTCTGTCAGCCGATACTATAAAGTCTGGCAGGGGTAATCCGGCACAAGCAAAAATCGATTATTTTTTGATCCTGCTTGGGCCTGAAGTTTCCTGGCAAATGTTTTTGTTTTATTTTTTCATTTTTTAGCCCGCGAGGGCAGAGGTGCTTTATGAATGTTTCGATTTCTAATTCGAAAAGACGGGGTTTCACACTCGTCGAACTGCTCGTTGTGATTGCCATTATCGGCACGCTGATCGGTTTATTGTTGCCGGCCGTGCAAGGCGCTCGGGAAGCGGCCCGGCGAACGGGTTGTGCTTTTAATATCCGTGGCTTGGGTCAAGCTCTTCAGGTGTATGAGTCGACCAAGCGTCGTTTTCCGGCAGCTACAGATCGCAATGAACTTTTGAGTAAGGCCGGGAATGGATGGTCAGCCCCGGGCACCACTGCCGACACGGGTTACAGTTGGATTTTTCACATATTGGCTTATATGGAAGAAGGGACGCTCTACAATAATGTGTCCAGCAACACAAATAAGTTTCAGTCGGGCCCGTTTAGCACGGGCGCTAGTTCTACAACAAGCGGTGGCGGCGGGGCTTGGAGTGGTCAGAACTTTACCGGGGCTAAAGCCTCCACGATTGTTTTATCGCCACTCATCTGCCCAAGCAGTGGCGGCGGTAATTTTTGTGAAACCAATGCTAGCGCTGGAACGCCTACCGGCGTCTCTTATTCGAGCGAGTACCTCACCCAAGAAACAACCCAAGGCGGTAAGCTTGCGGCAACAAACTACAAGGCAATGGCAGGCACAAGTATGTCCGCAGCGTCGGGTGGATTTCCAATGAGCAATGGTGCCCTGCAGTTCACGCCGGACCAGACAGTGCCTTCGGCGCTTGCGGCTACTCCATGGCTGGCGAGTCGTGCTGGTATTGCACCGGGTTCCATAACCGATGGCATGTCCAAAACGATTCAAGCGATTGAAAGCAAGGAGCGAGGCTATGCATCGTGGATCGATGGAACAGTCGCGTGGGTTGTGGCTTATGATCCGAACAAGGGGGTGCCTGTTAGCACGAATGGCGTATGGGCCGTGACTGCTTCGGGAATCAACTTTGCGCCTACAGCAACCGTAAAATATTTGTTGTCCGCAAATTTTGGTGCATCCCGCACCGCGCAAGGTATTGCTTGGGGTGCGTCGAGTGATCACGCGGGCGGGATCGTGCTGGCTGTTTTCGGTGACACTCATGTGGCGCAGTTGACGAGCGACATTGATCCAACCATTCTGATGGCGATTTCGTCACGGAACGGGGCAGAAGCGGCAGGTCTGACCGAGTAATAAGTGGTCCCTTAGTTGAAACACTCGAGCCGCGACTGGACAAGTCCAGTCGCGGCTCTTTTCTTAGTCAAGCGTGGCGTTGTGACGACATTAAAAACTTTTGCTTGGAACCGGTAAGGATTCTCATGGAATCGGTCGAAATGGAAACTGGAACTGCCGAAGTGCGACTTTTGTTTCCACCTGCGGCCGGCAAGGATACGAGGCTCCTTCTCGACTGCCGTACAATCGAGGAGTATGCCACCGCCAAGATTATTGGATCGATGCTGATCCCGATGCAGGATATCCCGGCACGACTGGCTGAGCTTGAGCCATGGCGGGAAAAACAAATTGTGGTTCATTGCCATCACGGCATGCGGAGCTTGAAGGTGGCGGAGTGGCTCCGCAAACAAGGTTTTTTGCTGGCTCAAAGCATGCGGGGCGGCATTGACGAGTGGAGCCGAGAAATCGATCCGTCTGTCCCGCAATATTAATCGTCTAGAGCGGCCCGGGGAAACCGCATGGCTCGCCGTGTGAAACGGGTGCGATCGGGGCGGGGGTCGGTAGGATCGCTTGGTGGGCGGTCGAAACAGTGACAATGTACGGTTGGCTCACGGCAGGGTATTCTTAAAAGAGCATTCAGCCGAGCGTCGCTTGGCCGGTTGCCGAGTACGGTTTGCGTTTCCACCGCCGTTTACAGGAGCATTGAGCATGAATCCGCTTTCGCTGCACTTCCCAGAAAACACCATTTCCCGCCGCGATGCCCTTAAGGCTGCCGGCGTTATCGGCGGTAGTCTCGCTGGACTCACGGCTGCGAAAGTTGCCAGGGCTCAGTCACCGTCCAGCGACGTCATTCGCATCGGCTTGATTGGTGCTGGTGGACGGGGCACAGGCGCTCTCCAGCAGACACTCTCAGTGCCCGGCTCCAATGTCAAACTCACAGCCGTTGCAGACGCCTTCGAGGACGGCATCACCCGCGCACTGAAGGCTGTTGAGTCGATGAAGAATAAAGTCGACTGCCCCGAAGAACGCCGCTTCAAAGGCCTCGATGCGTACCAGAAGGTGCTGGAGCACTGCGATCTTGTCATCCTAGCCACGCCCCCTGGTTTTCGACCATTTCATTTCGATGCGGCGATCAAGGCCGGCAAGCATGTCTTCATGGAAAAGCCAGTCTGCGTCGATAGCTTTGGCGCTCGCTTGTGTCTGGAGGCAGCCAAGATGGCCGACGAGAAAAAACTAAAAGTGGTTGTCGGATTGCAGCGGCGCTACGACCGCAAATACCGTGAGACCGTGGCTCGCATTCGAGAGGGTGTGGCCGGCGACATCATCGGTGGGCAGGTTTACTGGAACGGCGGCGGCATCTGGTACCGCAATCGTCAAGCCGAGCAGAATGAAATGCAGTTTCAAGTCAATAACTGGTACCACTTCAACTGGCTTTGCGGGGACCACATTTGTGAGCAGCATGTCCATAACATTGATGTGGCCAATTGGATCCTCGACAAACTTCCAGAGAGTGCGTTTGGGGTTGGCGGTAAGCAAAATCGCGTGCCAGGCCAGCCGAGTGAAATCTACGATCACCACGCCGTCAACTTTGTTTATCCAGGCGGCGTGCACATCGCCAGTCAGTGCCGGCAATTTCCTGGCGGCGACGGCCGTGTGGATGAGGAGTTCCAAGGTACAAAAGCCACTGTAAAAATTGGTGAAATCACCGACTACTCGGGAAAAGTGCTTTGGAAATTCCAAGGACAAAACCCGAATGCCTACCAGGTGGAGCACGACGAACTGCACGATGCGATTCGCAACGACAAACCGCTCAACAATGCTTACTACGGCACAACATCGAGTTTTTCCGCTGTGCTTGGCCGCAATGCCACCTACACCGGCAAGCGATGGGGTTTTCAGCAAGCGATGGATTTGCCCAATCGCACGATGCCAGAAAATCTAACTTGGGAATCGAAGTCGGCCGTCGAGCCCGACAAGGACGGCAACTATAAAATCCCGATGCCGGCCGATTATAGAATTGCCTAGCAGCTAAGGGCGGATTGCTATGATTGTGGGCATCCCTCAGGAAACCAAGCGAGACGAATATCGCGTTTCGATGCTGCCTGTGGGCGTCGAAGAACTTGTTCGCGCTGGCCATCGCGTGCTTGTGCAACTTGGTGCGGGTGCCGGATCGGGCCTTCACGATGATGCCTACCGAGCCTGCGGTGGCCAGATGATTGACTCGGCTGCCGAGGTCTTTGCCGAGGCCGATCTGATCGTCAAGGTCAAGGAACCGCAACCCAGTGAACTCGGGCTGATTCGCCCCGGGCAAACACTCTTTACTTATTTTCACTTTGCTGCCGATCGACAACTCACCGAGGGCTTCCTGGCAACAGCCGCGACTGCCGTGGCCTACGAAACGCTCCGCGACCAGAGCGGTCGCCTGCCGCTGTTGATTCCCATGAGCGAAGTGGCTGGTCGAATGAGCATTCAGGAGGGAGCCAAGTATTTAGAGAAGCCGCAGATGGGTCGAGGAATTCTACTGGGAGGCGTGCCGGGAGTGGCTCCCGCCCATGTGACTGTGCTCGGCGCTGGCACCGTGGGCGCGAATGCCGCGAAGGTGGCCGCTGGGTTTGGCGCTAGCGTCGGTCTGCTCGATACAAATCTCCAGCGACTGCGTTATCTCGATGATGTCACGCCCCCAAATGTCAACTGTCTTTTTTCAGATCGCCATACGATCCGCGAGCAGATTGCCCGGGCCGATCTTGTGATTGGCAGTGTTCTCATTCCGGGTGCGCGAGCTCCGCATCTGGTGGAGCGAGAAGACTTAAAGCTGATGAAGCCGGGAGCAGTGATCATCGATGTGGCTATCGATCAGGGGGGCTGCGTGGCCACGAGTCGGCCAACAACGCATGCCGAGCCAACATTTGTTGTCGATGATGTGGTGCACTACTGCGTCACCAACATGCCGGGTGCAGTCGGCCGCACGAGCACCTACGCACTTGCCAACGCGACGCTGCCCTACGTGCTGCTCTTGGCAGATCACGGCGTCGAAGCGGCATCGCAAGGCAATCCGGCAATGCTCTCGGCTGTGAATATCTACAAAGGACGGATCGTTTATCGTGCCGTCGCGGAAGCTTTTGGCTTACGCTGCGAGCCAGCCTCGTTCATCGGCTGACTCTTGCCCAACAAAAGCCATTCATCCACACTCGCGTAAATTAGAAAACCACGCGAGCCCCACGACTCTTTGAGCACAGACCCATGACAATCCCCTTGACGCCAATCTCGCTTCGCTGGATCGGTGACACTACCGGCCAACTCGAACTGCTCGATCAGACGCTCTTGCCGAGTCGCATGGAGTGGATCGTGTGTCGCGATGTCAGTGTGTTGGTCGAGGCGATCCAGAACTTGCGAGTGCGGGGAGCCCCGGCGATTGGAATTGCCGGGGCCTATGGCCTTGCAGTTGCGGCCAGTGAGGCCGTCGCTAAGCGACTTGATCCCCAAGCGGCCCGCACGCTCATCCTTGAGCGAGCGGAGCAACTCGCCTCGTCGCGGCCGACGGCCGTCAATTTGCGCTGGGCCGTGGAACGCACGCTGGCCACGATCGTCCCGATGGCAGCGGATGCTCCGGCTACGGCACTTGCTCAGGCACTGCTGGCCGAGGCTGCTAGAATCCACGCCGAAGACCGCACGCTTTGCACGGCGATCGGCCGCTACGGTGCTGAGCGACTCACCGCAATTCTCTCCTCGCGACCTTCGGGCAGTGGCGTTTTAACTCATTGCAACACCGGTGCTCTGGCTACTGGTGGCGATGGCACGGCACTGGCTGCGATCACGATGGCGTGGCAGAACAGCGCTCGGTTTACTCTCTTTGTCGACGAAACTCGGCCGCTCTTTCAAGGCTCACGGCTGACGGCGTGGGAGCTCACTCAGCGAGGTATCCCGGTGACTGTGCTCGTCGATTCGGCGGCGGGCCACCTGCTCAAAACGGGTCGGATTGCAGCCTGCATCGTCGGTGCTGATCGCATCACAGCTTGCGGAGATGTCGCCAATAAAATCGGCACCTATTCACTCGCGGTGCTAGCCGCGGCCCACGCCGTACCGTTTTTTGTGGCCGCGCCGTCGAGCACATTCGATTTATCCATTGACACCGGCGAGAGTATTCCGATCGAGCAGCGGCCAGCCGCTGAGGTGCTGTGTCCGCTGGGCATTCAGGCTGCGCCCCTTGGCGTCAGTGCCTTTAATCCAGCGTTTGACATCACGCCCGCCCGCCTGATTCAAGCCATCTTCACCGAGCACGGCGTGATCGAGCCCGTCGACCGGCAGCGTGTCGCCGCTGTATTAAAGCGCGAGTAGGGCTTTTGCGTGCTATAAATGCTCTTTGCCTTGTCGGCCCCGCTCCGGAGACAGTTGACCAATGGTTCCAAAGCAGCAGCGAAATCGTCGTCGCAATAAATACACGTCCAAAGCAAAGGCCGCCACGGTTCAGCCAGAAGCTGTCGCTGAAAAGGCCGCCGCAAAAGCTGCTCGGCGAAAAAGGGCCATTCGGGAAGTGGTTCCAAAAGTTGTTGTTGTAGGCCGCCCCAATGTGGGAAAGTCGAGCCTTTTTAATTGGTTGATCGAAAAGCGAATAGCGATTGAGGATCCAACGGCTGGCGTCACTCGCGATCGACTTGTGCAGCGGGTCGATCTGGAAGGTCGCGTGTTTGATTTGATTGACACCGGTGGAATGGGTTTCGACGATCCCGATGGCCTCACCAAGCAGATCGATGCGCAGATTGAATCGGGCCTTTCCGAGGCAACGCTCGTGCTGTTTATCGTTGAGGTGCGTAGCGGCCTGCTGCCGGCCGATCTGGAAGTAGCCAACCGCGTGCGGCGGATGAGCGATCCTGTGCTAGTTGTCGCCAACAAGGCCGACGACTCCAAGTTTGATATTCACGCGCACGAGTTTGATGCCCTTGGCTTTGGACCACCGCTGGTGGTCAGCGTGCGACAAAACCGCAATCGCCAAAGCCTCGTAGAGGCGATCGTGGAGCACCTGCCGGAGCGATGGCCAGACGAGGCCACAGAAGTGGTGTTGCCGGAAATGAAACTGGCGATTGTAGGCCGCCGCAATGTTGGCAAAAGTACTTTTGTCAACGCGCTTGCTCAAGAGAATCGCGTCATCACCAGCTCGGTGGCTGGCACGACGCGAGACAGCGTTGACGTGCGGTTTGAGGTCGACGGCCACTCTTTTATGGCCATCGACACGCCGGGGGTTCGGCGGGCAAAAAGCCGTAAAAGTGACCTCGATTATTACTCCACACACCGGGCGCAGCGCAGCATCCGCAGGGCCGATGTGGTTCTGCTCTTCTTCGATGCATCCGAGCCGATCGGCAAGGTCGATAAGCAGTTGGCCGAGTTGGTCGTTGAGGAATCCAAGCCAGTGGTGCTGGTCGTCAACAAGTGGGATCTTTATGCCGGTGGCGTCGATCGCAAGGAGTGGATCCAATACCTGCGTGATACGTTTCGTACGATGCCGTGGGCACCAGTTGAGTTTGTCACCGCCACAACGGGCCGTAATGTAAAAGCCATCGTCGACACAGCGCAAAGACTCTTTCGCCAGAGCCATTCTCGCGTGCCGACTGCAAAGCTCAACACAATCTTACGAGCGGCCGTTGATGGCAATCAACCACCACCCGACACGCGGGGCAGGTCGGTGCGGATTTACTATGCAACGCAAGTCGAGGTGGCACCTCCAACGATCGTGCTGTCTTCAAGCGCTCCAAAGAGTGTTTCGGAACCGTACCGCCGCTACTTGCTCGGCGTGCTCCGCAAGCAGACGCCATTTAAAGAAGTCCCAATCAAACTGATCATTCGCGGTCGTGCGATGGACACTGAGGCCTCATCGCGCGAAAGCCCTTCTGAAGATTCTTCTGAAGAAGGTGTGATCGCACCGAGAGTAAAGAAATAGGAACACAGATTGAGCAGATGAGGCAGAGCTTTATCGAGGGCGGCAATCCAGGAACGACCGACGACTCCACACGCGTGACGCTGCTCTCGCCAGCTGGCCGCGGAGCTTTAGCCGTCGTGGGGGTGGCAGGCAACAGGGCCGTAGAGCTCGTGGCTCGACTCTTTGTGGCGCAGGGACAGCAGCCTTTTCAAGACCGGAGTGTCGCAGCGATCTGCTTCGGTCGATGGATCGCGTCTGGTGAACAACTGATTGTCGTGCGGGGCATGGCTGGCTCTGGAAGTGCTGCTCTGCCGACGGTTGAAGTTCACTGCCACGGCGGTACGGCGGCAGCGGAGGCTGTGCTCACAAGCCTCGAGTCGTTGGGCGCTGTGCGGCAATTGTGGCCTGCGTGGCTATCCGGCAGCGGGGCCTCAGAAATCGAAGTTGAGGCCCGCAGAGCGCTCGCTCAAGCGGGTGGCCCGCAGGCCGCGCAGATTGTATCGCGGCAGTTGGCCGGGTCGCTGCAGCGGGAACTCGATCGCATCGCGTCTCTCCTCGCCAAAGCCGACGAATGTCCACAACAACGTGCCGAGGCGATCGCGGCGATTGATCGACTTAAGCGGGCAGCGGGGGTGGGCTTGCGATTGACCAGACCGTGGCGCGTGGTCGTGGCGGGAGCTGTCAACGCTGGAAAGAGTAGCCTTGTCAATGCTGTGGCCGGGTTCTCCAGAAGCATTGTTTCAGCAGAGCCTGGCACAACCCGCGACCTGCTCGACACGCGGCTTGTGATTGGGGGCTGGGAAATTGATTTGGTTGACACAGCCGGTCTGCGCGAGGGACGGGATTACCAAGACACAGTGAGAGAGAGTGCGGGTAGCGTTACGATACCGGCCACCCAAGCCACGAACGCTGTGGAACATGAGGGTATTGCTCGGGCGATGGCTGCGAGGGCATCTGCGGATCTCGTCCTGTGGGTCGTGGATGGCCGTCACGCTCAACCTGTTGGCCACTGTGCCGCCAATGAAGTGCTCATCTGTTCAAAAGCCGATCTTGTCGAAAGAAACAATACCGATCCGTGGCCGCTGGACACAGTCTGGACATCCGCGCGAACAGGTCACGGGATCGCTGACCTCACCTCAATCATTATCCGCAGACTCGTGCCCCAGGAGGAGGACGAACCCTCGCTCCTTTTGGGCGCCGTGCCTTTTACGGCTCGACAACTCGCGATCGTCGAATCGCTCTACCCATCCGCGCCGTTACGATCGTCACCAACTGCCCATGAAGCCCAGTAAAGTCTGCGGCTCGAGACGGGTAATATGCCGCGTGAACCCGCAAGGCCCTGCATACTTAGGGGCTGGCAGAGGTTTCTGATCCTCAGTCCTACGCCCCTTTTTCTAATCCACACGGCCCCGATTTACTTATCAAAGAACGCCCTCTCAATGCAAACATTTCTGGCAAAATGCTCGGCTCTTGCCGTGATTCTGGGTGGTTTTCTATTCACTGGTGACGTAGCTTGGCTGACGCAGCGGGGCATGCGACTGCTGAATGCCAAGACGATTCCATCAGAAACTCTTCGCCCGGAAATTATTTCAAACGAACAGTCAAACCGGCAAGCACCGCAACCACCGGTCGCATCACCTGCACCGACAAAGGCTTTCGCTGATCATGTGCAGTCGCTGCCTTTGTTGCCATCGAGTGTTCCAGCGACTGCCGCTCACGCTCCAGACACACTCCAAGAACC
>Ga0194051_1000187_pt1 | contig 35916 bp, 28 predicted proteins | sample SepL2320m_MetaG_FD_161275 | JGI IMG/M metagenome (GOLD analysis project Ga0194051, IMG submission 161275) | Anoxic zone freshwater microbial communities from boreal shield lake in IISD Experimental Lakes Area, Ontario, Canada - Sep2016-L239-20m | ecosystem: Environmental > Aquatic > Freshwater >... | reverse complement strand
GCTGCAGTCGAGTTGCCACCGAGCTAGGGCTGAGCCCCGTTAAGCGTCAGTGAGCCCGGATCCAAGATCACCACCCTGACCCCCACGGCCGACGACGGCGCACGGCCTTGCGGATCGACCGTAGGATCACTGACGTGGCAGGCCGGATTCGCGACGAGGATGTTGTTGTCGTGCGCGAGAAAGCGCGGATCGATGAGGTGATCCGCGACTACGTCACCCTGAAAGCGGCCGGTGGCGGCAGTTATAAGGGTCTGTGCCCATTCCACGACGAACGAAGTCCTTCGTTCAACGTCAGCCCAGCCAAAGGCGCCTGGTACTGCTTTGGTTGTGGCGAGGGCGGCGATGTCATCGGCTTCCTGCGCAAGGTCGATCACCTTTCGTTTACCGAAGCCGTTGAGAAGTTGGCAGGCAGGTACAGCGTCACCCTTCGTTACGCCGAGGGTTCGGCTGCGCCGGGCAGACAGGCGTCGAACCGCAGCAGGCTAATCGAGGCCCACAAGGTCACCGCCGAGTTTTACGTCGAACGGCTGAACTCGCCCGAGGCCGAGATCGGACGCACCTTCCTCACCGAGCGCGGTTTCGCTCGAGACGCCGCCGCTCACTTCGGAGTCGGTTACGCGCCGATCGGGTGGGACGTCCTCATCACACATTTGCGTAGCAAGGGTTTCAGCGACGATCACATGGTCGAAGGCGGTCTAGCAGTCCGAGGTGGACAGCGCGGTCTGTACGACCGGTTCCGCGGTCGCCTCATGTGGCCCATCCGCGACCTGTCCGGTGACGTAGTCGGCTTTGGTGCACGCAAGTTGCGCGACGACGATGAAGGACCTAAGTACCTCAACACTCCCGAGACACCGCTCTACAAGAAAAGCCAAGTGCTGTATGGGATTGACCTCGCTCGCAAGGAGATCGCAAAGAGCCAGCAGGCAGTGATCGTCGAGGGTTACACCGACGTCATGGCCGCGCACCTATCAGGCATTGAGACCGCGGTGGCGACCTGTGGCACGTCGTTTGGAACCGATCACATCAAAGTGTTGCGCCGCCTGCTCATGGATGACGACACCTTCACTGGTCAGGTGATCTTCACGTTCGACGGTGATGCCGCAGGGCAGAAGGCGGCACTACGCGCATTCTCCGAGGATCAGCGCTTCACCGCGCAAACCTTTGTCGCGGTGGAGCCCAGCGGGATGGACCCGTGTGAGTTGCGTATTGCTCGTGGCCCGGAGGCGGTTCGAGAGCTCATTGCCAATCGCGTGCCACTTTTCGAGTTCGCAATCCGAGCGGCTCTTGCCGGACACGACCTCGACCGCGCCGAAGGCCGTGTTGCTGGTTTACGCGCGGCGGCCCCAGTAGTCGCTGGGATTCGCGATCAAGCGCTTCGTCCCGAATACGCGCGCATGCTGGCTGGTTGGCTCGGGTTGCCGGTCGAGGAAGTGACGCGTGCAGTGTCCACGGCCAGTAAGGCGCAGCCGCCGGCTCGACGCCCAGATCTTGCGGTCGAAGCACCGGCTGGCGAGCCCGGAGCCGTGCCCCGGATGCCACGTCCCGATCCTCGCGACGCGATCGCATCAGTCGAACGTGAGGCGCTCAAGGTCGCCCTGCAAGCGCCACAGTTCGCAGGCTCATGGATCGATGCGCTCGAGACTGACGGCTTCCGCTCAATCGCATACATCGCAGTGCATCGAGCGATCGTTGATGCGGGTGGTGCGGCCGCTGGCTTAATGGATCGCGAATGGCTCGATGCCGTACTCGCGGCGTGCCCCGACGACGCGGTACGCGCCGTGGTGCACGAACTAGCGGTTGATCCGTTGCCGATCGACGTCGTGGATGCCCGATACGCGCAGTCGGTCATTGCCCGCCTGCTTGAGATTGACGCATCTCGTCGGATCACCGACGTCAAGGCAAGACTGCAACGAATCGAACCCACGAGTGATCCCGACGCCTACCAGGCGTTGTTCGCCGACGTGCTCGCTCTAGAGGCGTACCGTCGTGGCCTACGCGAGCAGGTAGCCGGCGGCGGCTCGTGAGGCTTCGACCTCCGGCACAGATTCGCGCTCGGGTGCCCCAAGGCCGAGTGCTTGGCTGGGCGGTCAGTGGTTCATCGTCGATCATCGCCACTGATCGGGCGCTACTTTTGCCAGAAGGATCTGAGCTGGCCCAGATTCCGTGGGATCTTGTCCTGCGGGTTACCTGGGAGATGAACACCGCCGAGGTCACCTATCAACTAGACGCCGGCGAGCGACCCGAGACGGTTCGCGTCGCGGTCGTCCTAGATGAGGGCGATCTGCCTGCGGTGGTGCAGGAGCGAGTCAACGCGAGTATCTATATCCAGCACCACGCACGCCTCGAAGGTGACCTAGGCGCCCGATTTGTGGCTCGTCGGGCGCCGGGGTCGGTCGAACTGCGCTGGTCGGTCGTATTCGACTCTGGTCTGGATTCACGCGACCCTGACCTGCGTGCCAGGGCGGATGTCGCACTGGCGAATCTTCGTTCAGTGCTTGGCATTTGAGCGATTCAGCGACTTTTGGCCCGTAGCCTGTTGACCCGCGTGGGGTCGGTCGATTTCTGTGCCTCACCGGCCGCTTGCTATCCTCCTCACGCTGCGTGTTGGTGAGTTCTCGTGCCGACACGTTGATGTGCAATCCCGCGTAGCTCAACGGCAGAGCTCCCGACTGTTAATCGGGCGGTTTCTGGTTCGAATCCAGACGCGGGAGCCACTGCCAGACGCCGCTCCCTCACAGGGGTGGCGTTCGTCGTTCCAGGGGAGCGAGGTCGGCGGGCCTTAGCCCACGTGGATGGTCGGGGTCGGAGTCAGTTGCCCTGCGTGATGTGTCAGCTCGCTCCGAGGTAGACGGCCCACGGACCGAACATGTAGGAGAACGTCGACGGAGCGCCGGTTAGCCCCTTGTGCATGATGAGCACGCAGCTGGGCGAGGCGGTCGGGATCCATACCAACTGCTCGGTGATGATCTTCTGCGCATCGACGACGTGCTGGGCACGCTTGGCCGGGTCGGTCTCGGACCGTGCGGCCTCGAGCGCCGTCGTGACAGCCGGGTCTGACCAGCCGCTGAAGTCCTGCGACCCGCCCTTGAGCGCCATCGTCTTGTACAGCGATGAGGGATCGGCGTAGTCGCCGTAGTTGGTGGTTGGGAACGCATCGACCGAGCTCCAGGCAGCCGGGTCGATGAAGAAGTTGATGAAGTTCGAAGGGCTCACGTCGTTGAACGTGACCTTGAGGCCGAGCTGCTCAGCCGCCGCCCTGTAGGCCAGCGCTTCGGCGTTGATGGACGCGGTTCCTGACGATGTCCCGATCTTGATGCTCTGTCCGGCAACACCGGCTTGCGCGATCAGGTCCTTTGCCTTGGCGAGGTCCGGGTCAAGCGCTGGAAGGGCGGTGTAGCCGGCTGTGAAGACGTCAAGGGCGGATCCCCAGGTGCCCTGCGCTTCCAGCGCGTGGGGAACGAGTGCAGCGCCCTGCCAGAGAGTGTTGATGATCCCCTTGCGGTCGAGTGCGTAGGAGATCGCCTGACGGACGCGCGCGTCGGCCAGCGGGCCCTTGGTCGCACTGACGACCATGGCGTCAGTGGCGAACGGGGCGCCCTGGAAGATCTGTACGTCCGCGTTGGTGCGCAGCCGTCCAAGACTCGACAATGGGTTAGCCAGGTAGACCCCCGAAATCGCGCCGGTCTGGAGACCGGCGGTCAGGGCGGCGTCGTCCGGCACACCGATGAGGGTCATCTTCGTGAACCTCGGCTTGGGCAGCGTGTTGTCCCAGTAGGTCGGGTTGGGCACGATGCTGACACCCTGGCCGGTCTTCCACGAGTCGAGCTTGAAGGGCCCCGAGCACATCGTGAGCCCCTGGACCGTGCCGAAGTCTTGGCCCGCCTTCTCAGCGAAGGCCTTCTCGACCACCATGCCCGGTGTGGCCGAGAGCTCGCCGACTAGCCACTGGTCAGGCTCGGTGAGCGTGATCTCCACCGTTGCCGTGTCGATGGCCGTGATGGCCTTGACCCGGTTGAAGACCGCGGCGTAGAACCCGATCCCCTTGGGATCAGCGGCGCGGGTGAGGCTGTAGACAACGTCGGTGCTGGTGACAGGATTCCCGTTCCAGAACGTCGCGCCCTTCTGGATCGTGAAGTCCAAAGTGGTCGCGTCGACCTGCTTCAGCGTCGTGAGACCAGGCCCGATCGTCATGTCGGGAGCCTGTCGCAGCATCGCGTCGCAAAGCAGCGAGTCGACGGTGTTCTCGGGGTAGTCGAACGCCTGGATGGGGTCGAGGGTCTGCGTCTCCCTGTAGAGCGCCCAGGTCAGCTCACCGGCATCACCGGTCGGCGCGGGGGTCAGCACGGTGAAGTCTGTGGTTGGCACCGAGGCCGAGCCGGAGTTTGTTGGCGCAGGGGCTCCCGAGCATGCCGAGAGCATTGTCACGATGGCGGCTAGGCCGACAACTGCGGAAATCGGACGCAACATAGCGGTTCCTCCTGGGGTCTGGTGGCCCCACCCTATGGCGCGGTGGAAGCACAAACAGGCGCTTGGCAGGCAACGGTATGGGCACAACTGCCTGGCACCTGAGTCGAGTGGCAGCGCGAAGGGATACGGACACGCCGAAACTGACGACCTCTGTCACGGCCCCATCTGTCCGAGCTCACATTGCTTACCAGGCCCGATGTATGCACCGAAACTTTGGTTCGAATCCAGAAGCTCCAGGCGCGGGAGCCGCTGCTAGCGCCACCGATTCCTCCTGGGCGACTCACGAACTCCGTGACTCGGCTGCACTAGTTGCCTTCGCCCGCTGAGTTACCACTAGTGGTGATGCGTCGTCGTGGCTAGCATGACGCGATGGAATTGATTGAGTTCACGCCAACCCGCGAGCAGTTCTCGTACACCTTTGGTGGCGCTGCACCGGTGATGCGTATTAAACCTGGTACTGCCCTCAAGCTCTGGACCGAAGACGCGTTCAACTACGCCCTGCGCTCGGTCGAGGATTTGGCGAGCAACAAGATCTCTCTGGCCGAGGTCAACCCACAGACCGGGCCGTTCTACGTCGAAGGCGCAGAGCCTGGTGACACCCTGGCCATTCACATCGTTGACCTGACCCCAGCTCGATCCTGGGGCGTTTCGTCGGCGATTCCGTTCTTTGGTGGCCTCACATCTACCGATCGCACAGCCTCCCTGCAGGAGCCACTTCCCGACACCACCTGGATCTATGAGGTCGACACCGCTAGCAATACGGTCGGCTTCGTCGCCCGGCACAGTGACTTCACCGTGCAGTTGCCAATCGAGACCATGCTGGGCACAGTCGGTGTCGCGCCGCCCAGTCGTGAAGTACGCACATCGCTTGTGCCTGAGCGCTTTGGCGGCAACATGGATACGCCTGAAATGCGCGCAGGTGCTACCTGTTATCTCGGCGTCAACGTCGAGGGGGCACTGTGGTCGCTTGGCGATGGTCACTACCGGCAGGGTGAGGGCGAAGCCTGCGGTACTGCGGTCGAGGGCGCTATGAACGTCACGGTGATCATCGACCTCATCAAGGGTGGTGGCCCGGCTTGGCCCCGGATCGAGAACGATGACTTCTTTATGGCGGTTGGGTCGTCGCGGCCGATGGAGGACTCGTGGCGAATCGGTCAGGTCGAGCTTGTCCGCTGGTTCGAGCAGTTGTACAACTTGCACACAATGGACGCCTACCAACTGCTCTCGCAGATGACACACGCCCCGATCGCCAATGTTGTCGACGCCAACTACAGCGTCGTTCTCAAGGCAGCTAAGAAGCACTTGCCAACGGTGAGTGCCTTCGACGGAATGCACGCACTTATGCGCGAACGCGCGACCTCTCTCGGTTCGATCTCATACAACCCACACGTGTAGTGGAACAAGGAGCTCACCATGGATCTGCAGCTTTCTGGACTCACCGCGTTAGTCACCGGCGGCACCAAGGGGATCGGTCGAGCGACGTGTGAGTTGTTCGCTCGCGAGGGCGCCAATGTCGCGTTCTGTGCGCGCAGCGCCACTGATGTTGCTGAGGCCGAGGCCGCATTGTCGGCCTACGGCACAAAGATTTCCGGCACGATACTCGATGTTGCTGATGCAGCCGGTGTGAGTGCGTGGGTCGATGCAAGTGCCGCTGCAATGGGCGGGATCGACATGGTTGTGTGCAACGTAAGCGCCCTTGCGATTCCTGACACACCCGAGAACTGGGAGATCAGTTTCCGCACCGACCTGATGGGCTCTGTCAACACCGTAAACGCGGCCCTGCCCTACCTCCGCAAGAGCTCGGCGCCCTCGATCGTCTCTGTCTCAAGCGTTTCCGGGCGCGAGGCCGACTTCGCCGCTGGCCCGTACGGCACGTTCAAGACTGCGCTGGCCGGCTACACCGGCGGGCTTGCCCTTCAGCTCGCGCCCGAAGGAATCCGTTGCAATGTGATGTCGCCCGGTAACACCTACTTCCCAGGCGGAGTGTGGGCCAATATCGAGGCCGGCAACCCCGATTTGTTCAACATGGCCATGGGAATGAACCCCACCGGCCGCATGGGCAAGCCAGAGGAAATGGCAACTGCCATCGTGTTCTTGTCTAGCCCGGTTTCGAGTTTCACCACAGGCACTAACCTCGTAGTCGATGGTGCACTCACGCGTGGTCTGGATCTCTGATCCGCCCGCAGGTGGAATAGGGAGACATATCCATGGTGCAGCGCCAGTTCCCGCGCTGGTCGGACCTTAAGCCGTATATCGGGCTGCGCGCTCCATTCAGCGGACCAAGCGCGGTCGAGAGTGCCGCGACCATCGCTGATCTGCGCCACATCGCCCGACGTCGAACCCCTACCGCTGTCTTTGACTATGTCGACGGTGCGGCAGGTGCCGAACTGAGCCTGAATCGATCGCGCGAAGCCTACGGCCGCATAGAGTTTCGGCCGCATGTCCTTCGTGACGTAGTCGACATCGACACCTCACGCCAAGTCTTGGGCGAAACTTGGCGTTTACCATTCGGCTTCGGGCCCACTGGCTTCACCCGCATGATGCACCACGAGGGCGAGCCCGCTGTAGCCCAAGTAGCTGGGGAGTTCGGCATCCCCTACACGCTCTCGACCCTGGGCACGACCTCTGCCGAAGATCTCGCCGCCGCCGCACCAGATACCCGCAAGTGGTTCCAGCTCTATCTGCTCAAGGAGAAGCAGTCGCGAGCAGATTTGGTTCGTCGGGTCGCAGATTCGGGTTATGAAGCCATCATGCTCACGGTTGACACCGTGGTGGCAGGCTCTCGATTGCGCGATGTTCGCAACGGCCTGACGATTCCCCCTCAACTCACCGCTCGCACGTTGGCTGGCCTCGCACGGTATCCACGTTGGTGGGGAAACGTACTGAGCACGCCGCCGCTGGAGTTCGCGTCACTGCGCACCACCGACGGCACTGTGGCAGATCTGATCAACAACGTCTTCGATCCTTCAGTCACGATGGCTGATGTCCGTTGGCTCCGCGAGCACTGGTCGGGACCACTCATCATTAAGGGCGTGCAGAACGTCGACGACGCGATGATGTTGGCTCACGAGGGAGTCGACGGGATCTTGCTGTCGAACCATGGTGGCCGACAGTTGGACAGGTCAGTTGTGCCACTTGAGTTGTTGCCCGAGGTGCGTCAAGCAGTGGGTAGCGAGATCAACATCTTCGTCGATGGTGGGGTGATGTCAGGCGCCGATATCGTTGCGGCAGTGGCGTTTGGCGCTACCGGGGTATTCGTTGGTCGGGCCTATTTGTACGGCATAATGGCCGGCGGCGAGGCGGGAGTGCGACGAGTTGCGCAGATCTTGCAGACTGAAATCGAGCAGACCATGCGGCTCATGGGCGTGCAGCGACTCGAGGACATTACCCCTGACATGGTGTCGTTCGCGTCCTCGTAGACTTCGGTTTATGAGCACACCGTCAAACCCAGCACTGCGCATGTCTGGTGCCGATATACCCACCCTGATCGGTGCCTGGGTGTCGGCTGCGCGCGATTTCCACGACTTCGTCAAGACTCTCGACGCGGACCAGTGGCAGACAATGTCGCCTTGTCCAGGCTGGACTGTCGCAGATCTCACTGCCCACATCGTCGGCATTGAACGTGACTTTGTGGGGGATGAGTTGCCGCCGCACGAGCCTGACTGGGCCGGGCTCACACACGTTCGCGATGACGATTTCAGTCGATGGACTGAGGGCCCGGTAGATCAGCGGCGCTCTCATGAGCAGGCCGACGTCATCGCTGAACTTGCTGACGTGATCGAACGCCGCATCGTCCAACTGGCCGATATGGCCGCAGAACCCGAGTCGATGGTCGATGGCCCGCGTGGCAAGCCCGTCACTCTTGAGCGGGCTCTGCGCATGCGTACCTTCGACACCTGGGTCCATGAGCAGGACGCCCGTACCGCGCTCGATCAGCCTGGCCACCTCGATAGTCCGGGTGCCCACCTCACGGCTGACTTCCTCGTGGCTTCCTTGCCATTCGTGCTGGGCAAGGCCATGGGCGCCACCACGGGCACCACACTGCACATCGTGGTCGAGGGTGCGATTCCCTTTGAGCGCATGGTTCGAATCGGCGAGGACGGCCGCGCGAGTTTCGTCGAAGTGCAGTCGGCCCCGCTCGATGACTTGGGCGAGTCCTGGGCGCGCATTTCGACCGATTGGCCGACTTTCGTGGCGCTAGCGACCGGTCGTGTCGATGCGTCGTCACCCATCATCGCGTCTGCCGTGTCGATCGACGGCGATCACGGGCTGGCGCATCGGTATCTTGCACACGCCAATGTCACTCCCTGACTCACTGGAGTCTGGCCAGTGGCCTCGATAGTGTCGGAGTACTAGGGCGAGTAACCGGTTTGCCAACTTGTTAAGGAGTTCTGATGATCAAGGTCGGAGACACGATTCCAGACGTTGCTGTCAGCATCATGGTCGACGGGGCGCCTACCGAGCACCGGATGAGCGAACTGATGGGCACTGGCAAGGTTGTGCTCTTCGCCGTGCCGGGAGCCTTTACCCCGCCGTGCTCTGACCAACACCTGCCTACCTTCATCGACACTGCCGCGCAACTCACTGACTCGGGCGTCGACCGGATCCTGTGCCTGGGCGTCAATGACGTTTTCGTGATGCATGGCTGGGGCGTTGCAAACGACGTTGGCACTGCGATCACGATGGTCGCCGATCCCTACGCTGAGTTCACCAAGGCGGTCGGGATGGAAGTTGATGCCTCGTTCGCGGGCCTGGGCACTCGTTCGATGCGTTACGCGTTGGTGGCTGAGGAGGGCGTCGTCACCGCGTTCTTGCCAGAAGACGACGGCTTCTCGGTGATCGCGAGCACGGCGGTTCACGTGCTGAAGGTCGTCATCGACCAGGCCAAGGTCGCTCAAGACGCTGCAGAGATTACTGAGAGCGAGTACTTCAAGGAGTTGGCGGTCAAGGCTGACGCGCTGCGCAAGGGCGGCGCGGAGTAGCCAGGCGGTGCCGACGCGAGTCCTGCATTACTCCGCCAGAGCGAACGCATTTCAGCGCGGAGTTGGTGTCGGCGATAAAGCAGTTACGCCGCCGGTAAGGCTGGATTGATCCAGACCCTGCTGGCGGCTCCAATGCTTCGCAATCGCCGCACCGTCGAAAGGGACACCATGTCATCCTCCAAGGTCAACCGTCGCGCACTCGCTGTACTCAGTCTCGGCGCTGCGGTAACCCTTGTGCAGACCACGGCCTTCGCGGTTGATGCGTACGCGGCTGGCCACGTGCATTCCAAGATCTCTGGGGGAGCGCACAAGCGGGCTAACTCACACGATGCGGCGCAGCGCCTCGCGGCACTGCACAAGGCCCGCCACACGCACAAGCACCACACTGCACCCCCCGTCGAGATCTCGGATGACTCGGCTAACGACTCAGCTGATGACTCGGTCTCAACCCGGCCGGTGACCCCGCCCGTCACACCGCCCGTCACACCGCCCGTCACGCCCCCTGTCACCCCGCCGGTTACTCCGCCAGCCACATCTGTCACTGGCACGTTCGCCGGGAAGACGGTCAGTTTCTCAACTCCGGGCGGCGTTAACACGGTCACCGTGACCATCACGCTGTCGAACTCGGTGATCACGGCTGCCACGGCAACCTGGGGAGCGACCAATGGAACTTCCCGATCGATCATTACCGGCGCAATCCCGGTGCTGAACAACGAAGCTGTGGTTGCGAATTCGGCAGCCATCGCTGCGGTATCTGGTGCGACGCTTCTCACCAACGGCTACAAATTGTCCCTGCAGGATGCGCTCACCAAGTCCGGGGTCTAACCCGCGCTGACGGCGCGAGTGCATCGCCAACGCGGTCAGCACTGCTGCCGCTACGGGGCGATCGTCACCCATTGACGTTGTGTCGCACTCTGATGTGCCGCCTCGAGTAGGGCGACGGTGCGTACGGCAGAGGCAGGGTCCACTGGGCCTGGTGACTCACCTCGGATCGCTGATGCAACGCTTGGGTAGAACGAATCCCAACGTCCGCGAGTGAGCTGGTGCTCAGCCGTAATCCGTTGTCCGTCATGAACTATTGCCACACGCGACGTTTTTCCTAGTTGCTGGGTCAGAGGGCCTTGCTCCCGCCTTAGGGTGTCCTCCTGCTCGTCCAACCCATATACGGTGATACCCCCTCGATCGCCAAGTACGCGAAAGCGGGGCGCCAAGTTGGCGGCCAAAACCGACGCGTTCAACTCGCTGATAACCCCGGAAGCGTGCTCGATGGTGATCAAGGTGTCGTCGTCCGCGAGGTGTGGCGGCCGCAGCGCTCGAGCGCTCGCGTAGACGCGTTCAGCTGGTCCCCAAAGCTGTAACGCCTGATCGACTAGGTGGCTACCCAGGTCGTATAGCAAGCCGGGAAGATCGGTCGGCTTGCCGACTTCACGCCACGCACCCGTCGTCTGCGGACGAAACCGTTCAAACGATGATTGGAACCGGTGCACGGTGCCAATCTCGCCCGCCGACACCAACTCGCTCACGGTCAGGAAGTCAGAATCCCAGCGACGATTCTGGAAAACATGTACCTGTTTCCCGACGGCTTGTGCGTGATGGAACACAGACTCGGCCTCTGCACGCGTTGCCGCCATTGGCTTGTCGACTACCACGTGTAGGCCGAGATCAACGGCGGCCAGCGCTAACGGAACGTGCGAGGAATTCAGTGTCGCGATCACCACAACGTCGAAGTCTTCGCTCGCTGCAAATAGCGACTCAGTGCTGCTGAGTGCTTGGACGGTTGGATGGTCCTGCACTAGTTGCGAGCACCGTTCGGGATTGGTCGTGACTACCGCGGCGAGTTCGAAGTCTGGGCACGAGGCGATTAACCGCGAATGGAAAGTGCGACCCGCCAGCCCGTATCCGATTACCGCAACTCGCAGAGGTGCATTGCCCGATTGTTGGCCGATGCCATTCATGTCCACAGGTGCAGCCTGCCACTGAAGGACGCACTTCGCCCTCTTCAGACGCGAGCCCGCGTCCGCTACTTGGGCGAGATGGTGATCAGTGCGATCAGCCCTGGACCCTTGATCGTGATGGCCCGATCGGTCACGACGACATCTCGTTTGTACAGCGTGGTGAATTTGCTAGAGCCGTCGGCGGTGACATTGGCTTCGCCCTGAAGCACCACGCCGAGCGTGGTGTCGCGAAGGGCTGGTGTGATCAGCAATCCCGCGGCGGCGTTATGTATGGCCACACTCGCCACGAATTCACCGCGCCTTGTCATGACGTTGAGGTCGGTGGTCGGGCCGTCGAGCAACTCGACGCTTACGTCGTCGTCACCTGCGAAATTCAGCGGGGAGTGGCGGGGTACGCCGACGGTCTCCCCATTAATCGTGAGCTCAAAGTCATGTGGCCCAATCACTGTCAGGATTCGATCGATTCCAGCGAACTGTGAGAAGGGTCCAGATTGCGACACGTCAGCCATGGACACGCGCCACCCAAACGTGCCTAGATCTGAGTTGTTGGGGAATGCGGCAACCTGATACGTGACCCCTGCACCGTTGGCCCAAGGCATTGCCACGTGCTCATCTGCCCTCAACACGCACAACATTGCTGGGCCTTCAGTCTCGTGGTTGTTGGACAGCGGCCCAGAGTGAACCGATCGAGGACACCAACTCGCTAGCAACGTCAATGCTGCTGTGCTTGCCACCCGACACCACGATGCGGCCATCGACGACCACTGTGTCGACATCGGCAGCGAACGCCGACATCAGGATCTGGCCGGGATCTGAGCCCGCGGTGCGCGGTGTGTCGGTGCGGATCGCCACGAAGTCGGCTCGCTGGCCCACCGAAATCCTTCCGGCGTCTGGCCAGCCAAGGGATGCGTGCCCCGTGGTGCATAAGGCAGTGACGATGTCGCTTGGCTTCAGGTTTCCGCGGTTGTTGGTGATGAGCCGTTCGTGCAACTCAAGTGCCCGTGCCTCTTCGATCATGTCGATCACAGCATGCTGATCTGAGCCGAGGCATAGCTGCGAACCAGCTGCCGCAAGTTTCATGGCTGGCCCGATGCCATCGGCGAGATCGCGTTCGGTAGTAGGACAGAAGCAACTGAAGGTGCGGCTTGCCCCTAGCAGGGCGATGTCATTGTCGGTTAGGTGGGTGGCGTGGACCGCCGTGGTGCGCGATGACAGTGCGCCGGCATCGGCTAGCAACTCGGTGGGAGTCAATCCATGGGTTTGCAGGCACGCTTGGTTCTCTGCGGGTTGTTCTGAAACGTGGATGTGTAGCGGCCGATCGCCACTGGCGGCGACGATCGTAGGGATCGCTTTGCGTGGAACCGCACGTACCGAGTGGATGGCTGCACCAATTCGCGTATTGGGATCCTCGCTCAGCAGAGCGACCCGGCTCGCCCATGCTTCGGCAGTTCCGTCGCCGAATCGTAACTGTTCGGGATGGAGATCGAGGTAGTCGCGATCGCCGAAACCGCCTGAGAGGTAACAGGTATCGAGCAGGGAAATTCGGATGCCGGCGTCAGCCGCGGCCGAAATCAGCGCATGGCCCATCGCGTTGGGATCCGAGTATGGAGTGCCGTCGTTGGCGTGATGGACGTAATGAAACTCGCCCACACTGGTGATCCCGGCCATCGCCATCTCGCCGTATACCGCCCGCGCGAGTGCGTAGTAGGAATCGGGAGTCAGGGTTGCTGCCGCCTGGTACATGCCGTTGCGCCACGTCCAAAATGTGCCGCCGTCGCCGTGGGTGCGACCGCGCAGCGCTCGATGAAACGCGTGCGAGTGGGCGTTGGCGAAGCCTGGATACACGACTCCTGGTAACTCAACGACCGAGTCGGTTGAGTTACCGCTGGGCCGGATCGCAGCGATCAGTCCATCGCTGGCTACCTCGATGTCGACGCCGGTTGAAATCGCGTCGTCGATCCATGCTGATTTGGCGCGGAAGATGGTCATGACGTCGCCAATTCGCTCACCGCTGCTGCTAAAGCGCTGACTCCAACTTCGCAGTCATCGAGTTCAGCGTGCTCTAAGGGGGAGTGCGACACGCCAGTTGGATTGCGCACGTAGATCATTGCTGTGGGAACTCCGGCGGCGGCAAGAATTCCTGCATCGTGCCCCGCAGCCGTGGGTAGCGCGGGTACCGATGCCACTCCCAGATCGCGCGTGATTGCGCCAGCGACGACATTGCGTAAGGCGGTGTCGAAGGTCAGCATTCCGGTGACCGATTCGGGGTCGACGTTGACCGCTGTGCCATAAGTGACTGACGCCTGGGTGGCGGCCTCGCTGACGCGAGCTACGAGTTCTTCTAACTCGGGCACGTCAGCGGCGCGGGCATCGAGCCACGCGCGCACTGTCGAGGGCACCGCGTTAGTGCCATTGGGCTCGACCTCGAGTCGCCCGAACGTTGCGCGGTTGTGCGAGCTGTGAGCGGCGTCGTACGCGGCGAGTGCGGTGCGCGCGTAGGCCACCATCGGATCCTGACGATCCTGCATCCGGGTAGTCCCGGCGTGATCGGCGGCCCCCGTGAAGGTAAAGCGGTATCGACCGTGCGGCCAGATGCACTCCGCGACTCCAACTGCCGCATCAAGGTCGACCAGCGCTCGTCCCTGCTCCACGTGGAGTTCGACGAACTGTCCGATGGCTGCCAGGCGAGCGGGGTCCGCGCCAAGCCCCTCCGGATCGAAACCGGTCGACTTCATTGCTTCATGCATCGTCGCGCCGTCACGGCCCACGAGCCCCCGTGCCTTATCGGGGTCAAGAGCGCCGGTCAGCAAACGTGAACCGGCGCAGGCGATCCCGAAGCGGGCACCCTCTTCGTCTGCGAATGCGACTACTGCAACGGGTCGGTCGGGGATGACTCCTGAACCGCGTACCTGATCTATCGCTGCCAGGGCCGACACGACTCCGAGTGGCCCATCGAATGCGCCACCGTCTGGTACTGAATCCAGGTGAGAGCCGATCACTAGAGCCTTCGCATGTGGGTCGACGCCAGCCGGGATCCACCAGGCCCACAGGTTGCTGTTGCGGTCGGCTTCCACAGCCAGGCCGCGGGCTTCTGCTGCAGCGATGAACCATTCGCGGCACTCAAGTTCTGCCTGGCTATATGCATACCTGCGGTAGCCGCCCGTGCTTTGGTGACGACCGATCGGTTCCAACTCCGACCACATCCCAGAGAAGGTGCTCATGGTGCTGACCTTAGTCCTCGAGGCGGGCTCCACCATGTGCCCGCACGTCGCGGGCGCCGCGCTTCAGTTGGCTTGCCGTATGTACGGTGATCATTGAATACGGTGATCCATGAAGCAATGGCTCGCTGCTCACCTGGGAGATGGGTTGAGCCATTGCCCAGCACAGTTGTACTAGGAACAGCAGCGCGACGAATCGAGGATGACGTGGGCGATACAACTCCAGTGGTGGCCGAACCGAACGATGAGCAGGTAGATGCTCGGGCTGGCCTCCGTGCAGGACCGCACGAGGTTCAGCGCGCGGCGATCGCTGTCTACGGATTGCTCACGATGCTCGGTGTTCTAGAAGCGGCCAGTTTCGAAGGGCCGAATGGTGCGCCGGTCGACTTGCATGTTCTGATCATGATCCTTTTCTCAACGTCCATCGCCATCGCTTTCGCGCATGCTTGGTCGAGCGTGGTTGCAAATCGACTGGTCGAACAACGCATGCTCAATCGACAAACGGTCATACTCGAATTGCGCTTTGCTGGCTCGTTCCTGGCGCCGACTCTGATTTCCGTCGTCGTAATCCTGGTGTCATACTCGGTGAGGGATGTGGCAACCAGCATCGATTACGCGCAAGCCGCTCTGGTCTTGGTTTTGTTCTTCGTCGGATTGGTCGGAGCTCGGCGAAGTGGGTTGTCTTGGGCGCGAGCTCTGGCATGGGGCTGCACCGATGTTGCGGTGGCGATCGTTATCGTGGCGCTTAAGGAAGTCGAGTCCTTGCTGATTCACTGACCCCGCCCTGTACTGCTGAATTTTGGAGGAATCGTCGCTATCGAACGCGATGAGAGGCTGCGGCCCGGTCGCCATCAAGCCCCTCCGACTTTGTCAGGGTCGCTCATATTCGTCATGGCATTTGCCACTGGCGCGATCGTTGCCAACCTCTACTACCTGCAGCCGCTGCTTGACGAGGTGACCAGAACATACGGTGTTGGCACGCTCGCGGGCTCGACCCTCAACATGCTGATGCAGGTCAGCTATGCACTTGGCTTGGCTTTCTTCGTTCCGCTCGGCGATCGGCTGCCACGAAACCGGCTTGTCCCTGCTGTTTTCGCGGTTTCGGCGGTGACGTTGCTGGCTGCTGTGCTGATCCCCTCATTCGCTGGGCTGGCGATCTTGACCTGCTGTATCGGGTTGATGTCGGTCGGTGGTCAGATCCTGATCCCATACTCGGCCGATCTCGCGATCCCCGATCACCGCGGTCGCGTGGTGGGTCGGATGATGACCGGGCTGCTCGGTGGTGTGCTGCTGTCCCGGGTGATCGCTGGCATCGTCGACTCATTGCTGGGCTGGCAGGCGATGTATCTGCTCGCCGCGGGAGCCATGGCGATCTTCGCGATCATCCTGCACCGCATGATGCCGATAGAGAATCGTCACAGCACTATTCCCTATCGTGAACTGGTGCTGGGCTCGGTTCGAATGATGAAGTCGATGCCTGAGCTTCGGCGGCGGGCATGGCTGGGCGCTATGGGATTCGGCGCGTTCAGCGTGCTCTGGTCCACTCTGGCTTTCAAGCTCTCAGATGCACCGTTTCACTACAGCCCTGAAGTGATAGGCGCCTTCGGCCTCCTCGGCTTCGCAGGTGTACTCGCCGCCAACGCGGCTGGGCGCTTGGCCGATGCCAGACGAACTGGCTTCACCACTGTCATGGCGGCTGTGTTGCTTGCGTTGTCCTTCCTGATTGGCATGGTCGGCTCGGCTTCAATTGCGTTGATCGCGATTGCGATCGTGCTGCTTGACTTCGGCACTCAGGCGATGCACATCACGAACCAGACCATCATCTATTCGCTCGCGCCGCATGCGCGCAGCCGCATCAACAGCGCGTACATGGTGTGCTACTTCTTCGGCGGCGCTTTCGGGTCACTCGCCGGTGGCCTCGCGTACAGCCAGGCAGGCTGGACAGGCGCTTGCATCCTGGGGAGTTGTTTCGGGTTGGCTGCGCTCATTCCCTCGATCTACTGGGCACGTCGCGAAGGCCCCTCTGCCCCTTAAGCGGCAGAAAGACCGGTTCGCGTTGGCTTGGTGCGCGAGCCGTTTTCCCTTGGTGGTGAACCGATTCGGGACTCATCGGCACGTGGTGGTTACTGGCTGTGACGGATTAGGCCACGGAGGCTACCCCAATATTGGGGCAATCCCGGATATGCGTTGACTCAGCATTGCCTTGGTCGGGAACCTTTCAGCACACGGCGTTTTCGGTGCACCGAATGATGCCTCCACGGTACGTGCGAAGGGACCCCCCAACATGTCGTTCAGTAGGCGCCCACTCGATCGGCTGGCAGCTGTCGTTGCCGCATCGGCACTTGCAGCGGCGAGTCTGGCGACCGGCATCGTTGCCGCACCGGCTGCTTCTGCTGTTGCGCGCTACACCAGCACCATCGTGTTCACCGCCCCCCAGGTGCTGATTCCTTGGGGTACGTCCGTGGCTAGCGTCGCGGATGAAGGTCGGTTCACGTTCACCCCGCAGACATTGACCGGCGCCACCTGGGCGGCGAACTCGAGCCCCGTCTACTACGCCTACGCATCGGTGCAGGCTTACGACTCTCTGGGCGCGCCAATCACGCTCGGGTCGTACCCCACATCGACGTGTGGCCTTTACCTTTCGACCGACGGCACTTACGCCAACCGTCAGACCGGCACCGTGGCCGGCCCGAAGGCGTACATCGCCCGGTGTATCCCAGGCACGCCGGTGAGCGGCTACACCAATACGATCGTTAACAACTCCGCCTCTGCGGTCCAGGGTGAGGTTTCCCTGAGCACTCGATACGACAACGCAACCACGGTCGAGCTTGGCGCAACCCTCGGTTCATTCCCATCCACAATCGGATATGTCAGCTCGAAAAAGAACGGTGCCACTGGGAGCGCCCCATCTGCCAGTTGTGCAGTCTTCGCTTCGGCTGATACCACTTACGTGGGCACGGACTTTCAAGGAACGGCGCCGGCAGTTGGTAGTTACGCGGCGCATTGCGCCCTGGCCGCCCAGGCGTCTCCTGCCTTGTGGCGCCCCAGCTACGCGGGCGATATCACCGTTACGGTGACCAAGCACCCGAGTGTCACGACTGTCACCTGCCCCGTGTCTGCGGTTTTCACTGGCGCGGCTCAGGCCCCTTGCACGGTTTCAGTTGTGGGCGGCGGACAGACCTTCTCAGGCACGCCGGAGTACACGAGCAACACGAACGCCGGCGTAGTCACCGCTTCATATTCGTTCCTGGGCACGGTTGATGTAGCGGCATCGAGCGGCTCATCGACCTTTGAGATCACCAAGGCTGCCTCGTCAACTTCGCTCACCTGCCCGGCTTCGGTCGTGTATTCGGCAGCAGCCCAAACTCCTTGTTCTGCTGCCGTCACTGGTGTCGGTGGCCTCAGCACCACAGCCGCCGTGTCTTACGCGAACAACACCAACGTGGGTACCGCAACTGCTGACGCCACCTACGCTGGCGATGCGAACCACAGCAGTTCCAGCGCAGCACAGTCGAGCTTCGGGATTACGCGGTTTGGGTCGGTGGTCACTGCTTCGTCGGGTTCGATCGATTACGGATCGAACTTGCCAACTGTTACCTACACGACCAACCCATTCTTCTCAGCCGGCGAGTGGAGTACCGCGCCCACGTGTGCGGCATACGCGGCTGGAAATTTCGCGTCTGCGCTCTCCGGCGTGCAGCCTGCTGGCACTTACGTGTCGCACTGTGAAGGCGGAGTGGCGGGCAACATCAACCCGTCCTATGTCGACGGCGTGATCACGGTTGCCAAGGTTGCATCGACCACGGTAATCACTTGCGGCGCCTCGAGTTTCACCTACACCGGTTCAGCTCTAACCCCGTGCACTGTGCGCGTGACCGGCGTCGGCCTGGACACCACCGGAGCCGTGACCTACACCAACAATGTCAACACCGGGACGGCCACCGCCTCATTCACCTACCCGGGCGATGTGAGCCACGACAGCTCTCAGGCCAGCGTCGACTTCACAATCGCCAAGGCCCCGTCGGTATCGACCATCACCTGCCCGGTTCCGTCCTACACCTACTCCGCCTCGGCGTTCACGCCGTGCTCGGTGTCGGTGACTGGCGCTGGCGGTTTGGCCACCTCCGGATCAGTTGTCTACGCGAACAACACCAACGCCGGTACCGCTACCGCTGACTTCACCTACCCGGGCGATAGCAACCACGACGGATCCATCGCCCCGCAGGGGAGCTTCACCATCAGCCCGGCAAACTCCACGACCAAGGTGACCTGCCCGACTACTGTCGTGTACTCGGCAGCAGCCCAAACTCCTTGTTCTGCTGCCGTCACTGGTGTCGGTGGCCTCAGCACCACAGCCGCCGTGTCTTACGCGAACAACACCAACGTGGGTACCGCAACTGCTGACGCCACCTACGCTGGCGATGCGAACCACAGCAGTTCCAGCGCAGCACAGTCGAGCTTCGGGATTACGCGGTTTGGGTCGGTGGTCACTGCTTCGTCGGGTTCGATCGATTACGGATCGAACTTGCCAACTGTTACCTACACGACCAACCCATTCTTCTCAGCCGGCGAGTGGAGTACCGCGCCCACGTGTGCGGCATACGCGGCTGGAAATTTCGCGTCTGCGCTCTCCGGCGTGCAGCCTGCTGGCACTTACGTGTCGCACTGTGAAGGCGGAGTGGCGGGCAACATCAACCCGTCCTATGTCGACGGCGTGATCACGGTTGCCAAGGTTGCATCGACCACGGTAATCACTTGCGGCGCCTCGAGTTTCACCTACACCGGTTCAGCTCTAACCCCGTGCACTGTGCGCGTGACCGGCGTCGGCCTGGACACCACCGGAGCCGTGACCTACACCAACAATGTCAACACCGGGACGGCCACCGCCTCATTCACCTACCCGGGCGATGTGAGCCACGACAGCTCTCAGGCCAGCGTCGACTTCACAATCGCCAAGGCCCCGTCGGTATCGACCATCACCTGCCCGGTTCCGTCCTACACCTACTCCGCCTCGGCGTTCACGCCGTGCTCGGTGTCGGTGACTGGCGCTGGCGGTTTGGCCACCTCCGGATCAGTTGTCTACGCGAACAACACCAACGCCGGTACCGCTACCGCTGACTTCACCTACCCGGGCGATAGCAACCACGACGGATCCATCGCCCCGCAGGGGAGCTTCACCATCAGCCCGGCAAACTCCACGACCAAGGTGACCTGCCCGACTACTGCGATCTACGTTGACTCACCGGTTACCCCATGTACGGTTTCCGTCCTGGCACCCGGCGTCAACCTCACGCCGGAAGCTTCCTACAGCGACAACGCTGCCCCCGGAACAGCCACTGCTGCGTACACGTACAGCGGTGATTCGAACATCAACGGGTCATCTGATTCAGTCACTTTCGAGGTGCGGATAAGCAAGGTTGACTCCGTAGTGACCGTTTCCTCGGCGAACCTCACCTACGGTGACGCGCTGCCGGAAGCCACCTACACGACCAACCCAAGCATGGCGTCAAGCGACTGGACAGTGGCACCGTCGTGCTACGTCTACGCCAGTCTTGACTCCGGTTTCGCAACACCCCTGAGCGGTGTTCAAGGAGCAGGCTCCTACACCACGCACTGTTCAGGTGGGGTGAGCCTGAGCTTCAACCCGACCTATGTCGATGGCGCCATCACGATCGCCAAGGCTGTGTCCTCATCGGTTATCACTTGCCCCGCGTCCGTCTTCTACACCAGTGCGGCGCTCACGCCGTGCTCGGTGGCTGTGACAGGTACGAATCTGAACACCTCGGCGACGCCGGTATACGGCAACAACACCAATCCCGGTTCGGCGACAGCCGACTTCACCTTCCTTGGGGACGCGAACCACACCGGTTCGACTGCCACGCAGGCATCGTTCACCATCGCCAAGGCGATTACCTCGACCGTCATCACCTGCCCAGCCTCAGTGGTTTACACCAGTTCGTCGCAGCAGCCTTGCCAGGCGGATGTCACTGGTTCTGGCTTGAGCACGAGCACCAACGTTTCCTATGGCAACAATGTCAACGCTGGCTCAGCCACCGCGAATGCTGGCTTCGCGGGTGATTCGAATTACGCAGCGTCTACCGCCACGCAGGCAACGTTCACCATCGCCAAGGCGCCTTCGACCTCGGTCATCACATGCAACCCGACCACCTACACCGGGTCAGCGCAGACTCCCTGCCAGTACGCGGTAACAGGCGCCGGTGGCCTTAACTCATCCGGTTCCATTGCGGCTTACACCAACAACGTCAATGTCGGCAACGCGACGGCCAACTACACCTACAGCGGCGATGCTAACCACGACGGTTCGGCCGCCACCCCGGTGAGCTTCGCTATCGGCAAGGCCGCATCGTTGTCGACGATCACATGTGCCTACTCGAGTCTGACCTACACGGGCGCCGCTCTTACACCTTGTTCCGTCGTGGTGACGGGCGACGGTGGTCTCAACAACACCTCCGGCCCAGTGGTCTATACCAACAACGTCAACGTGGGATCAGCCTTTGCTGACTTCACCTACCTCGGCGATGCCAACCACTTCGGGTCGACCGCTGTGCAGACAGGATTCACCATCACGCGGGCAAGTGTCTCGGTCACCGCTGCGACCCCCACCGCAATTGCTTACGGCACTTCGGTTCCGGTGGTCGCGTTCGCCACGAGCCCCACTCTGGTGACCTGGACCGTCAGCCCAACCTGCGCCGTCTACGCGAGCAGTGACTCGACGTTCGCGACGGCGTTGTCGGGCGTGCAGAGCGCTGGCAGCTATGTCACCCACTGCAGCGGCGGAACCTCGGCTAACTATTCGGCTTCCGGCTACGTCAATGGTGCGCTGACCATCAACAAGGCCAACGCCACGATCATCGCGGCTTCGCCTGCCTCGGTCTCCTCGACCACGGTGATGCCCACGATCGCTTACACGACGAGCCCAACTCCGATCACGTGGACAACCGCGCCCACGTGTGGGGTTTACAAGTCGACCGACACCGCTTTCGCGACCCGACTAACGACCGCTCAGGCCGCGGGAACTTACGTGACGCACTGCTCGGGTGGCGTCTCGGCTAACTACTCGCCGTCGACTTACACCAACGGCAGCCTCGCTGTCACTGGGACAACTGCCTCGGTCGTTACGGCGCAGACGCGCACGATCACCTATGGCACAACCCTCCCCGCGATCACCTACACCGCTAGCTCAACTCCGGCTACGTGGACCACTGTGCCAACCTGTCGCGTCTACTCGTCGGCAACTTCGAACACTGCCTTGACGGGTACCCAGAATGCCGGTACGTACGTCACCAAGTGTTCCGGTGGCGCGGCGACTGGCTACACGTTCACCTACACCAACGGTGCACTCACGATCTCTAAGGTGGCGGTGACTGTCACGGCGCAGACGCGTTCGATCACGTTCGGCACAGCCATCCCGGCGATCACGTACACCTCAAACCCGACGGCCGCGACCTACACCACCGCACCGACCTGCCGCGTCTACGCCTCAGCTGCGTCAACCACGGCACTGACCGGTTCGGCAGTGGCCAGAGGAACCTATGTGACCAAGTGCTCGGGCGCTGTCTCGACCAACTACACGCCCACCTACGTGAACGGTGTCTTCACCATCGCATAGGGCCCGATCACGGTAAGACACGAGCCTGATCAGTCCGCAACCTCGCCGGGTGCAAACTCGGCGAGGTTGCGCTGTGTTGGGATCCGTTCTTGCTCAGCGGTGAGAATCGCGTGCGCGCGCTTATCGGCTTCGGTGGGCTTGTTGGCGTCCACCGCACGCGGCCACAGGCGATATCGACGGACGGCTGCTAGCTCGGCGGCCCAGACGAGCGCTTGGCTCACCAAAGCGATGAATGCGAACAGCCCAGTGATCGTGGCGAACGACCCGTATACCGGACCTTGCCGGCTGATCATCGTGGCCAGCAGTTTCGAGCCGAGCGTGAGCACAAGCGCGATCGCGATCGAGCCAAGTAACGCGGCGGGCCACAGCCCCTGGAACGGCGGACGACGGGGCAGTAGGAGCGAAACTCCAGCCCACATCAGCAGGAAGGCCAAGGCGAGAATCCCGAAGAACTCAGCGGCCCTCTGGAGGTTCGCTGTGTCAGAGATTGCTCCCGTGAGAATGGTGACCGCGCCAATGGCAGCGACGCCGACCAATAGCACCGCGAGCATGATCACCACCCGGATCCATCGGCCAATTCCACTGAGCCGTAGGCGATGCGGAATTCCGGCGACGTGATTGAGAGTGTCGTGGGCGGTCTGCACAATTCCAAGGCTGGACAGCACTAGGGCAACTAGGCCGATCACAAGTGCGACCCCCGACGTGGGCAGGGCGGCAAGTGCGGCGTTGACCGTGGCACGAAACTCTTCGGGCACTATCGCGTTGACCCATTGATCGCGCAATGCCACGTTATCGGCCAAGACGCGCGACACAGTTGCGACGATCAAGAGCAGGACAGGAAAGATGCTGAGGAAGCCGTAGTAAGTCATCAGTGCGGCGTGACGGCCACCTTCGTCGTCGCCGTATTTCTTGACGACGGCGAAGGGCAACCCCGCCCACGAGTGTTGCTGTTGGTAGCGATCCACCGCATCGCGAAGTGAGTCGAGCGTCGACGTCAGCTTCGCTTGGGCCATAGGCAACACTCTGCCGGAAGGGCCGGCGGGGTCGAGTGCCCGACACCGCATCGAATGTAATTGTTTCCCGACTAGGCTTGAGCCCTCGGGGCGGTAGCTCAGCCGGTTAGAGCAGCGGACTCATAATCCGTCGGTCGTGGGTTCGAGCCCCACCCGCCCCACTGCGCATGCCGCAGTGCGTCCGTTTCGCGACTCGATCCGAGTTGTCATGCACCGGTCGCCTAAGGTGATAGTGACGGCGTCAGTGATAGTGATAGGGATTGCGCGTCGGGTATTGAGCGGGGCCATGGCATCACGTCAGAAGGTTGCGGCTGAACTCAAGCACGCATTGAGCGCCTTTCAGCATCGCGACTTCACTATCTTCTGGTCGGGCGCGCTTATCTCCAACATCGGTTCGTGGCTGCAAAACCTGACTGTGCCGTTTGTGATCTATGCCCTGACTGGCAGCGCGTTCTGGGTCGGGGCCGCCACCGCCGCGCAGTTCCTACCCGGATTCATTCTCAGCCCATACGGCGGCCATCTCGCTGACATCCGCGAACGTCGCATTGTGATCATCATCGTGCAGTCGCTGATGGGGCTGGTCGCGCTGCTGCTCTGGTGGTCGTGGATCGCCGGGATTCGATCGGTGGCTCTATTGCTCGTCATCACCGCGGCCACCGGCTTGCTTCAGGGGATCAATCTGCCCTCTTGGCAAGCCTTCGTTAACGACCTAGTTCCGCGTGAGGAACTCATCTCAGCGGTTTCATTGAACTCGTTGCAATTCAACGCTGCTCGTTCTATCGGGCCTGCCCTGGCGGGTCTGATCATTGCCGTTTTCGGCCCGGGATGGGCATTCGGTCTCAACGTCGCGTCCTACGTCGTCGTCGTGCTGGCCCTAGTCGAAGTGCGCTCTCGTAGTCATGCCATCACAGCCGATCAGCGACCGACCCGGTTCGTCGACGGCTTCGTTGAGGCCGTTCGGTATGTGCCTTCGCAGCCGGGAATTGCGCTCGTCATTTGGACGGTCGCCGCTATCGGCCTGCTAGCCACGCCGGTGTTCAGCTTCACCGTCGTGTTCGCTCACGATGTCTATGGTGTGGGCCCGCTTCAACTCGGACTGCTGAGCGCCGCATTTGGTGTTGGCGCAGTGCTAGCCGTGCCTTTTGTTGTGCGTGCCAAGCACAATTCGGGGCTCGCAGCAATCATGCGCGCTGGCCTATTCGTTGAGGGGGTGGCGATCGTAGCCTTTGGTCTCGCCCCCGGTGTGGTCACTGGCGCGCTCTGCTTGGTCGGAGTCGGGTTCGGCTTCCTGCTCGCCATCTCGGCCGGTAACACCGCCCTGCACCTGATCGTCGCCCAACGATTGCGTGGCCGCGTGATGGCGTTGCGTCTGATGACGTACATGGTGTCGGCAACGGTCGGCGCATTGATCGAAGGCTGGCTAGTCGACTTGTACGGTCCGCGGGCGGCCATGGTTGGCATTGGCTTGGTCTTCCTCGCTGCCGTAAGTTTCCTGCTCACGCCTCGCGGCGGACGCGCGCTCGCGCGCATCGACGACCCCGAAGATTTGGTCGCTCGCGCTTAGGCTCGGTCCCGACTAGGCCGATTGTTTACTTCGTTCAATGGGTTGTGCCATCGTCCGCATATGAGCGTTGAGGAAAGCCCCGCAATGATTCGGTTTGACTCTGTTGGTAGGACTTACGACGACGGCACTGTCGCGGTTCACGACCTTTCGCTAGAAGTCCAACCTGGGGAGATCTGCGCGGTCGTCGGCCCTTCTGGATGCGGTAAGACCACTGCGATGCGGATGGCTAATCGACTGGGTTCACCCACCACAGGGCGCATCTTCATCGATGGACGCGACATTGCCACTGAAGATCCAGTGGCGCTGCGCCGAGGAATTGGCTACGTGATCCAACAGGTGGGTCTGTTCCCGCATCAATCTGTGCGGACCAATGTCGGGACCGTGTGCCGCTTGCTCAACTGGGATGCGTCGCGCATCGCCACCAGGGTCGACGAGATGGTGCAGATGGTCGGCCTTGACCCTGATCAGTTTGGCGATCGTTACCCGAGTCAACTATCTGGTGGTCAGCGGCAGCGGGTTGGAGTTGCGCGTGCGCTGGCTACCGACCCGCCCGTCCTGCTCATGGATGAGCCTTTCGGAGCGGTCGATCCGGTGGCTCGAGGGCTACTCCAGGAGCACTTTCATACATTGGTGAAATCCCTTGGTACCACGGTGATGATGGTCACGCACGATATCGACGAAGCAGTGCGTCTCGCGGATCGGATCGCAGTCATGCGGGTCGGAGGCGTGCTCGAGCAGTACGCCGCACCAGCGGAGATCCTGGCCAGGCCGTCCTCGGACTTCGTAGCCGATTTCGTAGGTAGTGATCGCGTGCTCAAGGGACTTGTTCGGACGCCGATTGTCGGCAGTTTGTTGGATGCGGCAGGCTCTCAGACAGTCTCAGCCTCGCCCCAGTTGCATGTTGGTGACAGCTTGCGACTTGGGCTCTCGTGTGTTCTTGGCGAGCCATCAGGCTCGGTGTCGGTGTACGACGACGGTCAACTAGTCGGCGCACTCACCATGGATGCAGTGCACCGGCACCTACGTCGCCCGACGGAAGTTGCTTAGCGATGGAATCTGCAAACCCCTGGCTGAGTTGGAGTTACGTCCAAGACAACTCAGCTGCTCTTGTGTCCGCTGGCATTGAGCATCTATGGATCACGGTGGCGTCAATGGCACTCGGCATTGTCATGGCAGTGCCACTTACCTTGCTCGCTCGTCGCCATGCCCCATGGGCACCAAGCTTGCTCAGTGGCTCGGGCATCCTGTACACCATTCCGTCGTTGGCGTTGATCAGCGCATTGTGGCCGCTGTTCGGATTGACGAATCTCACCGTGATCGTGGCGTTGGCTCTATACGCACTGCTCATCCTCTTGCGCGGTGCGCTGCTCGGACTCGATGAGGTCCCCGCGGATGTCGTTGACGCCGCTCGAGGCATGGGGATGTCCGATCGAGAGATCATGGTTTCGGTTGAGTTCCCGCTTGCCTTGCCGACGATATTGTCGGGGCTTCGCGTTGCGACGGTCTCGACAGTGGGGCTCGTCACGGTCGGGGCATTGGTTGGCCACGGCGGATTCGGAACGCTGATTCTTGGTGGCCTCAATGAAAACTTCTACCACGCGAAGATCTTTACGGCGACGATCGCCTGTGTCGCTCTCGCCTTGATCCTGGACTTCGCATTGCGGGCGCTTGAGCGCGGGCTAACACCATGGGCCAAGGTGGCAGTGTGATCGGGCAACTGTTCGCGTGGTTTACCGATCCGGCCAACTGGACCGGGCCTAACGGCATCCCCACCAGATTGGCCCAGCACCTAGTCATGTCGGGTTTGGCGATGGTCATCGCCATCGTGATCGCTGTGCCGTTAGGCATGTGGTTAGGGCACAGCGGACGTAAGCCCGGTTTAGTTCTCAATCTCGGGAGTATCGGCCGCGCAGTTCCGACATTTGCCGTGCTAGTCATCCTCGCGTCGTGGGACCCAGTAGGAGTGGGCGACCTTGCGGCGATCCTTGCCCTTGCCCTGTTCGCAATTCCGCCAATCCTCGTGTCGGCCTACGACGGTATTCGCGCTGCTGACCCAGATGTCGTCGATGCTGCGCGTGGGATGGGATTCACTGGGCGTCAGATACTTCGTCAGGTCGAGGTGCCCCTTTCGGTTACCTATCTCGCATCGGGAATCCGCACCTCAACTGTGCAGGTCGTGGCAACCGCGTCGCTGGCCGCGCTTGTTGGTGGCGGCGGTCTTGGCCGCTATGTCGTCGATGGATTCGCCACACAAGATGCTGTGCTCGTTATCGCTGGCGCGCTGCTGACTGCGGGGCTTGCTGTCGTGACAGATCTCGTGCTGGGCCGTGCGCAGGTGTTGGCGACGCTGCCAGCATTGCGCGTCCGCAAGTCATCGCAGGCCCTAGGCATCGGCTTTGGTTTGGTCGCCGTCTTCGCGCTGATGGTGGCGCCGAGTGCGCTTGCTTCTATGCGAGGTTCGAGTTCTGGCGCCTCCGTGGATGGCCCCATCGTGATTGCGGCCTACAGTTTCGGCGAATCGAAGGTGATGGCGCAGTTGTATGCGCAGGCATTGCAAGCGCAGGGGATCGACACACAGGTGCGCGAGTTGTCGAGCCGTGAGGTTGTCGAGCCGGCCCTTGAAGCCGGTGACGTGGGTCTGGTTCCTGAGTATTTGGGCACGGTCACTGAATTTCTGAACAAGAAGGTCAACGGAACGAGCGCTGCCGCAGTGGCGTCTGGTGATGTAGAAGCGACCAGCCAAGAATTGAGCAAACTGGCTGGGCCACTTGGGATTACGGTATTCACGCCGTCGCCGGCTGCCGATCAGAATGCGTTTGCCGTCACCCTTGCCTTCGCCAAGGAACACGGCTTCAAGACGGTGTCTGATCTGTCGGTTTACTCGCACCAGAATCCGCTGCTGCTTGGTGGCCCACCTGAATGTCCCACTCGCCCATTTTGCCAACCAGGCTTGGTGAGCGTTTACGGGATGAAGTTGTCGAGTTTCGTTCCCCTTGATGCTGGTGGGCCACTGACCAAGCAATCGCTGGCTCAGGGCAAGACCGATGTTGGGCTCGTCTTCTCGTCCGACGGTGGATTGGGCGTCCAAGGGCTAGTAGTACTTGACGACGACAAACACCTGCAGACCGCAGACAACCTCGTACCGTTGATCAGTTCGAGCATTGCGACGCCGCAGGTGCGCAAGATCCTCAACGCTGTGAGTGCAGCTCTGACGACCGATCTGCTGGTGTCACTGAATAAGCAGGTCGACATCGACCGGAAGGATCCGGCTGTGGTCGCAAGAGCATTCTTGGTGGCGCACGGTCTGATCTAGCTTCAGTTCAAGCGTTGATCTAGTGCTGATCGAGCGGTCAGTTGACGACGTCGATTTCCACCGCGAACTTTGCTCGCTCGGGCGGGCAGAGCATGGCCTCGCCGCATGTTGTGCGTTGGGCGGTTACGCGAGTTATGCCGGCGGCAGTGGCCTCAACCGTCATGGTGACCACTCCGAAGCCCAAGCCGGGGATGCTGGCAATAGAAGCGGAGGCCTCTGGGGTTGCTCCGCTCGCACTCGGCTCGCTGACAACCTGGAGTGTTGCGGCGTCCACTGGGTCGAACTGCCAGTAGGTCGATCCCGCCTCGGTAGCAGATCCAAGTTCGATGTGAATCTGCTGGCCGACATGTGCCTCGACAGTGTGTCCATTGTCGGTGCTATGGATCTGGATCATGGCCCACTGACTTGGGCTTGCCGACGAGTTGCTGACACCCGGTGAGACCTGGCTTCCGCATGCGGTTGCTAGCAGTGCGATGGCGATGGCGGCTGCTGTGCTTACTCGGAGGTTCATGTCCGTTCGATGTGGCGATCGGGGCATCGGTTCCATGGTTTGCGACTTCGTTCTCGTAGAGCTCGCTGGTGGGTAGAGTCGGGTTACGACAAAGGGCATCGTGTTGAGTCAAAAACCTGATGAATCAACCGAGCCGAACTAATCGGCATCTAGCGAAAGCGTGAATGTTCATCATGACTGAACCGGTTCTCGTTTCTCGCGTCGACGATGGAATTGACGTCTGCCTGAATCGTCCGGAAAAGCGCAACGCAATCACAGCGGCCATGTACGGCACGCTCACGGCCGCCTTTGTTGAGGCAGAGGCGGATTCGAGTGTGCGGTGGATCCTGCTTCGCGGTGCCGGTGTGAGCTTCACGGCAGGTAACGATCTTGCCGACTTTCTGGCCGCGCCCACTGAGGACGAGCCGCCAGCGTTCGGATTCCTACGAGCGCTCGCCACTGCCACCGTCCCAGTGATCGCGGCCGTGCACGGCCGGACAGTGGGGATCGGCGCCACTCTTCTGCTGCACTGTGATCATGTGGTCGCCGCCGATGACACCGAACTCCGCTATCCCTTCACCGACCTCGCACTCGTTCCCGAGGCGGCAAGTTCGCTTCTGCTCCCGCGCATCGTCGGGCACCTCGCGGCTGCCGAGATATTGCTTGCTGGTCAACCGGTTTCGGCGACTCGTGCGCTTGAGCTCGGCTTAGTGAGCAAGGTTGTGCCGCTGGGCGAGCAGGTTGAGGCGGCGCGCAACTTCGCTTCGCACTTCGCCACGAAGTCACCCGAGGCGGTGCGCCTCACGAAGCGGCTGTTACGTGATGATGCACCTGGATTGCTTCGGCGAATCGCACTCGAAGGTGACATCTTTCTAGGGCGAATCCAGACCCAGGAGTTCAAGGACATCGCACAAGCACTCTTGTCGCCTAAGAAGTAGTGGTCTGCCACGCAACGTGCGCGAGTGCGCTCGCATCGGCGGCTGTCATCCCAGCACTGGGTTAAGCCAGGTTGAGGCGATCGATGGCTGTCACACTAACGCTCGGTGTGGCTTGCGTGGTGGCCGACGACTGTGGGCCTCACGTTGCTCAGCCAGACTCGGTGGCCCTGGCGAGTGCCCGCACGAGGGGGTCGCGTAGGTCGCGTCCCTTCGATGTCACGCCGTACACCCACGGGCCTGATGTCCACACGATGAGGTACTCACGCTCGCTCGCGGGAAGTGAGCGCAGAGTCTGCGAGTCGTACAGCTGGATGCACTGGAACCAGGCGAATCCCGACGACGTCTTGGTTGCTGTTCGTGACGAGTCCAGCAGTTGTGACAGCAGGCTCGGGGTCGCTGCTTGTGGCCAGTTAGCCAACGTCGCAGAAGAGTCCCAGTGTCGAACCTGCGCTGGCCCGCCGGCCCAAACGAGCATGCTCAGCATGTCGAACTGTGGATTGCCGCCCTGCTGAGCGTGCTGTACGAACGCTGTCGCCGTGTGATTGCCGTAGCTGACGGTCATCGACGTGGCAGCATCGCAGGCGGTGGGCTCGCCCATGGGGCTAGCGCAACGCATTGAACCCTGATCCAGACCGTCGATTTTGGTCGGCATACTTGCCAGGATCGCATCAATCTGCGATTTCGTAGTTGGCCAATCCACGTTAGCAATCGTGGTCTTGGCGCTGCCCGAGCGAGCGGCCTTGGCTGAAGTGGGCTTGGCTGTGAGGGGCAGCTTCGCCGCGGCTGTTACCGATGCGTTGGACGATACCGAGAGGGTGACTGCAGGAGATTGGGTTGCCTTGTCCGAACCGCAGGCGCTGACCGAGAATGCCAAGGCGGCAGCCAGCACCGCGCTGGCCGTGCTGGCGACCGATCGCCGCAGTGCACACTGGACAAGCATCGAAACCCCCGCGTTCGATCGTGGCGCGGTAACGCTACGACGCGAAAGTGTAATAAGCGCAGTTGATCTGGGAATTCTGGCCGAACGGTCAGCGTGTCGCTCGGCAGAGTGGGCGCACTTAATGCGCTATATCCGGATTTGGTATGCATACTGCGCGGAGTCAATTTCCATAGCGAAGGCGTCGCTGCCCTCGGACCGATTACGCGGCTTGCGATCCACCGATCGGGAGCAACTCGAGCAGCACCGGGATGATGACGAGCACGCCGAGAGCAAGCATTACGAAGCCCCCGATTGTGCGCAGCACCAGCAGACGGTTATCCGAGGTCACGAACCAATCGCGACTCGATCCCACGACGATGCCCCAGGTGCCGTCGAGAAGCATTGCGAGCACCGAGAAGAGCGCACCGAGGATCAGTAGTTGAACGGTGACTGAGCCGGCTGCGGGATCGACGAACTGCGGGAACACAGCGGTGAAGAAGACGATGGCCTTGGGATTCAGTACCCCGACAACGAAACCCTCGCGCAGAATTCGTGGCACATTCGGGCGTGACTCCTCGACCGTGATCAATGCTTCGACGTGTGCGCGTCGATGCCTCAGCGCGTCGATGCCAAGGTAGATGAGATAAAGACCGCCAGCGATCTGCACGACCTCAAGCAGCAGTTGTGAACTCTGGAACAGCGGCCCCAGGCCGATCGCCAGTATGCAGGCCAGAACTAGCATTCCAACCGCGTTTCCAATTGCGGTGATGAAGGCAGTGCCACGTCCCCAAGCCACAGCTCGTGCGATCACAAACATCACGCTGGGTCCAGGCACCACGATGATGGCGACCGACGCTGCCACGAACGCGAGGAGTCGCTGGGTATTCACCACAGCCACAAGATATCTGAGGATCGTGCTTCGAACCGCAACGGTTGCACTGGCTGCCGCAATGAGCGAATCAGTTGGGATCAACGAACAGAGTTCGCACTGCGTCGGCGCCGTCTGCATCGATCGCGCGATCGGCTAGTTCGCGTGCGCGAATGCTATTCACTGCGCGCACTGACTGCTTGATAGTAGGAACGGCGTTCGGAACGACCGATAACGCACGAACACCAAGCCCGACAAGTAGGGAAGTAGCTGCCGCATCAGCGGCCAGTTCGCCGCAGACGGCGACGGGCTTATCTCCGGCGGCATGACACACCATGTCGATCAGCCGGATCACGCTCGGGTCTAGGGGATCGGCGATTGCTGCTACGGCGCGATTACCGCGCTGGGCCGCGAGGGTGTACTGGGTGAGGTCATTGGTGCCGATTGAGAAGAAGTCGACGTATGGCGCGAACGCGGCTGCCTTGAGTGCGGCTGCAGGCACTTCGATCATGATGCCGACGGTGAAACCTTGTGGCAGGCCTCGCCCATCACGCGCTATGGCGGAATCGAGCAACTGTCGTGCTTGCATCAGTTCGTTGACCGTGCTGACCATTGGGAAGAGCACGCTGACTGGAGTGTCATGCGCGGTGCGCACGATCGCGAGCAGTTGATCGGCAATCAGTTCGGGCTGGGCTAAGGACAGTCTCAACCCCCGTAGACCGAGGAAGGGATTTGTCTCCGCCGGCGTGGGCGCATAGCCCAACGGCTTGTCGCCACCGACATCTAGGGTGCGCAACGTCAAACGTCGTCCACCCATTGCGGATGCCAACTCGAGGTACGCGCGTGCTTGCTCATCGACGTCGGGTGCAGCGCTGCGGTCAAGGAAGAGGAACTCGGTGCGCACTAGCCCTGCTTCGTCGGCGCCGGAAGTTGCTGCGGCCAGTGCATCGTCGAGTGAAGCCAAGTTGGCGCCTACCTGGATCTGCAGGCCGTCGCTTGTAATTGCTGCGGCTGCCGATCTTGTTCGGGCAGTTTCGTATGCCTGGTTCGCGGTGAGTGCTCGATTTCGGAAGCTCTCCAGGATCGTGGCCGATGGGTCGACGACGAGTTCGCGGGTGACTGTGTCAAGTGCGACGAGCGTGCCGTCGGGGATTGTCAGCACGTTCGACCCCATACCGTTGAGAAGCGGTATTCCCTTGGCGCGCGCGAGAATTGCGCTGTGGTCGGTCGGGCTGCCGTCTGCGAGAACGATGGCGATGACTTGAGCCACATCGAGGCCGACTACCTCGGCGGGGGTCAGGTCGGCCGCAATCAGGATGCTGGCGGCGGTACTCGATCTTGTGTCCTGTCGGGTTTCACTATCTGTCCCGAGTAGCGCTCGAAGGACATCGTCACCAACGGCTTGAACGTCAGCTGCACGTGCACGGAGGTAGGGATCAGGTAGCGCTTCGAATCTGCTTCGGATTGTGGCGATGCCGCCAGCCCAGGCCGAAGCTGCTGGCTCTCCAGCGTTTATCCGGTCTCGGACGTCGTCAAGCAGCGCTGGATCATCCAACAGCATCAGATGTGCGTCGAAGATCGTGGCCTGGTGTTCGCCAAGTTCGACCGCTGCCTGCTCACGCACGGATTGAACTTTGATTTGCACCGCACTCACGGCTTGGGTCAGAACGAGCCATTCCTGCTCTGCATCCTGGGTCGGAGTGCCGGCGACGACCAGTTCTGACGGCACTGTTAGTCGTTGAGTAGGGCCGATTCCAATTCTTCGCTCGACGCTATCGGTTGGAGGCCTGGCCGCTTTGGGGCGCTGGTCCGTAGTGGCGTTGGGTGCATGGAAGCGATGGGCGGCCATGCTGACAATCTGCGCGATGACCTTATCGGCCTCGAGGCCAGTCGCGTTGACTTCAATCAGGTGCCCAGCCAGAGCGCCCAACGTCTCTACCCGCGAGAGGCTCGACGCGGGCACCGGCCCGACACCGGTGGTCCGGTTGATTAGTGTCACATTCGCGTCGAGCGATCGAACCAGTTGGACGAGTTGAGCGGCGGGGCGCAGGTGCAGCCCTTGCCGGTTTTCAACGATGAATGTGGCCACCGCCCCAGCATCTTGCTGGGAAGCTGAAATCGATTCGGGGGCAACGACTTCCGGCGATGGCAGGTTGAGCTGAACTCTCTTTGCAGCGAGCGCATTGTTGGCCTCGGCCGCCACTTCGCGGCGGTCGCCGCCGCCAGCGGCCGTTACCGCCGCAACGATCAAACCTTCGACCATTGGCGCTGCGCACAGGAGTACCCGATTGCGTAGTTCCTCGTCGAGAAACTCAAGGGCGAGATCAGCGGCCAAGACTGCACTGCCGAGGTCCATGATGACCACTACGCCCGCACCTGCGTCGGCTTCTATGATCGCCTGGCTGATACGGGCTGCGTCTGTGCCGAATGTGGTCGTGTCCAGACCGGCTGCCATGGAAACTCGCAAACGTGGATCGGGTGCCATCTCATGGGCGAGCGCGACTGCTGCTTGCGCCAGTGCCCAACTGTGTGACACAACCACGATCCCCACAAGTGGCTGGGGGCTCATTCTGGTTGTCGGAATGCGGTCACAGCGGCTGCCACAAGCAGCGCCGCCGACGTGGCGCCGGGGTCTTGGTGTCCGATACTGCGTTCACCGAGGTAACTTGCGCGGCCCTTATGCGCCTGCATCGGGGTGGTGGCATCGCGGCCAGCATCGGCGGCGGCCGAGGCTGCGGTTAGTGCTTGATCGAGGTCAAGGCCGGCTGCGAGAGATGCATCGAGTGCGGTACATGCCGGAAGCAGCGAGTCGTACATGGTCTTATCGCCAGCTTCGGGTTTGCCGCGCTGCACGATCCCAGCGAGACCAGCTTGTAACACGGTCGCGAACTCTGTCGCCGACATCGCCACTACATCCCCACTTGCAGTTGCCATACGCAAGAAGAAGGTTCCATACAACGGCCCGCTTGCACCGCCAACCGTGCTAACGAGTGTCATCCCAACGCTTTTGAACATCGCTAACGCAGTTTCAGGCGATTCGCTACGGGCCGCTGCGGCGTCAAGCGAAGTGACCACGGCGGACATTCCTCGACGCATGTTGGTGCCGTGGTCGGCATCGCCGATAGCGGAATCGAGTTCGGTGAGGAAGTCCTGGTGCACCTCGATCACGCGCGCAAACTCGCGGATCCACCGATCGAGCGAAGCTAGGTCTGGGCCAGCGCTCACGATCAGACGCCCCACCGGAGAGCTGGTGTACGAACTGGTGAGTCCCACAGCCTCAGCAGTTCGTCGTCAAGCTTGAGCAGGGTGACTGAACAGCCCGCCATGTCGAGGCTGGTGATGTATGAGCCGACAAGTGAGCGCGCAATCGTGACGCCTGATTTGGTCAGGATCTGGTCGACCTCGTTGTACATGAGGTACAACTCCTGCAGCGGCGTGCCACCGAGTCCGTTGACGAACGCGAGCACTCCGTCGCCGCCGGTGAAGTCAAGGTCGGCAAGGATTGTCTCGACAAGCATGGCCGCAATCTCTTTCGCGGGAGCCAATGGCAGCCGACTGCGCCCGGGCTCACCGTGGATGCCTACTCCCATTTCCATGTAGTTATCGGGCAAGTCGAAAGTCGGGTGGCCAACCGCTGGCACCGTGCAGGATGTGAGGGCCATACCCATGCTGCGTCCACTCTCGTTGACGCGTTGAGCCACGCTGGCGACCTCAGCAAGGTTGCGACCCGACTGCGCTGCAGCCCCGGCGATCTTCTCAAGCAACACGGTCACGCCCACTCCGCGACGGCCAGCCGTCCAGGTGCTGTCGTGTACGGCAACGTCGTCGTTGGTGGTGACTGAAGCGATCTCGACGCCGGTCTCAGCGGCGGCAAACTCGGCGGCCATTTCAAAGTTCATGACATCACCGGTGTAGTTGGAAATCACGTGCAGGACACCCGCTCCGGCGTCGACTTGCTTTGTTGCCTCAAGGATCTGGTCGGGTACTGGTGAGGTGAAAACTTCGCCGGGACAAGCGGCGTCGAGCATGCCGAACCCGACGAAGCCACCGTGCAACGGCTCGTGGCCCGAGCCTCCGCCCGAGATCACTGCGACCTTGCCAGCCTGGGGCGCCTCCGCGCGGTAGATGATCTTGTTCGAGTGATCGACTCTTACCTCGGAATGAGCCGCGGCAAATCCGCGCAAGGACTCTGCGACGACGTCCTCTCGCGCGTTAATCAGCTTCTTCACGGGGTACTCCTTAGAGAGGGAGGCGTTGCGAGGTCAGCTATGGCCTGTCGCGCGTGAGCAGGGAAGCTTGAGCCGGGATCTGAGCATAGGCCGCCGGTAGATGTCTGAGTAGTAGGTGCGGCTTCCGACAGGATCTAGCGCTCCATCCATCGCTGAGTAGTCGAGCAAAGCTCCTGATGAGCGCGGCTGCCCGAGGACGCGTTGCTACTCGTGGTCGCGCTACTCGTGGTCGCGCTACTCGTGGTCGCGCTACTCGTGGTCGCGCTACTCGTGGTCGCGCTACTCGTGGTCGCGCTACTCGTGGTCGCGCTACTCGTGGTCGCGCTACTC
>Ga0194051_1000185_pt1 | contig 36023 bp, 32 predicted proteins | sample SepL2320m_MetaG_FD_161275 | JGI IMG/M metagenome (GOLD analysis project Ga0194051, IMG submission 161275) | Anoxic zone freshwater microbial communities from boreal shield lake in IISD Experimental Lakes Area, Ontario, Canada - Sep2016-L239-20m | ecosystem: Environmental > Aquatic > Freshwater >... | reverse complement strand
CATGGGAACCAACCGCCTTCACCCGGCGGAGACCGCGCGCTTCATTGCCGATCAGATGCGCAAGCTTCGCATCGCGGCGATGCGATCAGGCCATTCGGCCCTCGTGTGGATGATCGAGAGTGCCTATTACGAGGCCTATACGCATGGGTGCAGCAAGCACGGGCTTGAGCCCGAGCCCGCCCGCCGCCGCGCCTAGGCCGGGAGACGGCGAAACGCCATGATCTTGGGAAGATTGGAACCTTCGAGCTCAGCTCGGAGGTTCTTTTCTGTAATCGACTGCATCCAATTGGTGCCCGCTGCGGGCTTGGCCCGCATCAAATCAACGATGACGGCGTCGGCCGCCGGGTCGTCAAGGCTCACAATGCCCATGCCGGACAAGGCACGGTGAGCCGTGCAATCAGCACCGAGGAAGTGCATGACGCCAGACAGGGCCAATGGAACCTCTGCGCGGCTTGTGAGAACCATTGCCGGGAAATAATCTTGGCCCACCACAGGCTGGAGCTTGACGAAGATATTGCCGTGCATGGGTCGCGGCGTTCGCGCAGTGCCGATCAGGCTCGCCTCATCCGGACCATAGGCCACCGGGCCGCGATATCTGATGCGGTCGGCGGCGTAACCCATGACTGCGCCGTTGCGGAAACGGTTGCGCCAGGTGTGGACCTGCGTCCCGTTGGGGCCGTTCGTGATGTGCACGAGCCATCGCGCCACGAGATTCGGGTGATTGCGGACGGGGAAGTAGGCGCGATAGGAACCATTGCCCAGCAAGGCCTGGTGCGGCGGAATCGACGTCGATGCCGCGAAGCCAAAATCGATTTCTGTCGGGACCGGGCGGTGTTCCCCGGTTGCTGGCGTGAGCCAGCCCGAAATCAATCGCTCTTCGCTGACACCTCAGTAGCTGCAGATCTTCCGCATGGTGCGGGCCCCGGGCATGATCTGGCCCGCGAGGTATTTGTTGAACTGCTGACGGTTGATGCCGGTGTGCTTGCAGGCCTGGACAATGGTGCCCCGGGCCAGAACCAAGCCTTTCAAATCTTTACTAAATTTCTCTGCAGCTCTCTGCATGAGTCGTCCCTTGTGGAAAAATTATTCTAATTTTTTCACTATCTCCCGCTTAAGTTACGTCGCGACCTGCAATCGATACTAATCAATCCAGGACACCGCTGGCTGCTGTGGAAAAATATTTGATAGGAAGCAGCGTCAACGCAACCCGTCTTCACCTTTTATTTCAGAGACTTGCAGGCCGCCGACGCGCGGCAGGGGGCGGCCGCCGGTGGTGACGGCAACGGCGATCACGATTTCGTTAGCGCGCGGCGCATCCGGGACGCGCACTTCCATGCCGTCGAAGTGACTCCGAACGAAGGCGGCGTCCTTGTGGCCCAGCGGAATGTCCAGCGCCACGCCCATGCCGCCGCGCTTCTTGGAGGACGGGATGAGGGCAGCACCCTTGCCCAGCACCTTGCGGAAGGGCGCGCCGAGCTTCGGATGGAGGAGCGCGGCGGCATGCTCGAGCTCGCCGTTTTCACCCACGGCGGCTGCCTTGCCGTAGCTTTCGACGTTGCCGCCGTTGCCACTTTCGTTGTTGCCCGATGCATTCAAAGCAGCAACCGCGCGCTCCGCCAGCAACTGGCCCAGTTCCTCGCCGACGTCGATGAGCTCAGAGAGGTCTTCCTGAAATTTTCCGGCGAAGGGGTTGGCGATGACGGCGATCGCCGCGGCGCGGCGGATGGGTGGTGAGACCGATTGACCCTGCTCGGTCAGCGTCTCGTCCACCACGGTCATGATCTTGCGGATCTTCGCCTTCATCGCAGTCCATCCTCTCCCTTGACGTCGGCCACGGCCAATCCGCCCGCCCGGGCGTGAACGCGCGGGCCTGTTGTCATGACCAGCCCCAGCACCAGCTCATTGGCGCGCGGCGCATCGGTGATGCCGACCTCGACCGAGTCGAAGTGGCTCCTCACGTAGGACGCGTTGATGTGGGTGACGGGAATGTCGAGACGGGTGCCCGGGCCCCCCACCTTCTTGGCGGAGGGCACGATGGCCTTGGCGCCGCCCAGCACCTCGCGCATCGAATAGCCGCCCGGCGCATGCCAGAGGGCGGCGTGCTCGAGTTCGCCCGCCTCGCCGACGATGGAGCCCTTGCCATAGCCCTCGATGGATTTGGGGTCGCCGCCCAGTGCCGCCAGAAGGCGCCGCGCCATGTCGAGGCCCAGCGGCTTCAGGTCGTCCATGAAGGGCAGGATGTTGTCGTGGAAGGACCCGGCATAGGGGTTCTCGACGACGGCGAGGATCACGCCGCGCTTCGGCGGCACGGCAGCGGGAGGGCCACCCTCATGATGGATCTCCTCAACGGAGACGAGGAATTTCCTGACTTTGACTTCCGGCATCGATCCTCCCAAGCGTGCGGGTCTGGCCCGCGAGGTGCAGCGCGACGGCGGTGATGCACCTTTCGCCCAGCAGCAGCTTGGCGAAGGCTACACCAGCATCAAGTGCGGCGGCAATTTCATTGCTGTGCAAGGCCCCGACGCCACGGGTGACCGGCCTTTCGCCAAGGTCGCTGTCGGGCTGGAGATCGACGGCCGGAACGCGGGTCACCGCGGGGTGGGCGGGCAGGTTCACCGCATTGGCGATGAGGGTGGCGGCGGCATCGGCCATTGAGGCACGCGCGGCCAGCACCGTCACCGCATCGGCAATGCCGAGCGAGAAGGAGCGCCCGCGCCAGCCGCTGGTGGCGATGCCGTGCACATGGTCATCCGGGGTTATGCGCGCGGTGGAGAACAGCGAGGGCCGGTCCGGCCGGTCAACGAGGCCCACATCATAGTGCTGGCCCTGCGCGAGGTGGAGCGCAATGTCGCCGCCATTGTTGACGAAGGCGCGGGTGAGCGGGGCTGCTGCGAGCATGGCCGACAGCATTTCCTCTGCCACGCTTCCCGCCACCGCCGCCATGGGCGTGATGAAGGCGTGGCGACCCAAAGGCTCCGTGGCGCGCCACATGCGCCGCGCCACCGCACCCTGCGGTTCCGCCTCCACGCGCCTGCGGAGCAACGGCAGTTCGGCCGTGAGTTCATCGAGCACGGTGGCGAAGCGGGCATGCACTGCGGCATAGGCGCGGCCCACCTCTGCCGCATCACCTTCCGCGCCGATGATCAGGTCAATGGGACCATCATTCAGGTGCAGCCTGCGGCCATCGGGCAGCATGCGCGCCTGAACGCGGGTCATGGGACACGTGCCTTGATCGCTTGCAGCACACGTTCAGGCGTGGCCGGGATCTGCGTGATGCGGGCACCCGTGGCGTGGTGGATGGCGTTGAGGATGGCGGGGGCCGTGGGGATCAGCGCCTGTTCGCCGATGCCCTTGGCACCAAAGGGCCCCGCGGAGGATGCGCGCTCGATGAGGATGGACTCGATGGGCGGCACGTCGCCGATCGTCGGGATGAGATAGTCATGCAGGTTCTCGCCGCGCCCCGGGGTGAACTCTTCCATCAGCGCCATGCCGATGCCCTGGGCGACACCGCCCTCGATCTGGCCCTCGACGAGGATGGGGTTGATGGCACGCCCCACGTCATGCGCCGCCACGATGCGCAGCACCTGCACGCAGCCAAGCCTGGTATCAACCTCGACCTCGGCCAGATGCGCGCCATAGCCATAGACGGCATAGGGAATGCCCTGGCCATTGGCATCGAGCGGTGCCGTCGGCGGATCGAAGGTTTCTTCCGCGCATTGCACATAGCCGAAGCCATCACGCGGCAGGCTTGCGAGATCGATGGTGCGGACGACAGTGTCCTCGCGCACGACAAGCCTTCCGTTGTCGAGCGACAGTGTCGCCCCCTCGCCCGCATTGGCGAGCCTGAGCAGCTTCTGGCGCAGCGCGCGGCCTGCACGCTCGGCGGCGGTGCCGGTGACGAAGGTCTGGCGCGAGGCGGAGGTCTTGCCGCAATCGGGTGTGAGGTCTGTATCCGCCGAGACGAGATCGATCAGCGACAGCGGCAGGCCCAGCGCATCCGCGGCGATCTGCGTGATCACGGTGTTGGCGCCCTGCCCGATGTCGACGGCACCCTGGTGCAGCGACAGGCGGCCATCGGGCTTCAAGCCGAAGCGGATGGTGGAGGGGTTGGGGAGCGAGGTGTTGCCGCAGCCATAGAACATGCCCGCGACACCGACACCGCGCTTGAAACGTTCGCTCGTCGCATTGAACGCCGCCGCCGCGCGGCGCAATTGCTGCCACTGCGGCTTCAGTGCCTCGAAGCAGTCGCGGATGCCGACGCCATCGCCCATCACTTGCCCCGTGACGGTGGGTGTCGTGTCGGTCAGTGCATTGTGGATGCGGAAGTCGAGCGCGTCGAGACCGAGCTTGTGCGCCAGCATGTCGAGCATCTGCTCCTGTGCCACCACGGTCTGTGGTACGCCGAAGCCACGGAACGCACCGGATGGCACGCAGTGGGTGAGCACGGCGCGCGTGTTGGCGCGGTAGTTCGGCACCACGTAAGGACCCGAGGCATGCACCGGCACGCGGTTGGCCACCGTCGGGCCCCAGGAGGAATAAGCGCCGGTGTTGAAGTCGCCCTCGAAATCCATGGCGAGCAGCTTGCCGTCCTTCGTGGCCGCCATGCGCGACCGCATGATGGCCGGGTGGCGCTTGGTGGTGGACTGCAGCGATTCAGGCCGCGTGTAGACCATGGCGGCGGGACGACCCGTCACCCATGCGGCAAGCGCCACATAGGGCTGCACCGAAAGATCGAGCTTGGAGCCGAAGCCGCCGCCGCAGGCGGAGGGGATGATTCGGATCGCTTCCGGCGGCAGGCCCATGATGGCGGCGGTGTCGTCACGGTCCATGTAAGGTGCCTGGGTGGAGGCTGTGATCTCGATGCGATCGCCCACGCGCCGCGCCCAGCCCGCTTCCGGTTCGATATAGGCGTGTTCGACGAAGGCCGTTTCGAACGTGCCTTCCACCAAGACTGCACCCAAAGCCAGTGCCATCGGCACGTCACCCGTCTCGACATGGCCGCGCACGAGGATGTTGCCGGGCCGCTTTTCATGCAGCTGTGGCGCTGCCGGGTCGAGTGCTGCCGCGATGGTGAGGACGGGTGCGCGTTCCTCCCACGTTACGGGGAAGGTGGAGAGATCGAGAGCCTCGATGGCGGCACGCTCGCCCACCACCGCCGCAACGGCCTCGCCACGGAAGCGTGCCTCGCCCTCGGCGAAGACCGGCTGGTCGGCGAAGGGCGGGATGACGCCGAAGATGTTGCGGCCGGGAATGTCTTGCGCGGTCAGCACGCGCTGGAGGCCCGGATGCGCGGAGATGAATCCTGCAATATCGCCGAAGCGGAAGGAGGCGCGATGATGCGGTGAGCGGATGGCCTTCATCCACAGCGCATCCGCCGGGATGGCATCGGCGCCATAGGCTTCCGTGCCGTCGACCTTCGGGACGCCGTCAAGCCGCGCAATGCGCGCGCCCACGGCGCGGCCCTGCTCCGGCATGGCCTCGAGATGAATGCTGCCGCTTGCCGCATCTTCGACTGCGTCGATGATCTTGGCATAGCCGGTGCAGCGGCAGAGCACGCCGCCAAGTGCATCCTCGATCATCGCGCGCGTCGGCTTCGCTTCACGCTCCAGAAGGGCAACGGCCGCAACCAGCATGCCGGGCGTGCAGATACCGCACTGCGCAGCACCGCGCGCCAGGAAGGCCTGCTGCAGCAGAGCACCCTTGTGAGAGGCCTTGAGGCCCTCGACCGTGGTGACGTGCGTGCCTTCCGCCTGTGCGGCGGGAACCATGCAGGCACAGGCGACCTCGCCATCGATCAATACCGTGCAGGCGCCGCAGTCGCCCGCGTCGCAGCCGCTCTTGGTGCCCTTCTGCCCGAGATCGGTGCGCAGCACCTCGCTGAGGCGCGTCGCCGGGGCGGCTTCGCAGCGGACGGCCGTGCCGTTGAGTTCAAAGGAAATCACGCGAACCCCGCTGCAAGGTCCAGCGCCTCTCCGACAGCCGAGCGTGCGGCCTCCAGCCGGTAGGTCGCACTGGCGCGCACATCATCGATGGGCGACAGGCCTGCGAGGTGGCGCGCGGCGACGATGGCGGATGGTTTTCCGGCAAGGCCGCGCAAATCACTTTCAAGCTCGGGCAGGCGTTGCGCCACAGGCGAGGCCGCACCAACCGCCACGGCCGCGCGCGCGATGCGGCCCTGCGCATCCTTCTCGACGACCGCCGCAGCCATGAGGATGGAGATCACGAGATAGCGCCGGGCACCCAGCTTCACGAAGGCGGAGCGCGCAGCGGGCGCCGGGCTCGGCACCAGCACCGCCGTCACGATCTCGCCTGGGCGCAGCGCGGTGCGGCGATAGCCGGTGATGAAGGACGATAGTGGCAGCAGGCGCAGCCCTGTGGGCGAGGCGAGTTCGACGCTGGCATCGAGGCTCAGCAATGGCGGCACGCCATCCGCCGCGGGCGAGGCATTGCACAGGTTGCCGGCGATGGTGCCGCGGTTCTGGATCTGGATGGAGCCCACCTCGCGCGCCGCCGCCTTGAGGCCGTCGAAGGCGGGGGAAAGCGTAGCGCGCAGGATGTCAGTCCAGGTCGTGGCAGCGCCGAAGCGGATGACATCCGCCGTTTCGGTGATGCCGCGCAGGCCTTCGACGCGGGAAAGATCAACCAGGGGGCGCGCCAGTGGCTTGCCAACATGCGCCGGGTAGATATCCGTGCCGCCGCTGACCGCCAGCGCACCTTCGGCGGCCATGGCGCGGGTTGCTTCCTCGATGGTTCTCGGCCGGGCATACACGCCGGGATTTCCTTTGCTTGTTCTTGCGGCAGATAGTGTGTCCCGCCTCCGGCCCTGTCAAGGACGGGTGGTGGCCGCAACCTGATTCATCGCGCGAAATCAAATTGCTAAGACTGAATGTTCACCGTAACTTGTGGTCTCTCACTTTTCCTGTGGAGTGACACTGCTTGGAACGGCGCCTTACCACAATCCTCTCGGCTGATGTCGCGGGCTATTCGCGGCTGATGGAGCGCGACGAGGCGGGCACGCTGGCCGAGCTGATGGAGCGCCAGCAGGCGATCATCGACCCGCTGATCGCGCAGAACGGCGGCCGCATCTTCAAGACGCTGGGTGATGGCTTTCTCGCCGAGTTCGGCAGCCCGGTGAACGCGGTGAGCTTCGCCGCCGCCATGCAGCAGGCCTCCGAGGCGCGCAATGCCAACCTGCCGGAAGACCGGCGCATGAGCTTCCGCATCGGCATCAACCTTTCCGACGTCATCGTCGAGCAGAGTGATATCTTCGGCGAGGGCGTGAACGTTGCCTCGCGGCTGCAGGCCATTGCCGAGCCGGGCAGCATCTTCATTTCCGAAACCGTCTACCAGCAGGTGGGGCGCCAGCTGCCGCTGGGCTTCGAGGATGCAGGCAGGCGCCAGCTGAAGGATACATCCGGCCTCACCCAGGCCTGGCGCGTGGCCGGCAGCACGGAGCGTCAGACGCGGCGGCGCGGCGGTGACGGGCACCAGGCCTCGATCGCGGTGCTGCCCTTCGTCAACATGTCTGGCGACCCGGAGCAGGATTATTTCAGCGACGGCATCACCGAGGACATCATCACCGACCTCTCGAAGATCTCCGCGCTCTTCGTCGTCTCGCGCAATACCGCCTTCACCTACAAGGGCACGACCGAGGACCTCGATCGCGTGGCCGCGAGGATGGGCGTGCAATATCTTCTCGAAGGCAGCGTCCGGAAGGTGAACGACCGGGTGCGCATCACCGCGCAGCTGATCGACGGGCGCACCAACGGACATGTCTGGGCCGAGCGCTATGACCGCAAGTTCGAGGACATCTTCGAACTGCAGGATGCCATATCACATGCCATCGTCGACGCGCTGCGCCTGAAGATGCTGCCAAAGGAACGCGAGACCATCTCACAGCGGCCCACCTACAACAGCGAGGCCTATCGCTTCTACCTGATGGGCCGCAGCTTCTTCCACCGCGGCCATACGCGGCGCTTCTTGAGGCTGGCGAAGCAGATGTTCCAGCGCGCCCTCGACATCGAGCCTGACTATGCTGCGGCCCATGCCGGCATTGCCGATTGCAACTCGCACCTGCTCGACGCAGGCGACACATCGATCACCACCAACGAAATCTTCGAGCAGAGCGAGCGGGCACTGGCCATCGATGCGACACTTGCCGAAGCCCATGCCTCGAAGGGCCTCGCGCTCTATACCGCCGGGCGCTACGAGGAGGCGGAGGCGAGCTTCGACCGCGCCATCGCGCTGAAGCCCGACCTGTTCGAGGCCTATTTCTTCTATGGCCGCAACTGCTTCAACCGCGGGCAATATGGCAAGGCGGCGGAACTGTTCGGCAAGTCGGCGGAACTGAAGAGCGATGATTTCCGCGCGCTGGGCCTGCAGTCCATGTGCTTCCAGTCACTCGGCAAGCTGGAGGAGGCGCGCCAGTCCGCCAAGGCGGCACTTGCCCGGACTGAATCTGCCGTGGCAGAGCGCCCGGACGATGCCGATGCGCTGGCCTTTGGCGCGGGTCTTCTCGCGGTGCTGGGCGAGAACGACCGCACGCGCGACTGGGCCGAGCGCGCCTCGATCATCGAGCCCGACGACTTCTACATGCATTACAACATCGCCTGCGCCTATGCGATCCTGGGCGAGACGGAACTGGCACTCGACCGGCTGGTGCGCATCATGGGACCCACGACGCTGCGCTCGCTGCAGGAATTCATACTGCATGACAGCGACCTCGACGTGCTGCGCCAGCACCCGCGCTTTGCCGAGATATTGAAGAAACTGGGAGACTGAGAATGACCGACCACGCCGCCGCGGCGGACCTGCTGCTGAAGAACTGGGCCGCGACGACACGCATCGCCGCACTGCCCGAGGCCGCACGCCCGAAGAGCCGCGGCGAAGGCTATGAGGCAGCAGCAGCGGTGGCGCGGCAAAGCGGCAGCGCGGTGGCGGGTTGGAAGATTGCCGCCACCAGCGAGGCCGGGCAGAAGCACATCAACGTCGACGGGCCGATCATTGGTCGCATCCTCAAGAGCAGGTTGCTGCCGGACGGCTCATCCGTCACGCTGGGCGACAACATCATGCGGGTGGCCGAGGCCGAATTCGCCTTCGGCTTCGCGAAGGACCTGGCCGCGCGCGCCACGCCCTACACGCAAGACGAGGTGCTTGATGCCGTGGGCTCCCTGCATCTTTCAATCGAGGTGCCGGACAGCCGCTACGTGGATTTCACCAAGGTGGGTGCCGCACAGCTGATCGCCGATACGGCCTGCGCCTCATGGCTGGTGCTGGGGCCTGCGGTGGACAGGCCGTGGCACGACCTCGATCTCTCGTCGCATGTGGTGAAGGGCCTGCTCAATGGCGCCGTGAAGGCCGAGGGCACCGGCAAGGCGGTGCTGGGTGATCCGCGCAAGGCGCTCACCTGGTTCGTCAACGAGGCGTCCACCTACTGCGGAGGGGTGAAGGCCGGGCAGTTCGTGACCACCGGCACCTGCATCGTGCCGATGGCGGTGACGCCTGGTGATGCGGTCACCATCGACTATGGCGTGCTCGGCACCATCTCATGCCGGATCGCATGATGGAGTTGTTGCGCCCTGAACCACTGACGCGCGAGGCGTTCCAGCCCTTCGGCGAGGTGATCGAGATGGCGGGCTCGGCCCACTACACCATCAACCAGGGCTTCACCGAGCGCTTCAATGACCTGTGCTTCGTGGACGTGGCGATGGAAGGTGGTGCCACCAATGTGAGCCTGTTCCTCGGCCAGCCACGGCCCGCACCCATCGCCATCAAGCTGATGGAGCGCCACCCGCTGGGTGCCCAAGCCTTCGTGCCGCTGCAGGACAGGCCATGGCTGGTGCTGGTGGCGGGCGATGTGCATGACCTTGCAAGCTATCGCGCCTTCACCGCCACGGGAAAGCAGGGCGTCAACTATGCCCGCAACGTGTGGCACCACCCCCTGCTGGTGCTGGATGCCGACAGCCGCTTCCTCATCATTGACCGCAAGGGGCCGGGGAACAATCTGGAGGAGGTATGGCTTGGTGAGGGTGAGGCGTTCGGGCTCACGCCGTAGCGCGGTCGTGCAGTTTCCGGCCCTTCACGTAGGTGGCTTTCACCGCGCGGTCATCACCGAGGATCATCAGCGAGAACAGCACGTCCTCGAGCGAGATGGAAAGCTCCTGGCGGCTGGCCAGAACCGGCGTTGCCTTCGGATCCAGCACCACGATGTCGGCGAACTTGCCGTGCTCCAGCGCGCCCGTCTCATGCGCGATCTTCAACCGCTCCGCGTTGCCGCGCGTGGCCATGGCGAAGAGTTCGTGCGCCGAGGGCTTGTAGCCGGCCAGCATCTGCACCTTGTAGGCCTCGCCAAGCGTCGCCAGCATCGAATAGCTGGTGCCGCCGCCCACATCGGTGGCCACACCGAGATGCACCGGCCTGCCCTTCTCGCGCAGCCACGGCATGGACATGAGGCCGGAGCCGAGGAAGGTATTGGAGGTGGGGCAATGCACCACCGTCGAGCCTGACTCCGACAGCCGCGCGCATTCGCGCTCCGAGAGGTGGATGCCGTGGGCGAAGAGGCTGCGGTCACTCAACAGGCCGAAGTGGTCATAGACGTCGGTGTAATCCTTTGACCACGGGAACAGCTCCTTGACGAAGGCGATCTCGCGCGGGCTTTCGGACAGATGCGTCTGCATCAGCGCGCCCGGCAGCGAGGCGAGCAATTCGCCCGACACTTTCAGCTGCGCGTCCGACGAAGTGGGCGCGAAGCGCGGCGTCACCGCATAGCGCAGCCGGCCCTTGCCGTGCCATTTCTCGTAAAGCTCCACCGTCTCGCGGGCACCTGTCTCTGGCGTGTCCTCGACAGCAGGGATGGCGTTCCGATCCATCATGGTCTTGCCGGTGACCAGCGCCATGCCGGCATCCTGCGCGGCGGCGAAGAGCGCGTCCGCACAGGTCTTGTGCACCGAGCAGAAGGCGAGTGCGGATGTGGTGCCGTGCTGGAACAGGCGGGAGAGGAAGATCTGCGCAGCAGCCCGGGCATATTCGCCATCAGCGTAGCGGCTCTCCTCCGGGAAGGTGAAGCGGGTGAGCCAGTCGAGCAGGTCCTTGCCGGGGGCGGCCAGCATCCGGTACTGCGGGAAATGGATGTGAGCATCGATGAAGCCCGGCATGACGAGCATGTCGCCATGGTCATCGGTCTCCGCCTGCTGGAAGGGCTGCGGCAGAAGGCCCTGCGGGCCGGTCCACAGGATGACGCCGTCGTCGCCGATGGCGATGGCCCCCCTGCTCTCGTGCACGGCCTTGCCGTCGGCGGTGAAACTCAGCGTCTGGCCCTTGATGACCCGCGTCATGGCGACACCCTATCCTCGATGCGAAAGCGGAAGATGCGGCAGACTTGGCTCAGCGCTGTCTCGAACTCGACTGCTTCGTCATTGCCGACGCGCGCCTCGAAGCTGTCGAGGATCATGTGCTTGGTCGCACCCTTGACGGCGAAGATGAAGGGAAAGCCGAAGCGCTGCTTGTAACGGGCATTGAGATCGGTGAAGCGGGCGAATTCCTCCGCCGTCAACGCGTTGAGGCCTGCGCCTGCCTGTTCCTTCGTCGAATCCTCCGTCAGCCTCGCCTTGGTGGCGAGATCAGGGTGGGCGCGAATAAGGGCCAGCTGCGCATCGCGGTTGGCGGCGCGGATGGCGGTTTCGAAGTGCTTCACCAATGCCTCGCGATTGGCGAAGGGGCGCGATGCATCGGCCTCGCGCGCCACCCAGGGTGAATGCTCGGCCACGTCGCCGAAGGCTTCGATGAAGGCTTTCGGGCTCATGGCATTCACTTGCGTGATGTTCATCATTGCCTGGCGATCCATGTTCCGAGCTTGGCGCGTTCTTCGTCGGTGATGCCGGTGCGGTTGGCGAGCGGCATGGCCTTGTTGGCGACCGCCTGCACCCAAACCTGCGCCGAATAGCGCTTCATCTGATCCAGCGTCTCCAGATGAACGCCCTTGGGCGCCACCTTGATGGTTGCATCGGTCGGGTATTCCGCATGGCAGGCGGCACAGCGTGTCTGGACGATGGACAGCGCCTCGGCATCCGACACCTCGCCCGGGAACAGCACCAGCTTCGAGGGCTGAGTGACGATCAGGCCGATGGCCAGCGCGGCGCCGATCAGCGGCAGCGTCCAGGCGACATCGGCATGGGCGTCGCCCACCTCGGTGCGCACCAGGAAGTGGCGCGCAAGGCTGCCGGCGAGGATGATCAGACCCGCCAGCAGCCATGCGTGTGGACTGTCGGTGATCATCGGGAAATGGTTCGACACCATCATCGCCAGCACGGGGAGCGTCAGATAGGTGTTGTGCAGCGAGCGCTGCTTGCCGATGGCGCCAAGCCGCGGGTCAGGCCTTTCGCCCTTCAGCAGTGCAGCCGTGATCTTGCGCTGGTTGGGGATGATCACCATGAAGACATTGGCCGCCATGATGGTGCCGATCAGAGCGCCGATGTGGATGAAGGCACCACGCCCCGAGAAGACGTGGGTGTAGCCATAGGCGAAGGCCAGCAGCATGACGAAGAGACAGGCGGCCAGCAGCCCGGTGTTGCGGCCGATGGGTGATTTGCAGAGCGCCGTGTAGAGCACCCAGCCGAGGATAAGGCTCGCCACCGAGATGCCGATGGCTTGCAGCTGGGTGAGCGGCATCACGTTCGGGTCAATGAGATAACTATCGGCCTGCAGGTAGTAGAGCACGACCAGCAGCAGGAAGCCCGTCACCCAGGTGAGATAGGCCTCCCACTTGAACCAGATCAGGTCCTTCGGCAGCGTTTCGGGCGCGGTGAGGTATTTCCGGACGTGATAGAAGCCGCCGCCATGCACCTCCCACGCCTCGCCACCCACGCCGGGCGGCATGGAGGGCTCCTTGCGGAGCGAGAAGTCGAGCGCCACGAAATAGAAGCTGGTGCCGATCCAGGCGATGCCGGCGATCATGTGGCCCCAGCGGATGAACAGGTTCGCCCAGTCGAGCGAGAACAGCGGCGAGGAGGAAAGCAGCCACGCGCCGCCGAGGGAAACGAAGATGACCGGCAGCGTCCAGGCGATCTTCGACAGCGGGTCGCCCACCTCGTGCCGCACCAGGAAGTGGCGGAGCGCGGCGCCGCCGATGAAGATCAGGCCCACCAGCATCCACGCGTTCGGCGCATTGGTGAGCATGGCGAAATGGTTCGACACCATCATCAGCAGCACGGGCAGCGTGAGATAGGTGTTGTGCAGCGAGCGCTGCTTGCCGATTGCGCCAAGCCGCGGGTCCGGCACGTCACCCTTCAGCAGGGCTGATGTGATCTTGCGCTGGTTGGGGATGATGACCATGAAGACATTGGCCGCCATGATGGTGCCGACGACAACGCCGACATGGATGAAGGCGCCGCTGCCTGAGAACAGGTGCGTGAAGAGGTAAGCGAAACCGAGGATCAGCGCGAAGACGCAGGCCGCGAGCGCGCCGGTGTTGCGGCCGATGGGTGAGCGGCATAGCCCGTCATAGATCGCCCAGCCCGCGACGATGGACACGAGCGAGATGACGATGGCCTGCCACGGTGCCAGATCGGCAACGGCTGGATCGATGAGGTTGGCGCTGGCGTTGAAATAATACACCACCGCCAGCAGGAAGAAGCCGGTGACCCAGGTGAGATAGGCCTCCCACTTGAACCATGTGAGATGTTCGGGAAGCGTGGATGGTGCCGAGAGATATTTCTGCACATGGTAGAAGCCACCGCCATGCACCTCCCAGGCCTCGCCGCGCACGCCTGGCGGAAGGTCGCCGCGCGTCTTCAGCGAGAAGTCCAGCGCCACGAAGTAGAAGGACGTGCCGATCCACGCGATGCCGGCGACCATGTGGCCCCAGCGGATCACGAAGTTCAGCCAGTCGGCGATGAAAGGCTCCAATCTCACAGCTCCTCATGAATACGCCTGCCGGGGATTGCTCCCGCGGCAGGCGCTGGTTTTGTGGTCCGCGCTTACTGCGGCAGCTTGTCGTCGACGCCCTTGATGTAATAGTTCATGCCGAGCAGCTCGCCATCGGGAAGCGGCTTGCCGGCTTCACCGACCGTCGTTCCGTCCTGCTTGGTGATCGGGCCCATGAAGGGATGGAACTCGCCGGACTTGATCTTGGCGACCGAGTCCTCAGCCATCTTCTTCACGTCATCGGGCATGTTGGTGAAGGGCGACAGGACGACCATGCCGTCCTTCATGCCACCCCAGGTGTCATCCGACTTCCAGGTTCCGTCGAGAACGGCCTGGACGCGGGCGACGTAGTAGGGATCCCAGTCATCGGTGTTGGAAGTGAGCTGGGCCTTGGGCGCGAACTTGATCATGTCGGAAGACTGGCCGAAGCCAAGCTTGCCGGCCTTTTCGGCCTCCTGAAGGGGCGCAGTCGAGTCCGTGTGCTGGACGAGGATGTCCGCACCCTGGCCGAGCAGCACCTTGGCGGCGTCGGCTTCCTTGCCCGGATCATACCAGGAGTTCACCCAGACGATCTTGACCTTGAAGTCAGGGTTCACCGACTGGGCGCCGAGCATGAAGGCGTTGATGCCCATGACGACTTCCGGAATCGGGAAGGACACGATGTAGCCTGCCGTGCCGGTCTTCGACATCTTGGCGGCGATCTGGCCCATCACGTAGCGGCCTTCATAGAAGCGCGCGTTGTAGATGCTGACGTTGTCGGCCTTCTTGTAGCCGGTGGCGTGCTCGAACTTGATGTCCGGATACTTGGCCGCGACCTTGATGGTCGGATCCATGAAGCCGAAGGAGGTGGTGAAGATGATCTTGCAGCCTTCGCGCGCCAGGCGCTCGATGGCGCGCTCGGCGTCCGGGCCCTCTGCGACGTTTTCGAGGAACACGGTCTCGACCTTGTCACCCAGTGCCTTGTCGACGGCCTTGCGGCCGACATCGTGCTGGTAGGAATAGCCGAAGTCACCCACGGGGCCCACATAGACCCAGCAAGCCTTCAGCTTGTCAGCCGCGTTCGCAGCACCTGCCGAGGCGCCAAGCGCCAGGGCCGCTGCCAATGCCATCCATTTCTTCATTCTCGTTTGCTCCTTGTTCAAAACCCATTTCCCTGCAGCCCTTGTTCTTGTTGCTTCGAAGGCGGCTGCAGGCCGTGACGAAGCTTCTTCATGCTCTAGCGGTCAGGCACGAAAGGCTGACCGAGGCAAGCCGGCGTGTTGGCCCGTATGAGGGCCCGGTTCCGCGATATGAGGACCAGCACGAGGATGGTCACCAAATAGGGGAGAGCCGAGAGTAGCTGGGACGGGATGCCGATGCCATATGCCTGCAGCGAAAATCCCATCACCGTAATTGTACCGAACAGATAGGCCCCCACCACGATGCGCCAGGGCAGCCAGGACGAGAAGACCACGAGGGCCAGCGCGATCCAGCCGCGGCCGGCCGTCATGTTTTCCACCCATTGCGGCGTATAGGCGAGCGACAGGTAGCCGCCCGCGAGGCCTGAGCAGGCACCACCGAACATGACGCAGAGGTAGCGCACGCCGACCACCGAATAGCCCAGCGCATGGGCCGACTGGTGGCTGTCGCCCACGGCCCGGATGATGAGACCCGCCTTGCTGCGGAACAGCAGGTAGGACACCCCCGCCACGATGGCGAAGGACAGATAGACCATCAGGTCCTGCCCGAACAGGATGGGTCCGATGAAAGGAATGTCCGACAGCCCCGGAACATGCAGCCGCTCAAGGTGGACGCCGGGCTGGCCGACAAAGCTTTCACCCATCAGCCCGGCGGTGCCGAGCCCGAGCAGCGTGAGCGCAAGGCCGGTTGCCACCTGGTTCGAGACCATGGTGAGGGTGAGGAAGCCGAAGAGCAGCGACAGCAATGCTCCGGCGACGAGGGCCGCCAGCACGCCGACGTATGTATTGCCAGTCAGCAGCGCCGCGCCGAAGCCGGATACCGCACCTACCGCCATCATGCCCTCGACGCCGAGATTGAGGACACCCGAACGCTCCACCACCAGTTCGCCGATGGCAGCGAGCAGCAGCGGTGTTGACGCCGTGATGATGGTGAGGATGACGGAGAGCAGCTGGTCGTTCATGCCTTCACCTCCGCCAGCTTCGGCGTGCGCCCAATGAATTTCAGGCGGTAGAGGATGAGGCTGTCGCAGGCCAGAATGTAGAACAGCAGGATGCCCTGGAAGACGCGCGCCGTCTTGTCGGAGATGCCGAGCGCCACTTGCGCGGATTCACCACCCAGATAGCTGATGGCAAGTGCGAAGGCCGCAACCAGCGCGCCGATGGGGTTGAGGCGGCCGAGGAAGGCCACGATGATGGCGGTGAAGCCGTAGCCGGGCGAGATGCCGGGCTGCAGCTGTCCCACCGTGCTCATCACTTCGCAGATGCCGGCAAGGCCAGCGAGGCCACCCGAGAGGAGGAAGCAGAACCACACGGTCTTCTCACGCGAGAAGCCCGAGAAGCGCCCGGCGCGCGGCGCGATGCCCTGCACGCGCAGTTCATAGCCTTTCAAGGTGCGGCCCATCATGAAGGCCAGTGCCAGCACCGCGACGACGGCGAAGATGGCCCCGAGGTTCACGTAGATCGGGCCGATGGACGGCGGGATAAGCTGGAACTGCGGCAGCAGCTGCCAGTCGGTGAAGGCGATGGTCTTGGGGAAGTTGTAGCCCTTGGGATCACGCCAGGGCCCGCGCACCAGCCAGTCGAGCACCAGCTGGATGACATAGACCAGCATCAGGCTGGTGAGGATCTCATTCGTGCCGAAGCGGTTCTTGAGGAAGGCGGGGATCGCTGCCCAGGCCATGCCGCCGATGACGCCCAGTGACAGCATGAGCACAAGCGTGAGCGGCGACTGGAAATCGGGGAAGAACACCGGGATGGCCGAACCCAGGATGGCGCCCGCGGTCAGCTGTCCCTCGGCACCGATGTTCCAGACATTGGCCATGTAGGAGACGGCAAGCCCCGCACCGATCATGGCGAGTGGCGCGGCCTTGACGATCAGCTGCTCGATCGACCACGAGGTGGTGAGGGGCTCGACGAAGAACACGTAAAGCGCAGAAAAGGGATTGAGGCCACGCAGCGCGAAGATGATGCCGCCGGTGACGAGGGTGAGCAAGATGGCGACGATGGGCGACAGGATCGCCATGCGCCCCGAGGCCTCTGCCCGCTTCTCAAGCACGAGCCGCATGGGGCGTCTCCTTCAATTCATGGGCACCCGCCATGAGGAGGCCGATCTTTTCCGACGAGAGCTCGGAGGCCGGATAGGCCTCGGAGAGCTGGCCGCGCGAGATGACGGCGATGCGGTCGGCGATCTCGAAGATCTCGTCGAGGTCCTGGCTGATGACCAGCACGGCAGAGCCCTGTCGGGCGAGGTCGACGATGGCCTGGCGCACGGTGGCCGCAGCACCCGCGTCGACACCCCATGTCGGCTGGTTGATGACGAGGACTCCGGGCTTGCGATCAAGCTCGCGGCCAACCACGAATTTCTGCAGGTTGCCGCCCGAGAGCGAACGCGCTTCCGGGTCGGGCTTGCCCTTCCTCACGTCGAAGTCCTTGATGACGCGCTGGCTGACGCCTGCTGCACCACCACTGCTCACCATGCCGGATTTCACCAGCGCCTCGTCGGAGGAATGGCGCGTGAGCACCACGTTCTGCGAGAGCGTGAAGCCCGGCACAGCGCCATGGCCCAGCCGCTCTTCCGGCACGAAGGCGGCACCCACATTGCGGCGCTTGTTGACGCCGTCATGGCCCATCGGCTTGCCGTCGATGACCAGCATGGCAGCAGATGCCAGCGAGCGCTCGCCCGACACCGCATCGAAAAGTTCCGACTGGCCGTTGCCGGCGACGCCGGCGATGGCCACCACCTCGCCTGCCTTCACGTCGAGCGAGACGTTCCTGAGTTCCACCGCGAAAGGCCCATCGGCAGGAAGCCTGAGGTGATCGAGCTTGAGGCGCGTGGCGCCGCGCTGGTCTTCCCGCGCGCTCTTCACCACATGGATGTCACCGCCCACCATGAGGCGCGCGAGGCTGGCCGCCGTTTCCTTCTCGGGGTCGACATTGGCGACCACCTTGCCGTGGCGCAGGATGGTGACGTTGTGGCAGAGGCGCTTCACCTCTTCGAGGCGATGGCTGATGTAGATCACCGCGCAACCTTCGCCCGCAAGCCGCGCCAGCGTCACGAAGAGCTGGTCGGCTTCCTGCGGGGTGAGCACGGCAGTGGGCTCGTCCATGATGAGGAGCTTCGGCTCCTGCAGCAGGCAGCGCACGATCTCGATCCGCTGGCGTTCGCCCACCGAAAGGTCGGCCACCACGGCGGTGGGCGCCAGCGGCAGGCCATAGTCGCGCGAGACGCGCGTGATGCGCTCGGAGAGTTTCTTCATGTCGAAGGCGCCTGGCATGGCAAGCGCGATGTTTTCCGCCACGGTGAGCGCATCAAACAGCGAGAAGTGCTGGAACACCATGCCGATGCCGAGCTTCCTTGCCGCGGCGGGGCTGGGAATGGTGACGGGTTTTCCCATCCAGCGGAACTCGCCGGAGGTGGGCTGCAGCGCGCCATAGATCATTTTGACGAGGGTGGACTTGCCCGCCCCGTTCTCGCCGAGGAAGGCGTGGATTTCGCCCGGCTTCACCTTGAGAGTCACGTCGTCGTTGGCCTTCAGGGTTCCGAAGACCTTGGTGACGTGGAGTGCCTCGAGCAGGTATTCCATTGATCAGCCAGCGTTCCTTGCCGACAACATGCCGTGGGTTGCGGAGGCTGACAATGCCTCATCGAGGGTTATAAGCTGGGCTGCAACCGAGACCGCGATGGCGGCGGGAAGCTTGGAGCGGATGCCGCCGATGCCGATGGGGCAGATCATCGCCGCCACCCGGACCTCGTCGACGCCGGCGTCTCTCAGCCGGCGCTCAAACCGCGCCCGCTTGGTGGCGCTGCCGATGACGCCGACATGGGCAATCGCCGGCTTACGCAGGGCCGCATCGGCAACTGCCAAGTCGAGTGCGTGGGAATGGCTCATGATGAAGGCCAGCGATCCTTCAGGCGCCTCTGCCACCACCTGCAGCGGGTCGCCCACGAAGCCCGTCACGTTCTGCGGCATGGCACCGGGGAAGGCCTCCGGGCGGGGGTCCGCCCAGGTGACGTCAAATGGCAAGGGGGCGAGCGACAGGATCAGCGCGCGGCCTACATGGCCCGCGCCGAAGACCAGCACGGCGCGGCGGCGCTCGCCGAAGTTTTCCACAATTCCAAGCAGCCGGTTGGTAAGGCTGAACGGCACGGCCTGCTCGCGCGCCGCCATTTCCCTCGCCTCCGCCAAGGAGGTCGCATCGAAGCTTTCGATGGCGAGCGTTACCCGCCCGCCGCAGCACTGGCCAAGATCGGGGCCGAGTGACTGGGTGAGCATCCTGATCTGGCGCGGCTTGCCCAGCATGCGCTGCGCCTCCGCAAGTGCCTTCCACTCCAGCGTGCCGCCGCCGATAGTCCCGTGAAAACCGTTGGCGGTGACCACCATGCGGGCCCCCTCCTCACGCGGCACGGAGCCTTCGGCACGGGTGACGGAGACCATGGCGCAGGAGCCCTGCGTTTCCAGCGTGCGCGCAATCAGGTTCCACACCTTCATCACTGCATTCCGTTCACCGCGCGGAGGATCGCCTCCGGCGTGGCAGGCGCATCGAGCTTCGGGATGTCTCCGGGCTTGATGCTGGCAATCGCATCGAAGATCGCGGTCCACACCGAATTGCCCAGCATCAGCGGCGGCTCGCCCACTGCCTTGGAGCGATAGATCGTGTCTTCCTTGTTGCCTTTGGATTCGAACAGCTTCACCCGGAAATCGGCGGGAACGTCGGAGGCGCAGGGGATCTTGTAGGTCGAAGGCGCATGGGTGCGCAGGCGGCCCTGTTCGTCGAAGACCAGTTCCTCGGTGGTGAGCCAGCCCATGCCCTGCACGAAGCCGCCCTCCACCTGGCCGATGTCGAGGCCGGGGTTCAGCGAGCGGCCGACGTCATGGAGGATGTCGACGCGGTCAACCGTCATCTCGCCCGTCAGCGTGTCGATGGTGACTTCCGAGCAGGATGCGCCATAGGCGAAATAGAAGAAGGGACGGCCCTTGGCCTTGGGCCTGTCCCAGTGGATCTTGGGCGTCGCGTAGTAACCCGTGGAGGAGAGCGAGATGCGCGCGGCATGGGCCTGCTTAGCAAGGTCACCGAAGGCAATGGCGTGCTTGCCGCCCAGAACTCTTCCGCCCTCGAAGCGGATGCGGCTCTTCGGCACCTTCCACTGCTTCGCCACGAAGGCGATGAGGCGGTTCTTGATGGTGGCAGCGGCAGCCTTGGCGGCCATGCCGTTGAGGTCGGCACCTGAAGACGCCGCGGTGGCGGACGTGTTGGGCACCTTGCCGGTGGTGGTGGCGGTGATGCGCACTTGCGCGGCCGCGATGCCGAACTCCTCCGCCACCACCTGCGCCACCTTGGTGTAGAGGCCCTGCCCCATCTCCGTGCCGCCGTGGTTCAGATGCACCGAGCCATCGGTATAGACATGCACCAGTGCACCCGCCTGGTTGAGGTAGGTGAGCGTGAAGGAGATGCCGAACTTGACCGGCGTGAGCGAGAGGCCCTTCTTCAGCACAGCATTCTTCGCGTTGAAGCGGGCGATCTTTTTGCGTCGTGCGCGATAGTCGGAAGACGTCTCGATCTCTTCGATGATCTCGGGCGCGATGTTGTCCTCGACCTTCATGCCATAGGGCGTGACGCTGCCCTTGACGCCGTAAAGATTGGCCTTGCGCACATCGAGCGGGTCCTGCCCCGTGCGGATGGCGATCACCTCCATCAGGCGCTCGGCAAACAGCATGCCCTGCGGGCCACCGAAGCCGCGGAAGGCGGTGTTGGAGACAGTGTTGGTGCAAAGCCTGCGCGTGGCGATGCGCGCGGCGGGATAGAAATAGGCATTGTCCGCATGGAACATGGTGCGGTCGCAGATGGCATTCGACAGGTCCGCCGAATAGCCGCAGCGGGCGAGAAAATCGACATCAACACCGGTGACGCGACCCTTGCCGTCGAAGCCTGCCGTATAGTCGACGCGGAAGTCATGGCGCTTGCCCGTCAGCATCATGTCCTCGTCGCGGTCGAGGCGGCACTTGGCCGGGCAACCCAGAAGGCGCGCGGCGAGTGCGGCGAGGCAGGCCCATTGCGCGGCCTGGCTCTCCTTGCCGCCGAAGGCACCACCCATGCGGCGGCATTCGACCGTCACCATGGAGGCCTGCACATGCAGCATGTGGGCGACAAGGTGCTGAACCTCTGAAGGGTGTTGCGTGGAGCAATGCACGGTGACCGCACCATGCTCCTCCGGCACGGCGAGGCTCACCTGACCTTCGAGGTAGAAATGCTCCTGCCCGCCAATGCGGAAGCTTTCCGAGACGCCATTCTTGGCTGATGCGATGGCCTTCGCCGGATCACGGCGTAGGAACTGGTAGGGATCGCCCACGTCCTTGGTCTTCGCGGCCAGTGCGTCCTCGACCGTCACGGCGGGTTTTTCCGCCGCGATCTCGATCTTCGCCAGCTTGGCGGCGCGGCGCGCGGCCTCGCGCGTGTCGGCGACCACCGCGAAGATCACCTGGCCGTGGAACATGATGCGGCCATCGGCGAGGATCGGGTCGCCACCGAAGACGGGCGCGCAGTCGTTGAGGCCCGGAATGTCCTTGGCGGTGAGGACCGCGATCACGCCCGGAGCGGATTTCACCGCCGAGAGGTCGAGCGCCTTGATCTTGCCCAGCGCGCCGTCCCTGGCGAAGCCGGGATAGACGTGGACGAGACCCTCGGGCTCGCGCATGTCATCAATGTAGGTGGCGGAACCCTGCACATGCAGCGGTGCGCTGTCATGGGCCAGCGTCTTGCCGACAGTCTTCGTTTCGATGCGGCGGCGGGCCACGGCCATCACGCCACCGCCTTGCGATTGGCCAGCACGCGCGTGTTGCCGGCACCTGCCACTTCCATCAGCGCCTTCTTCAGCAGGCCTTGCGCCACGTCGATGCGATAGGCGGCGGAGGCGCGCATGTCGGAAATCGGTTGGAAATCCTTCGCCAGCGCGTCAATGGCGGCCGCCCATGATGCAGGCTGGTCGAGCGAGACACCCTGCAGCGCCACTTCGGTTGCGGCGCCACGCTTCGGCGTTGCCGCCATGCCGCCGAAGGCGATGCGGGCGGATGAGATGGTGCGGCCATCCAGCGTGAACTTGAATCCGGCCATGACAGCGGAGATATCCTGATCGAAGCGCTTGGAAATCTTGTAGGCGCGGAAGGCTTCGTTGCGCTTGAGCTTCGGCACGTCGATGTGCCAGACGAGTTCGCCCGGCTTCCGGTCCTGGCGGCCATAGGCGATGAAGAAGCTTTCGAGCGGCAGCGAACGTTCAGTATCGCCATGACGCAGCGTGAGCGTGGCGCCGAGTGCGATCAGCATTGGCGGCATGTCGCCGATGGGCGAGCCGTTGGCGATGTTGCCGCCGACAGTGCCGGAGGCGCGCACCTGCGTGGAACCCAGACGGCGCAGCACTTCCGCAACATCGGCGTCGATGGTTGAGAGTGCCGGTGTCGCCTCCGCATAGGTTGCCGCCGCGCCGAGACTGATGCGGTCCTTATCTGACTTGACGGCGTGGAGTTCCTTCACGCCACCGGTGAGGATGATCTTCGGCAGCTGGCGCATCTGCTTGGTAATCCACAGCCCCACGTCGGTGGCGCCGGACACGATGGTGGCATCCGGATTCTCTGCCGCGAGCCGTGCCAGCGTCACGGCCTGCGCGGGGCGCGCGATGAAGCTTTCGGGCGTGCCGACGAAGACGTCTGCGCCATCATCCAGCGCGGCGAGCTGGCGGGTGGCTTCCCTGGCAGCCTTCGCCCAGCGGTCCGCCGCCTTGCCGCTGCAACTCAGCTGTGCGGCTTCGATGATCGGGCGATAGCCGGTGCAGCGGCAGAGGTTGCCGGCGATGTGGGTGGCGATCTCGTCACGCGTGGGCGCACCGCCCTGCTGGTAGAGGGTGAACAGAGACATGACGAAGCCCGGCGTGCAGAAGCCGCATTGCGAGCCGTGGGTGTCCACCAGCGCCTGCTGCACCGGGTGCAGCACGTCGCCGTCGGCAAGGTCATCGACGGTCACCAGTTCCTTGCCGTCAAGCTGGCCGACCAGAATGATGCAGGCGTTGACCGGCTCATAGACCAGCTTGCCGTTCTTCAATGAGCCCAGCGCCACGGTGCAGGCGCCGCAATCGCCCTCGTTGCAGCCTTCCTTGGTGCCGCGCGCGCGCTCATCGAGGCGCAGCCAGTCGAGCACGCTGCGCATGGACGGCACGTGGGACAATTCCACGATCCGGGCGCGGCGCAGGAAGCGGATGGAGGCACGGGTGGTCACTTGGGATCAGCTCCCTCGGTAGGTGGAATAGCCATAGGGCGAAAGCAGCAGCGGCACGTGATAATGCGCCGATGCATCCGCGATGCCGAAGCGGATGGGAATGACGTCCAGAAAGGCGGGCTTGGGCAGCTTGGTGCCGCCGGCGCGCAGATAGGCCCCGGCGTGGAAACGCAGCTCATACTCGCCGGCGGCGAAATCCGCGCCTTCCAGAATGGGGCCTTCGGCACGACCGTCGGCATTGGTGTGAATGGTCTTGAGTGGAGCCGTCTCGCCCTGCCGGAACAGTTCGATTTTCAGCCCTGCCGCGGGCTTGCCCGAGGCGGTGTCCAATACATGCGTCGTCAGGCGGCCCATGTCGCTTGCGCTCCTCGCATCCCCTTATTTCAGGCTCTGGTGGCCCGAATTACCGAAAAAGCTATCATGCAGCGCGCGTTCGCAAAAGCAGAATAAAGGCGACGGACCGTGCGCATTTTGCGCAGCATTCAGAGCTTGCGGAGGTAGTGCTCCACGATCTCCAGAAAGGCCTCCACCGTGGGCCTGGCGCCGGCCCCGCTGCGGGCCACCAGGCGCAGGCGGTCCACCGGCAGGCGCTTGTCGGAGAGCGGCACGAAGACGAGCGTTCCGGAAGCGAGCTCGCGCTCGATGCCGATCACCGTCTGGAAAGCGACGCAGCTGCCGCGACGGCTGAGCGAGGCCATGAGCCGGAGCGAGTTGCACTCGAAGGCGGGCCTGAGCTTGCGTGCGGCCGGGATGGCATCGAGGATCGCCCGCAGGCTGAGGCCGGGCGAGGGCCAGGCGAGCGGATGCTCGGCGCAGTCGGCGAGCGACAGCTTCTTCGCCTTGGCCAGCGGGTGGCCGGGCGACATGATGGCACCGAGGTCGAGATCACGCGAGGCCAGCGCTTCGAGCCCGTCGAGCGTGGACGGATTGAACGTGAAGCCCAGTTCCGCCTGGTGCTCGCGCACCATCTGCGTGACGGCCTCGGAGCCCGCGACCGTGACGGACACCTGGATGCCGGGATAGCTGCGCATGAAATGCTCCAGCATGTCGGGCAGGACCGAGGCCGAGACACTCTCCACCGTGGCGATGCGCAGCAAGCCGCGCGTCAGCTTGCGCAGCGCCGAGAGTTCATCGAGCGTATTCTCATGGCCCTGCGCGGCGCGCCTGAGCCCGCGCAGCAGGATTTCGCCCGCGGGTGCCAGCTTGAGGCCGCGCCCTGAGCGGTCGAACAGGCGATTGCCGAGTGCGGCTTCCAGCTGGATCAGCTGGCGGCTGATCGCCGAGGCCGCGACGTTCAAATCCTGCGCGGCGGCGCGCACCGAGCCCAGTTCCGCCACCGCCATGAAGTAGCGGTAGGAAATGGCAATCAGTGCGGGTTCGCTCTTGGCCACGAATTACCTGATCAGGATGCCGCGAAAATCGTTGACGTTGGTGTGGGTCGGCCCGGTGATCACCTGGTCGCCCAAGCGCTCGAACAGCGAATGCGCATCATTGTTCTCGAGGAAACCCATGGGGTCGAGGCCGAGCGCTCTTGCACGATCGAGACTGGTGGGATCGATCACCGCGCCGGCGATCTGCTCCATGCCGTCGATGCCGTCCGTATCGGCTGCGAGCGCAGTGATGCGCTTGTCGCCACCCAGCGCGATGGCCAGCGCCAGCAGGAATTCCACATTGCGGCCGCCCCTGCCCTTGCCCCTCACGGTGACGCCCGTTTCTCCACCCGACAGCAGCAGGCAGGGTCTCTTCACAGGCGCATCACGGTCGGCGATTTCGAGCGCGATCGCGGCATGGACCTTCGCCACCTCGCGCGCCTCGCCCTCGATGCGGTCGCCCAGATAAAGCACGTTGAGGCCCTGCGCCTCAGCCTTGCTGCGCACCGCGCGGAAGGATTCATGGGGCGAGACGACGACGCGGGCTTCGGTGTGGGCGCTATGGATGGCGCGGTCATCATCAGGGCTCTTCAACCAGGCCTCGATGGACTGCGGCACCGGCACGCCATAGCGCGCGAGGATGGCGAGCGCATCCTTCTTGCGCGTCGGATCGGCCACGGTGGGGCCGGAGCCGATGATGGCGGGGTCATCGCCCGGCACATCCGAGAGCGCCAGCGTCCAGATTCGGGCGCGGCCCGCGGCGCGCGCCAGCCTGCCGCCCTTGATGGCGGAGACCTGCTTTCTGACGCAGTTCAACTCGCCGATGTTGGCGCCGCATTTGAGCACGGCCTTCACCAGACCGAACTTCTCCTCGATCGAGATGCCCGGCACCGGCTTCGACATCAGCGCCGAGGCACCGCCGGAGATGAGTGCGATGAGGAGATCGTCAGGCCCCAGCGTGGCGGCGAGCGCCAGCGCCTGCTCGGCGGCGGCGAGGCTGGTCTTGTCCGGCACGGGGTGGCTGCCATGGATGAGGCGCAGCCGCTGCAGATTGTGGGTGTAGCCGTGGGGCGCAATGACGAGGCCTTCCAGCGGTCCGTGCCAATTGTCCTCCACCGCCTTCGCCATCGGGACGGCAGCCTTGCCCACCGCAATGACCACGGTGCGGCCTTTCGGCTTTTCAGGAAGGTTGCGGGCCACCGCCTTCGCGGGGTTGGCGGCCTCGACCGCGGCATCGAAAAGGCCGCGCAGGATGGTCCTGTCATCAGTCACGTAACGAAATCTCCCTGGCTTCAGGCTTTTTGCGCCAAGCCAGGGAGATGTACAAGCCTATGGCTGGATCAGCGGGCGACCAGCACGCTGCAATGCGCACGGCCCGCGACGTCCGAGGCCACGGAGCCCAGCACGAGGCGCGAGACGCCACGCTTGTCGCCGGTGCCGACGACGATCTGGTCGTAGCCGTTTTCTTCCGCATACTGAACGATGGCCGAAGCGGCCTCGCGGCTCCTGAGGGCCAGTTCATCGACGCTGGCCACGCCATGCTTCTTGGCGATGGCGGCGGCGGCGTCGAGCACCTTCTTCACCTGATCGTCTTCCATGCTGTAGATGAGCGGCCCGCGGCTTCCGCCATTGGCCACGTTGACCACGCAGATCGACAGATGCGCGCCCAGCTTCTTGGCCATTTCAGCGGCCAGTTCCAAGGCATGCGCAGAGTGGGCCGTGCCATCGGTCGCACAGAGAATCTTCTTCATCGCTTTTCCCTCCATATCGTCGCGAGTTCTTTACTCACGTGAATGAATAGGGAGCATCCTGCCGTCAAACCTTGATTTCGGTCAAAAAATAGGCAGATCGCCGAAGTTAGAGGTTACTCTCGGAGAAGGTGTCGCAATCCTTCAGGCTCTGGGCGTTGAGGCCCTTCTTGAACCAGTCCACACGCTGCGCGGACGTGCCATGCGTGAAGGATTCCGGCACCACATAGCCCTGCGAGCGCTTCTGCAGCCGGTCGTCGCCGATGGCGGCCGCGGCGTTGAGGCCCTCCTCGATGTCGCCATCCTCGAGGATCTTGGCGGAGGCGTTGGCCTCCTGCGCCCAGATGCCGGAGAAGCAATCGGCCTGCAGCTCCATGCGAACCGACAGCGCGTTGGCATCGGCCTTGGAGGCGCGCATGCGGGCCTGGGTGACCTTGTCGGCGATGCCGAGCAGGTTCTGCACATGGTGGCCAACCTCATGCGCGATCACATAGGCCTGGGCGAAATCACCCGGTGCGCCGAGCTTGTTCTTCATGTCCTGGTAGAAGGAGAGATCGATGTAGACCTTCTGGTCGGCCGGGCAATAAAACGGGCCCATGGCGGCCTGGGCATTGCCGCAGGCCGACTGGACGAAGCCCGAAAACAGCACGAGCTTCGGCTTCTGGTAATTGCTGCCGAGGATCTCGCCCCAGACGCGATTGTTGGAACCCAGCACGCGGGCCACGAATTCCTTGCCGGCGTCAGAGTCGGCCGAGGGCACGTTGGGGGTCTGCAACCCGCCGCCGCTGGCGTCCGTCACCTCGGTGCGCTTGTCGGGCAGGGTGATCTGGGTGTCCTGGCCGGTTCCCGGCACGGACATGCCGCCGCCGTTCAGCACCTGCAGGAGGTCGAGGCCGAACAAGAACTTGACGATGAAATAGACGGCGATCAGGAACAGGATGGTCTTGAAGCTGAAGCCGCCGCGGCCCATGCCGATGGGGATGTTGACTCCCCGCCCGCCGCGGCCACCGCCGGGAAAGCCCATGCCGCCACCCTGGCTGCGCCGGTCCTCGATTGAGTCATAGTCAGGCTTTTCATTGTCGAGGCGCATGGCGACCGTCCTTGTCTTCCGGAAAACGTCTTAGGCGTGTTGGATCCGGAATTTGCAGAGATCATAGACCAATTGCAAGCTCGGCGTGCTGATTTGCACGATCCGCCCCAGTTCAATGACAACTCCCAGCAGCGCATCGAGTTCCGTGGGGCGTCCGGCCTCCACATCCTGCAACATGGAGGTGCGGTGAGCGCCCACTTTGGCCGCCATGTCCATCCGCTCGTCGGCATCGACCGCGAAGCTGACGCCGAGCGCCTCGCCCACGGCGCGGGCCTCCTCCATCATGGTGCGGATGACGCGGCGGGTGCCGGGGTCGGTGGCGAGGTCGACCAGCGTGCCTTGCGTGAGCACACTGACCGGGTTGAAGCTGAGGTTGCCCCACAGCTTGAGCCAGATCTCGTTCCTCAGGTTGGGCTTCACCGGGCTCTTGACGCCGGCACTGGTGAGAAGGCGGCTGAGAATCTGCACGCGCTCGGTCTTCTCGCCCGTCGGCTCGCCCAGCGGCATGCGATCGCCGTAGTGGTGTGAGATGACGCCGGGCGCCTCGATCTCGGCCGCCTGCCAGACCACGCAGCCCAGCGCCCGCTCCGGCCCGAACCGGTTCCAGATCACACCACCCGGGTCGACGCTTTCAAGCCGCGTACCTTCCAGAGGCCCGCCGATGCCGTGGAAGTACCACCACGGGATGCCGTTCTGGGCAAAGAGGATCGCGGTGTCCTTGCCGATCAGCGGCATCATCTGGTCGATGACGCCGGCAAGGCCATGCGCCTTCAGCGTGAGGATGATGAAGTCCTGCGGACCCAGCTGCTTCGGATCATCGGTGACCATGGGGCGCACCACATGCGTCTCGCCGCCCTGCTTCAGCGTGAGGCCGTTGGCCTTCATTGCCGCGAGGTGTGCACCGCGCGCCACGAGCGAGACATCGGCCTCGCCCTTCATCGCGAGGCGGCCACCGACATAGCCGCCGATGGCGCCGGCACCGAAGACGCAGACCTTCGTCATGAGAGGCCCAGCTTCTGTGCGAGCCCGATGCGCTGCAGCTTGCCGGTGGCACCCTTGGGGATTTCCTCGAGGATCACGATCTTCTTCGGCACCTTGAAGGCCGCGAGCCTGGCATTGGCGAAGTCCTGCAGCGCGCGCTCGGTCACCGTCATGCCCTCACGCAGCACCACGGCCGCTGCCACGTCCTCGCCCAGCTTGTCATGCGGCATGGCGAAGGTGACGACCTGCGCCACCGCCTCATGCTCCATCAGCACCTCGTCAACCTCCATGGGGGCGATCTTCTCGCCCCCGCGGTTGATGATCTCCTTCAACCGGCCGGTGATCTTGAGATAGCCTTCCTCGTCCATGAAGCCCTGGTCGCCGGTGTGGAACCAGCCGAAGGCGAAGCCCGCTTCATTGGCTGCAGGGTTGTTCTCGTATCCGGGTGTGACGTTGGGGCCGCGCGTCACCACCTCGCCCTCCTCACCCGAAGACAGCAGCCGCCCGTCGGGTGACATGACGGCCACTTGCGGACCAGCCGCGCAGCCGACGAAGCCGGGCTTGCGCTTGCCCGGCGGCAACTGGTTCGACGTCATCTGGTGGGCGTTCTCGGTCATCGCATAGGCTTCGATGACGGGGCAGCCGAAAGCCTCTTCAAGCACGTGAAACACCGGAACAGGCAGGGACGCAGAACTCGAGCGGATGAAGCGCAGCGGGTTGGCCTTGATGATTTCCGCATTGCGCTCGGCGCGCTGAAGAATGGCCTGGTGCATGGTGGGCACCGCCGTCACCCAGGTGGGGCGCGCCTCTTCCAGCTGGCCGAAGAACTTGAGCGCGTTGAAGCCGGGCGTGGCGAAGACAGATGCACCCGCCGCGAGCGTTGCAAGCACCGCCGCCATCAAGCCGTGGATGTGGAAGAGCGGCATGATGTTGAGGCAGCGGTCACGCTCTGTCAGCTGCAGCGTGTTGCGGATGTTGTTGGCGGAGGCCAGCAAATTGGCATGCGTCAGAGGAACGATCTTAGGCCGCGAGGTGGTTCCGGAGGTGTGCAGCACGAGGGCCACGTCACCCTCTTTGGCATAGCCCTGGACGGACGGCGAGGCGACGGCATCGCCCGCGATGGTGAAGGCGCCTGCCTCGGCAGCGGAGCTGAGCGTCAGCACCGGAACCCCCAGCCGCTTGGCAGCGGCGATGGCGGGGGACGTGCTCCCCTCTTCCACCAGCAGCGCCTTGGCGTGCAAGTCATCCATATAGAAGTGGAACTCGTCCTCGCGGTAGGCGGGGTTCAGCGGTGCTGCGGTGACGGCGCAGGCGGTGGCCACGAAGGCGGCGGCCATATCCGGCCCGTTGGGCAGCACGATGGCGAGCTTGTCGTTGCGCGCGAGGCCACGGGTGCGGAGTGCGGCGAACACGTCCTCCACCAGGGCGGAGAACTGGCCATAGGTGAGGTCGTCCCGGCCAGAGGCCGAGAGGGCGATATTGCCCGGCAACCGGGCATCAAGGAGGCTTTTCAGGATCATTCCGGCACTCAGCCGCATTTGGAGCGCCCCGTCAACGCCGCGCAATTGAAGGTCAGACCTGCATCCGCTAAGACCCCTGCCCATGACCGACAGACTCATCATCGCGCTGGCCCAGCTCAACCCGACTCTGGGCGCGATCAGTGCCAATCTGGACCGTGCCCGCGAAGCGCGGCGCGAGGCGGCGGATGCCGACCTGATCCTGTTTCCGGAACTCTTCATCTGCGGCTACCCGCCTGAAGACCTGGTGCTGCGCCCCAGCTTCGTGGAGGCCTGCCGTACCGCCATCGAGGAACTCGCCACGGAAACCATCACCGGCCCCGCCGTGCTGATCGGCCTGCCGTGGCGCGAGGGCGCCAACCTCTATAATTCCGTCGCCCTGCTTGCCAATGGCAAGATCGAGGCGGTGCGCCACAAGTTCGACCTGCCGAACTACGGCGTGTTCGACGAGAAGCGCGTGTTCAACGCGGGCCCCGCCCCCGGCCCCATCTCCTTCAAGGACGTGCGCCTGGGCGTTCCCATCTGCGAGGACATCTGGACGGAAGAGACCTGCGAGACGCTGGCCGAGACCGGAGCTGAAATCCTGCTTTCGCCCAACGGTTCGCCCTTCGAGCGCAACAAGGATGACGTGCGCCTCAACCTCGTCGTGGCGCGTGTCACCGAGACGGGCCTGCCCATGGCCTACCTCAACCAGGTGGGCGGACAGGACGAGCTCGTCTTCGATGGCGCGTCCTTCGTTTTGAATGCTGACCGGACACTCGCCTGGCAGATGCCGATGTTCGAGGAGCAGTTAGCACTCACCGAATGGCTGCGCGAGGACGACGGCTGGCGCTGCGTGCCGGGCGAGATCCTGACCGTCCCTGAAAACGAGGCCGAGACATGGAAGGCCTGTGTGCTGGGGCTTCGCGACTACGTGCTGAAGAACCGCTTCCCCGGCGTGGTGCTGGGCCTGTCGGGCGGCATCGACTCGGCCGTGGTTGCCGCCATGGCGGTGGATGCGCTGGGCGCCGACCGCGTGCATTGCGTGATGCTGCCTTACGCCTATACCAGCCGCGACAGCCTGGTCGATGCCGAAGAGTGCGCCAGGCTGCTGGGCGTGCGCTATGACGTGGTGCCGATCAAGGAACCCGTCGAGGGCTTCCTCTCCGCACTGAAACCGATGTTCGAGGGGACACCCGCCGGCATCACCGAGGAAAACCTGCAGTCGCGCTCGCGCGGCGTGATCCTGATGGCGATCTCAAACAAGTTCGGCTCCATGGTGCTGACCACCGGCAACAAGTCGGAAATGTCGGTGGGCTATGCCACCCTCTACGGCGACATGAACGGCGGCTACAACCCGATCAAGGACGTCTACAAGACCGAGGTCTATCGGCTTGCCGAATGGCGCAACTCGCTGGGCTATGTCATCCCCCAGCGCATCATCACCAAGGCGCCGACGGCGGAACTGCGCGAGAACCAGAAGGACCAGGACTCGCTGCCGCCGTATGAGGTGCTGGACGCCATCCTCGAAGGCCTCGTCGAGAACGAGATTCCCGTGGAGCAGATCGTCAAGAATACAGGCTATGAGGAAGCCCTCGTCCGCCGCATCCAGCACATGCTCTATATTGCCGAATACAAGCGGCGGCAGGCAGCGCCCGGCGTCAAGATCACGCGGCGCAACTTCGGCCGCGACCGGCGCTACCCGATCACCAACGCTTTCCGGGACGGACGCTGAGATGACCGCCATTGTCCGTTTCGCCCCCTCCCCCACGGGGCGCATCCACATCGGCAACGCCCGCACGGCGATCCTCAACTGGCTTATGGCGCTGAAATCCAACGGCCAGTTCGTGCTGCGTTATGATGACACCGACACGGCACGCTCAAAGCAGGAATTCGCGGACGGCATCGCCACTGACATCGAGTGGCTCGGCATCAGGCCAGCACGCGTTGAATGGCAGTCGAAGCGCTTTGGGCGCTATGACGAGGTGGCAAACCGTCTGCGCGCCGAGGGCCGCCTCTATCCCTGTTACGAGACGGCGGACGAGCTCGACCGCAAGCGCAAGCGCCAGGAAGCCCGCAAGCTGCCGCCGGTCTATGACCGCGCCGCGCTGAAGCTGGCGGATGAAGAGCGCGCAAAGCTCGAGGCCGAAGGCCGCAAGCCGCACTGGCGCTTCAAGCTCGACGGCCGCGTGGTGGAATGGAACGACCTGATCCGCGGGCCGCAGCACATCGACACGCGCTCGCTGTCCGACCCCGTGCTGGTGCGTGAGGACGGAAGCTATCTCTACACGCTGCCTTCCGTCATCGATGACATCGACTTCGGCATTACGCATGTCATCCGCGGCGAGGACCATGTGGTCAACACCGCCGTGCAGATCGAGATCACGGAAGCACTGGGCGCCACGCCTCCCACCTACGCCCACCACAGCCTGCTCATCGGCGCCGACGGCAAGGGCCTGTCGAAGCGACTGGGTTCCCTCTCCATCGGTTCGATGCGCGAAGGCGGGCTCGAGCCCATGGCGGTGGTGAGCCATGCGGCATTGCTGGGCACCTCCGACAACATCCATCCCTGCGCGGATTACGCCGAGTTGGTGGAAGGCTTCGATCTCGACAAGCTGTCGCGCGCGCCGGCCCGCTTCGACGAGGCGGAACTCCTGCACCTCAACGCCAAGCTGCTGCATCACCTGCCATGGGACGCCGTGAAGGACCACTTGGCCGGAGACAGCGAGGCCTTCTGGCTCGCGGTGCGCGGCAATATCGAGAAGCTGTCGGATGCGGGGGACTGGGAAGAGGTCGTGCGCGGTCCCGTTCATCCGGTGATCGCCGGGGAAGATAGGGCGTTCATTAACGCCGCTCGAACCCTGCTGCCGCCGGAACCCTGGGACGACGCCACCTGGAAGGCGTGGACGGAGGCGGTGAAAGCCGCAACGGGCCGCAAGGGAAAGCAGCTCTTCATGCCTTTGCGGCTCGCCCTTACGGGGCGAGACCATGGGCCTGAACTGGCACAGCTATTGCCCTTGATCGGGTATGGGCGGGCTTGGGAACGATTAACAGTTCAAACCGGCAGTTGACGGTGAGGATCCCTTCAATTCCAGTGCGTATTGTAATTTAAAATTGTATATTCTTTCGCTGCCGTAAAGCGCTGGAATCAACCAGCTGCGGCGAGGAGGATACCCAATGAGAGTCTCAATCCTTGGTGCAATAACGGGCATTGCGCTGTTTGCATCCGCCAGTGCCATGGCACAGCAAGACAACTCCAGCACCATGCAAATGAATGCCGAGCAGCCCGCCGATGCAGGCATGGCCACCGAGAAGGACGGCTTCAAGCAAGCAAATGCCGAGATGATGAGCGAGATGGGCGGCGTCCCCATGACGGGCAATGCGGATGTGGATTTCGCAAGCCTGATGATTCCGCATCATCGCGGCGCGGCCGCCATGGCGAAGGTTGAGCTCTCCTTTGGCAAAGACCAGCAGATCCGCAAGGTCGCCGAAGATATCATCGCGAAACAGGGAGAGGAAATCTCCTTCCTGCAGAATTGGTTGCAGGCGAACGCCGGCGCATCGTCCAAAGATGCCAAAGCCGGCGAAGCTGAGGCATTCAAGGCGGCAAACGCGGGAATGATGTCCGAAATGGACGCCATCCCCCTGAGTGGCAATGCGGATGTCGATCTCGCCCGTCTTATGATTCCGCATCATCGCGGAGCGGCTGCCATGGCCAAGGTTGAACTTGAATATGGCAAGGATCCGGTCATCCGAAAGGTCGCCGAGGAGATCATTGCAATGCAGGGCGAGGAAATCTCCTTCCTGGAGACCTGGCTGAAGGCAAACAGTCAATGAGAAGATGATGGCAGTCTGCTGCCCCGCGTCATGACATGATGCAGACTGTCGCGGGGCATCAGCAGACCAGGGAAGCGAAAGTCCCTCGACAACGCCGCCACTGAGGCCCCATAAAGTTCCCATGATCCTCGTGGGCCAGTTCGACTCTCCCTTCGTGCGGCGGGTGGCGGTGACGCTGAACCACTACCACATGCCCTTCACGCGCAATGCGATCTCCGTGTTCCGCAACATCGAGGACATGCAGCGGATCAATCCTCTGATCCGCGTTCCCTCCCTCATCCTCGAGACCGGCGAGACGCTGATCGATTCCTCGGCCATCATCGACCACCTCGACGAGGCCGCGGGACCCGCCCGCGCGCTCACCCCCGCGCACGGGCCGGAACGGCGCAAGGTGATGCAGGCCGTGGTGATGGGCCTGGGGCTCATGGACAAATGCGTGGCGCTGTTCTTCGAGCGGCTGTTTCACATCGACAAGCACATCAATCGCGATTTCGAGAAGCGCATGATGCTGCAGATCTCGGCGGGGCTGGAGAAGCTGGAACACGACTGCGGCGCACCGTGGTTCTTCGACAGCAAGATGACGCAGGCCGACATCACGGCGGGCTGCCTGATCGGATACATCAAGATCCGCGTGCCGGACGTCTTCCCGCTGGACAAGTATCCCAAGCTCCACCACCTGGCGCTCCATTGCGAGACCAAGGAAGACTTCGTGAAGGCCCGCCCCTCGCCCGGCGAAACGGCGCCGGGCCAGACGCGGCATTGAGATTGGCACGCGCCCGCGCGTTGCAGTCCTTCCGTGGCCGTCATCCCAGCGAGAGCTAGAGCGGCGGGCGGTGAATTGACTCCATTAGGATTTCCCTCCCCCTCGTGGGGAGGGGTAGGGGTGGGGGGCCCACGAGTCCAAGTCTCAAAGACCTGAGCCCGGGGACCCCCACCCTTAATCCCTCCCCACAAGGGGGAGGGAGAATGATCGCTATTCTATATGACCGCCCGCCGCTCTGGCTTTCGCTGGGGTGACGGATTGAGGGGGTGGGGTTACGCCAATTCCGAACGTTCAAGCAGGTGCAGTCCGCCCGAGCTTACCATCTCATTTTCGAGATCGATGATGCGGTCATAGTCGCCCACCGGCAATTCGGTGAACCCGTTCAGCAGCAATGCCATGCGCGCCTCCTTCAAGGCGGGATCGGCGAAGGCCAACTGCAAGGCGCTCCGGAGCGCGGTCAGATCGCCAGCCCGGGTAATCCATGGCAGGCCCGGCACGGAAGGCGAACGCGCGATCTCCACAAGGCCGTGCAGTGCGGAAGGCCGGTAGCGCTTCGCCATGGCGATGCACACGCAATCGAGGGCGCAGACGTCGGCCTCGCCCGACTGCACCGCCGCGAGCGAGGCCAAATGGCCACCCGTCTCCACAGCGCGCGAAAAGAACCGGCCCTTCTCCGCCAGGGGCGCGAAGACCAGCTTGAGCGCCAGCATCCCGGACATCGAGTCCGGCGTGTTCACCGCCGCCACGCTGCCGCGGAAACGCTCCAAAAGCTTCGCCTCGCGGGCAAAGACGATGCTGAGGTAATTCGGCCCCTCGCAGCCGTCCGCCGTATAATGCGGCGTACCGACATAGGCCACCTTGCCCCCCAGCGCATGGGTGAAGGGATAGCCGCAGGTCTGGGCGAAGAGCAGGTCATCCCGCTGCCACGGCATGGCGAAGTCGTCCGGGCGCGAGAGCGCGATGTCAACGCCCAGGCAATCCGCGATCGCCTTCCACCACAGGTCCGTGGCCTCGCGCACTTCCGGCCAGTCATACATCTGCAGCGCGGCAATCATGGCGCCATGCTATAGCATCCGCGGAACAGGAAACAGCGTAACGGCAGCATGAGCAGCATTTCCGTCGTCATCCCCACCCGGGGCCGCCACCACTTCCTGCGCCAGGCGCTGGAGAGCGTATTGGCGCAGGGCTCCGCACCGCATGAGATCATCGTGGTGGACGACGGCGCCGGCGCGGCGGAGGCCGTGGCCGGCATGCACCCCTCCATCACCGTGCTGGACAATCGTGAGCGGGGGCCTGTTCCCGCACGCAACATTGGGGTCGCCCAGGCCACCGGCGACTGCATCTGCTTTCTCGACGATGACGACTGGTTCACCGA
>Ga0194051_1000184_pt1 | contig 36036 bp, 36 predicted proteins | sample SepL2320m_MetaG_FD_161275 | JGI IMG/M metagenome (GOLD analysis project Ga0194051, IMG submission 161275) | Anoxic zone freshwater microbial communities from boreal shield lake in IISD Experimental Lakes Area, Ontario, Canada - Sep2016-L239-20m | ecosystem: Environmental > Aquatic > Freshwater >... | reverse complement strand
ATATGGGTTCGTACCACTTCTGCGGCAAGTTACAGGAAATTTAGAAAAGCGCCAAGGCGATCACGAATTCGCGAGCGCTTCCATCTTCTGGGCCAGCGCCACGTCCTTTTCGGTGACGCCGCCCGCCGTGTGGCTGGTGAGCGTCACGTCGACCCGGCCATAGACATTGGTCCATTCCGGGTGGTGGTCGGTCTTTTCGGCGAACAGCGCCACCCGGCTCATGAAGCCCCAGGCCTGGCTGAAGGATTTGAACTGGTAGGTCTTGGTGATGGCGTCGCGGCCCTTTGCCTCCGTCCATCCGTGCAACTCATGGAGCGCCTTGGCGCGTTCGACACCGACCAGTGGCTTGTCCGTCATAAACCTGCCTGCAAACGATAAGATTCCTCGACCGCATAGGGACCACCCCCACGCGACGGGCGCGACGAAAACAGGACAAAGCGCCCAACCTCGAAGACCCGACTCTTGTAGAGGTTATGGGACGCGACGAAGTGGTGCAAGGCCCGAAGGTTCGGCTCCTTGAGCCGCGCCAAAGTCACGTGCGGCGCGAACTTGCGCTGCTCCGCCGGCAGACCAAGCGTCTGGCAGATGCGCTCGTGGATCGACTGCAGGCGGCGGAGTTCGGGGCTTTCCTCCACCGCGGCGAACAGCGAATGGGGCTTGTTGCCGCCGAACACGTCGCAACCAGAAAGCCTGAGCTTGAAGGGCCGCGCCTCCACGCCTTCGAGTTCGTAGCTGATCTCGCGCGCCAGCCCCTCGTCGATGTCGCCGATGAAGCGGAGCGTGATGTGATAGGATTCGCGGTCGATCCAGCGCGCCCCGCTAATTCCGCCTCGCATCAGGTCGAGATCGAAGGCCACATCGTCCGGGATTTCGACGCCGGTGAAGAGTCGTGGCATGCGGGGCCTCCTTTGGCGTCAAGGATGGGCGAATCGCGATGGCCCAACGGTATCGCGAAATTCGTGAAACCAAAGCCCTAATTTCCGGCAGCCTTGCCCAGAAGCTGCTCAACGCTGGGCAGCATGCGGGCAACAATCACGTCCACCCCCGCCGCATTGGGGTGAATGCCATCGTCCTGGTTCAGCTTCGGGTCCGCTGCCACGCCGTCGAGGAAGAAGGGGTAGACCAGCACGGTCGGGTGCTTCGCCGCCAGGCGCTGGTACATGCCTTCGAACTGGGTCTGGTAATCCGCCCCCATGTTGGGCGGCGCCTTCATGCCGGCAAGGAGCGTTGGCAGTTTCTTCTGTTCCAGCGCGGTCAAGAGCTGGTTCAGCGCCTGTTCGGCCTGGGCCACGGGAAGGCCTCTGAGCGCGTCATTGGCGCCCAGCTCGACAATGACGGCGTTGACGGGTTCCGCCAGCGCCCAGTCCAGCCGGGCGGCACCATCCGCGGCGGTGTCGCCGGAAACCCCGGCATTGATCACCTTCACGTCATGGCCCTTGGCCTTGAGGGCTGCCTCCAGCCTGGCCGGGAAGCCCTCCGCCAGGACGAGCCCCTGCCCGGCCGTCAGGCTGTCGCCCAGCGCCAGGATGGTGACGGGGGCAGCGGCGGCCCCGACTGTCGTGAGGATCAGAAGGGTGAGGGCGGCGAAGATTTTCAGCATGAGCGTCACTTAAGCGCCACGGTTGTCCGGTTCAAGCATCCGCTCCTCGACTTAGACCGTAACGGAAGCCATGTTCGACGCCATGACCACATCTGCCGTCTCCCTGAGACAAGTCCACCTGACGCTGCCCAGCCGGGCTGGCAACGTCGACATCCTGCGGGGTGTGGACCTCGCGGTGCGGCCGGGCGAGGCGCTCGGCATCGTCGGGCCCTCGGGCTCCGGCAAGACCACGCTGCTCATGGTGATCGCCGGGCTCGAGAAGGCCTCGAAGGGCGAAGTGACCGTGGCGGGCCAGTCCCTCGCCGGCTTAAGCGAGGACGAACTCGCCGCCTTCCGGCGTGACAATGTGGGCATCGTGTTCCAGTCCTTCCACCTCATTCCCACCATGACGGCGCTCGAAAACGTGGCCGTGCCGCTGGAATTCCGCGGTGCGAAGGACGCGATGGAGATCGCCGCCGACCGGCTGAAGCGGGTGGGCCTCGGCCACCGCCTCGACCATTACCCCAGCCAGCTCTCCGGCGGCGAGCAGCAGCGCGTGGCCATTGCCCGCGCACTGGCATCCGGTGCGAAGATCATCATCGCCGACGAACCCACCGGCAACCTCGACCATGTGACCGGCGAACAAATCATCAAGCTGCTCTTCGACGTGAAGGAGCAGAGCGGCACCTCGCTCATCCTCGTCACGCATGATCGCGCGCTGGCCGAGCGCTGCGACCGCATGGCGGAGGTGCTCGATGGCAAGATCGTGTCCGGAGCCATGCCTTGAACCTGGCACTCTGGCTGCGTTTCGCGTGGCGTGACCTGCGCTCAGGGCTGCAGGGCTTCTGGATCTTCCTCACCTGCCTGGCACTCGGCACCGGCACCATCGCCATCATCGGGGCGCTTTCCGCCGCGATCGAGCGCGGCATCGACGAGCAGGGCCAGCCGCTCTTGGGCGGCGACCTCGAATTCTCGCTGATCCACCAGCAGGCAACGGAACCGCAGCTGGCCTTCATCGCGTCCAAGGGCGCGGTGAGCAAGGTCGCCACCGTGCGCGGCATGGCGCTCACTGCAGACAACACAGCACTCGTCGAGGTGAAGGCCGTCGACGGCAACTATCCGCTCTACGGCAGCATGGACCTCGAAGGCGGCATGCCGCTGGCCGTGGCCATCGCCACGAAGGACGGTGTTGCCGGTGCCGCTGCCGACCCGCTGCTGCTGGGCCGCCTTGGCCTGAAACTCGGTGACACGGTGAAGCTCGGCAACGCCAAAGCGCAGATCCGCGCGCTGATCAAGTCCGAGCCGGACCGGCTGTCCGACACGCTGGTGCTCGGCCCCCGCCTGATGATCACGCCCGAGACACTCGCTGCCACCGGCCTTGTGCAGCCGGGAAGCCTCGTCACCTATCGCTACCGCGTGAAACTCGCCGATGCGTCGCTGCCCGCCGCGAAGGCGGTGGAGAAGGAAGCCGATGCCACGTTCAAGGACGCAGGCTGGCGCATCCGCAACCGCAACAACGCCGCAGCGGGTGCAGATGGCTTCGTCGAACGGCTCGGCTACTTCATGACGCTCGTCGGCCTCGCCTCGCTCATCGTGGGCGGTGCCGGCATCGCCAATGCGGTGCAGGCCTTCGTGACACGCAAGATGGGGTCGATCGCCACGCTGAAGTGCCTCGGTGCCTCATCGCGTGACGTGATGGGCATCTATCTCACCGAAATCATGATCGTGGCGGGGATCGCCATCGCACTTGGGCTTGCCGCGGGTGCCATCGCGCCGCCAATCATCACCGCGCTGTTCGGCCAGATCATCCCCGTGCCGCTGTCGCAGCACTTCAATGCCTGGCCACTGGTGTTTGCCGGTGTGCTCGGGCTGCTCACCACGCTGGCCTTCGCGCTATGGCCGCTGGCCCATGCGCGGCAGGTGGCGGCTTCCGCACTTTTCCGCTCGCGCATCGTGCCGGTGCGCGGCTGGCCGGGGCTCGGCGCCTTCCTCGTCATCCTGACGGCACTCGGCTTGATGGCGGCACTCACCTTCTATGCCTTCGACAACGTGAAGGTGACGGCCTATTTCCTTGGCGGACTTGTGGCGAGCTTCGTGGTGCTGCTGGGGCTGGCGAAGCTCATCATTTACGGTGCGGAGCGCCTGCCGCGCAGCCGCTCCGCCATCTGGCGCTATGCCATTGGCAACATCTATCGCCCCGGCTCCGCTGCGGCCTCGGTGATCCTTGCGCTGGGCCTCGGCCTCACGCTGTTTGTGACGCTGGCGCTCACCGACCGCAGCGTCTCCGGCGAATTGCTTTCGGCGATCCCGCAGCGCGCACCGGCCTTCTTCTTCATCGACGTGCCGAATGCGCATCTGCAGGCGTTCAAGGACGCACTCACCACGCAGGACGGCGTGACGCATATTAACACCACGCCGATGCTGCGCGGCCGGGTGACGGCGGTGAAGGGGGTTCCTGCCGAGAAGGTGAAGGCATCGCCTGACTCCAACTGGGCGCTGAAGGGCGACCGCGGCATCACCTATGCCGAGACGCTGCCCGAGGGCTCGCGCCTCGTCGAGGGTGACTGGTGGCCCGCCGACTACGCAGGCCCGCCGCTCGTCTCGATGGTGGACGAGATCGCCCATGGCATCGGCGTCAAGATCGGCGACGAGATCACAGTGAACGTGCTGGGCCGCGACATCACCGCCAAGGTCGCCAACCTGCGCAACGTGAACTGGAAGAGCCTCGGCATCAACTTCGTCATGGTGTTCACGCCCAGCACGCTGAAGGCCGCACCCCACAACCATCTCGTCACCGTCGAGATGAAGGGTGGCGACGAGGCCAAGCTCCTCAACGCCATGGCACGCGCCTTCCCCTCCGTCACCGCGGTGCGGGTGAAGGACGCCATCGCCATGGTGAGCGGGCTTCTGGAGAAGATGCTGATGGCGATCCGCGGCGCCAACATCCTCACGCTCTTGACCGGCATGCTGGTGCTCGCGGGCGCACTGGCGGCGGGCCTGTCCGAGCGGCTCTACGAGGCCGTTGTGCTGAAGACCTATGGCGCCACGAAGCGTCAGCTGATCGGTGCCTTCGTCATCGAATATGCGGGGCTCGGCCTTGCCGCAGCGCTGTTCGGCCTCGCCGTGGGTTCGGCGGCCTCGTGGTTCCTGTCGCATTTCATCCTCGAGATCCCGTGGAGCTTCTCAGGCCCCACGGCGGTGCTGACCGCCCTCCTCGCCATGGTGGTGACGGTGGCAGGCGGCCTTACCGTGACCTGGCGTGCACTTTCGGCCAAGCCGGGGCCGTTGTTGAGAAACGAGTAGAAATCACCTCCAACTCACGTTAGGCAGGCTCCCATGGTCGTTCTCAATCGCATCTACACCCGCACCGGCGATGCCGGACAAACCGCATTGGGCTCCGGCGAGCGCGTGTCGAAAGCGCATCTGCGCATCCAGGCCTATGGCACGGTGGATGAAACCAATTCCACGCTGGGCGTGGTGCGGCTCCACACCAGCAGCCCCGAAATGCAGAAGCTCGACCAGATGCTGGCGCGCATCCAGAACGAGCTGTTCGACTTGGGGGCCGATCTCTGCGTGCCCGACACCGGCAAGGACTTAGGATACGAGCCCTTGCGCATTCTCCCGAAGCAGTATGAGCGGATCGAACAGGAAATCGACGAACTCAACGGCCAGCTTTCGCCCCTTCGCTCCTTCGTGCTGCCGGGCGGCCACCCCGCCGCGGCACACCTCCACATCACCCGCACCGTCTGCCGCCGCGCCGAGCGCCTCATCGTCGAGCTTGCCTCGCATGAGGGCGAGCATGTGAGCGAAGGTGCCATTGCCTATGTGAACCGCCTCTCCGACTTCTTCTTCGTCGCCAGCCGCTGGGCCAACGCGACCTCGGGTGCGGGCGACGTGCTGTGGGTGCCGGGCAAGACCCGGAGCACCTAAAGGCCATGTTCGTTCCCCTTCACGATTCAACCCCGCTGAAGGTCATCCGCTTCCAGGCCGTCACCATCATCATCATCGCGCTCAACGTGATGATGTATCTCACCACCGGCGCCTTCAACTCCGAAGCCGTGCTCGACCAGATCGCGTCCGGCTATGGCGTGGTCCCGGCCGAGCTCACCCACAGCGCCGCATCCGTGCTGAACTATGATCCCATCGCCGAGCCCTTCACCCTCATCAGCTACATGTTCCTCCATGCCGGCTGGTGGCACCTCATCTCCAACATGCTGTTCCTCTGGGTCTTCGCCGACAACATCGAGGATGCCTATGGCCATGCCGCCTTCGCCTTCCTCTATCTGATGTCCGGTGTGGTGGCGGCCCTGCTCTACGTGATGCTGGCGCCCGGCTCGCGCATCCCGCTGGTGGGGGCGTCGGGCGCAGTGTCAGGCATCCTTGGGGCCTATGTGGTGCTGTTTCCGAAGGCCCGCGTTTGGATTCTGCTGTTTATGCGCATTCCGCTGCGCATTGGCGCCCTCTGGGTGCTGGGCGGCTGGTTCCTGCTGCAGATCTTCTCCTGGTGGATGGACCGGGCCGACCCGGAGGCCGAGGTCGCCTGGGTCGCCCACATCGGCGGATTTGTCGCGGGTGCGGGGCTGACCTATGCCCTGCGGCGGCGATTGTGGTTGCGGCTGGAGCCCGAAGGCGGCGATTTGCCCAAAGGATAGGTCGCATTCGGCCATCAAGCGGCGTTGCTGGAATTGACTTGAGGTTTTCCCCTCACTAGGGTCCGCCCACTTTTTCAAAGACCGCCAAATCGAGGAACAGAATGAAAGTCCTGGTCGCTGTGAAGCGGGTCGTTGACTACAACGTCAAGATCCGTGTGAAGGCCGACGGTTCGGGTGTCGAACTGGCCAACGTCAAGATGTCGATGAACCCCTTCGACGAAATCGGCGTCGAAGAGGCCGTTCGCCTCAAGGAAGCCGGCAAGGCGACGGAAGTCATCGCCATTTCGGTGGGCCCTGCCCAGGCGCAGGAAACGCTCCGCACCGCACTCGCCATGGGTGCCGACCGGGCGATCCTCGTCAAGACCGACGACCTGATCGAACCCCTGGCGGTCGCCAAGATTCTCAAGGGCGTGGTCGAGGCTGAAGGTCCCGAGATCGTGATCCTCGGCAAGCAGGCGATCGATGACGACTGCAACCAGACGGGCCAGATGCTGGCAGCCCTGCTGGGCTGGCCGCAGGCCACCTTCACCTCGAAGCTCGAGCCCGGTGCGGGCGAGGCGCAGATCACCCGCGAGATCGACGGCGGGTTGCAGATGCTGACCGTCAAGCTGCCGGCGGTGGTGACGACCGACCTCCGCCTCAACCAGCCGCGCTATGCCTCGCTTCCCAACATCATGAAGGCGAAGAAGAAGCCGCTGGATGAGAAGACGCCCGCCGATTACGGCGTCAGCACCGCGCCGCGCCTCAAGGTCGTCAAGACCGAGGAGCCGCCAAAGCGCCTGGCCGGCATCAAGGTGGGCTCGCCCGCCGAACTCGTCGCAAAACTCAAGGAAGCGGGAGCAATCTGATGGCTGTCCTCCTCATCGCCGAACACGACAATGCGTCGATCAAGGACGCAACCCACAAGGCATTGACCGCCGCGGCCCAGATGGGCGGCGACGTGCATGTGCTGGTCGCCGGCAGCAATGCCGGTGCCGCTGCAGCAGCGGCCGCGAAGCTCGATGGCGTCAAGAAGGTACTGCACGTCGAGTCGGCCTCGCTCGAGCGCCCGCTCGCCGAGCCGATGGCCGCACTCATCGTATCGCTGGCGCCGGGCTACGATCACATCGTTTCGCCCGCCACCGGCAACGGCAAGAACTTCATGCCGCGCGTTGCAGCACTCCTCGACGTGATGCAGGTCTCCGACATTTCGGAAGTGAAGTCGGCCGATACCTTCGTGCGCCTGATCTATGCCGGCAACGCGGTGCAGACCGTGCAGTCGATGGACCCCAAGAAGGTCATCACCGTGCGCACCGCCTCCTTCCCGGCAACGGGCGAGGGCGGTTCGGCGGAAGTGGTGAAGGTCGATGCCGTCGCCGATCCGGGCCTCTCTTCCTACAAGGGCGAGAACCTGTCGAAGTCGGACCGTCCCGAACTCACCTCCGCCAAGATCGTCGTCTCCGGCGGCCGCGGCATGCAGAACGGCGACAACTTCAAGCTGCTCGACCAGGTGGCCTCCAAGCTCAACGCCGCCGTGGGCGCCTCGCGCGCCGCGGTTGACGCGGGCTATGTGCCGAACGACTACCAGGTCGGCCAGACCGGCAAGGTGGTCGCCCCCGACCTCTACATCGCGGTCGGCATCTCGGGCGCCATCCAGCATCTCGCGGGCATGAAGGACTCGAAGATCATCGTCGCCATCAACAAGGATGAAGAGGCGCCGATCTTCCAGGTGGCGGACTATGGCCTCGTGGCCGACCTGTTCACCGCCGTCCCCGAACTCGACGCGGAACTCGCCAAGCTCGGCAAGTGAGCGGTTCACATCATTGGAATTGAGGGGCGGCTTCGGCCGCCCTTTTTCTTTGCACGGACGAAAAGCCATCACTCAGAGACTGATGCGAAGCCCTCATAACGCCGATCATCCATGCAATAGACACATTCCCCAATCTAAAGTGCTATTGCTGCGACTGCGAAACGCTCTTGCCCTGCAAATAGGCGCGATATAGGCTCCGGCAGCATTTGAATTCAGGCACATTGTTACCATGCAGATCAAAAAAGTAGGCGTCATCGGCGCCGGTCAGATGGGCAACGGCATCGCGCATGTCTGCGCCCTCGCCGGCTATGACGTCGGTCTCTACGACGTCAGCAAGGATCGGATCGAGGCAGGCCTTGCCACGATCAACGGCAACCTTGCCCGCCGGGTACGCTCCGGCAAGCTCTCGGAAGCCGACCGTGATTCAGCCCTCTCGCGCATCAAGGGCGTCCCCTCATATGAGGGTTTTGGCGACTATGACCTCATCATCGAAAGCGCGGTGGAGGACGAGCAGGTCAAGCGCAAGATCTACCAGGCGCTCTGCCCGCACCTGAAGCCCGAGTGCCTCGTCGGCTCCAACACCTCCTCGATTTCGATCACGCGCCTTGCCGCCGCGACGGACCGCCCCGAGAAGTTCATGGGCATCCACTTCATGAACCCGGTGCCGGTGATGGAGCTGGTCGAACTCATCCGCGGCATCGCCACGGATGAAGCCACCTTCTCGGTCGCCAAGGAATTCGCGTCCTCGCTCAAGAAGACCATCGCCGTCTCCGAGGACTTCCCCGCCTTCATCGTCAACCGCATCCTGCTGCCGATGATCAACGAGGCGATCTATACGCTGTATGAAGGTGTTGGCGGCGTGGAAGCGATCGACACCGCCATGAAACTCGGCGCGCGGCACCCCATGGGCCCGCTCGAACTCGCCGACTTCATCGGCCTCGATACCTGCCTCTCGGTGATGCAGGTGCTGCATGACGGGCTGGCGGATTCGAAGTACCGCCCCTGCCCGCTTCTCGTGAAATATGTCGAAGCCGGCTGGCTCGGCCGCAAGACCAACCGCGGCTTCTACGACTACCGCGGCGAGACCCCGATCCCGACGCGCTGACGGAACGGCCCGTACCTCACGCTTTCCACACTGTTTCATCTCCCCCGGGCTTGACCCGGGGGTCTTTTTTGCGCCGCACGAAAGAGGGTGCACGGATCAAGTCCGCGCAAGATGATGAGGGAGGGAGGCGCATCAACGCTGTATCCCCGCCTTCACGGGGATGATTGCCTCTTGCTGCAGTTCGTAACGATTGCTTTTCGGCCAGATGGAGTAGTCCGCTACCCCCCTACATGAGCACCAGAATGCCCGTCCTGGCCCCGCCCAGGCGTTTGGCTACTTCTGCGCCAGCGCAGCCTTCACCAGTGCCACCGCCTCCGGGCTCGCCCAGTCGGCGGGTCCCAGGATGCGGCCAAGCTCGCGGCCCTGGCGGTCGATCAGGATGGTGGCGGGAAGGCCGGCCGACTGCACGTCATTGACGATCTTCGTCGAGGGCTCGACGTAAAGCTTCAGATTGTCGACGCCCGTCTCCTTCAGGAAGGCGGCGGAGGCTTCCGCCCCCTTGCGGTCGACGCTGACGGCCACAACCTCGAACTGGTCGGAGCCCAGCTCCTTCTCGAGCTTGGCCAAGTCCGGCATTTCCTTGCGGCACGGTGCGCACCAGGTGGCCCAGAGATTGAGCAGCACCACGCGGCCCTTCCAGTCGCTCAGCTTCAGCGGCTTGCCCGCGCTGTTCTGGAATTCAAGGTCCGGCAGCGGCTTCGGCTCCGGATGGATCAGGAAGGCTGCCAGCGAGGCCTTCGACAGGTCCTTGGAGAGCCCGCCTGCGGTCGGCTGGGCCGGTGCGGGTGCGGGGGCGACGGCTGTTGTTTCGGCCGGCGCGGCGGTTTCGGCAGGTCCGGCCTTGCGCCCGGCGGCCTCATACAGATAATAGCCTGTAATCGCTGCGAGAATGAGGACGCCGGCCGCGATCTGCGCCAGGGGGCTGGATTTTTTCTTTTCGGTGCTCATGCGCAGGGTGTCTCGGACGGAATGAAGGAATTTCGATGACCAACAAGATGTGGGGCGGGCGTTTCCAGGCGGGGCCGGACGCGATCATGGAAGAGATCAACGCCTCGATCGGCTTCGACAAGCGCCTGTTCGCCCAGGACATCGCAGGCTCGAAGGCGCATGCCGCGATGCTGGCCAAGCAGGGAATCATCTCGAAAGCCGATGCCGCACTCATTAGGAAGGGCCTCGACCAGGTGCAAGCCGAGATCGAGGCCGGCACGTTCACGTTCTCGCGCGCGCTCGAAGACATCCACCTCAACGTCGAATCCCGCCTGAAGGACATCATCGGCCCCGCCGCAGGGCGCCTGCACACCGCGCGCTCGCGCAATGACCAGGTGGCGCTCGACTTCCGCCTCTATGTCCGTGACACGGTGGACCATCTCGACGCCCAGCTGAAGGCCTTGCAGCTGGCGCTCGCCACCAAGGCAGAAGCTTACGCCACCACCGTCATGCCCGGTTTCACCCATCTGCAGGTCGCCCAGCCCGTCACCTTCGGCCACCACATGCTGGCCTATGTCGAGATGCTGGCACGCGACAGATCGCGCCTCGCCGATGCGCGAAAGCGCATGAACGAGAACCCGCTGGGTGCGGCAGCCCTTGCCGGAACGAGCTTCCCCATCGACCGCCACATGACGGCGAAGGCCCTGGGCTTCGACCGCCCGACGCGCAACTCGCTCGACACGGTCGCCGACCGCGACTTCGTGCTCGAAACGCTGTCGGCCTGCGCCATCTGCTCCATGCATCTCTCGCGCCTCGCCGAGGAGATCGTCATCTGGTCGACGAGCCAGTTCCGCTTCGTGAAGCTGTCGGACAAGTTCACCACCGGTTCCTCCATCATGCCGCAGAAGCGCAATCCGGATGCCGCGGAATTGGTGCGTGCCAAGCCAGGCCGCATCATCGGCGCACTCCTCTCGCTGCTCACCGTGATGAAGGGCCTGCCGCTCACCTATTCGAAGGACATGCAGGAAGACAAGGAACCCGCCTTCGACGCCTTCGACAACATGTCGCTGGCGATTGCCGCCACCACCGGCATGGTGAAGGACATGGTCCCCAACAAGGACGAGATGCGCAAGGCCGCGGCGTCGGGCTTCTCCACCGCAACGGACCTTGCCGACTGGCTGGTCCGTACACTGAAGATGCCGTTCCGCGAGGCGCACCACGTGACGGGCAGCCTCGTGGCGCTCGCCGAGAAACAGGGCTGCGACCTGCCGGAACTGCCGCTCGCCGCGATGCAGTCTGTCGAGAAGCGCATCACGAAGGATGTCTACAAGGTGCTGACCGTCGAAGCCTCCGTCGCCTCGCGCGTGAGCTTCGGTGGCACCTCGCCTACGAATGTGAAGCGCGAAGCCAAGCGCTGGCTCAAGCTGCTGAAAGGATGACCCCGATGAAAACCGTTCTCCTGATCCTCGCGCTGTCGCTCACTCTTGCCGCCTGCGGCATCAAGGGCGACCCGCAGCCGCCCAAATCCGCCGACAAAACCACCGAGACCCAACAGGCTCAATAACCAATGCATCATTTCGCCTATCGCGACGGCGTGCTCCATGCCGAGGACGTGAGCCTCAAGGCGCTGGCCGAGGAAATCGGCACGCCCTTCTATTGCTATTCCAGCGCCACGCTGGAGCGCCACTACAAGGTCATGCATGATGCCTTCGCCGGCACCGACCACATGATCTGCTATGCGATGAAGGCCAATTCGAACCAGGCCGTCATCCGCACCATGGCGGAACTGGGTGCCGGCATGGACGTGGTCTCGGAAGGCGAACTGCGCCGCGCACTCGCGGCAGGCGTACCCGCCCGCAAGATCGTGTTCTCCGGCGTTGGCAAGACGGCACGCGAGATGGCGCTGGCGCTGCGCGAGGGCATTGCCTGCTTCAACGTCGAGTCGGAACCCGAACTCGAACTGCTCTCCGAAGTCGCCAAGCGCGTGGGCCAGCGCGCCGCCGTGTCGATCCGCGTCAACCCGGATGTCGATGCGAAGACGCACCACAAGATTTCAACCGGCAAGGCCGAGGACAAGTTCGGCATCTCCTACAAGCGCGCGCGCGAGGTCTATGCCCGCGCCGCCGCACTCCCCGCCATTGATGTTGCCGGCATCGACATGCACATCGGCAGCCAGATCACCGAGCTCGAACCCTTCGCCAAGGCCTTCAAGCTGATGGGCGAGCTCACCGCGGAACTGCGCGGCGACGGCCACAACATCCGCCACCTCGACTTGGGGGGGGGCCTGGGAGTGCCCTATCGCGGAGACAACGACATTCCTCCGCACCCGGATGAATATGCGGCCATGGTCAAGAAGACGCTGGGCCACCTGAATCTCAAGTTCGTGCTGGAGCCCGGCCGCATGATCGTCGGCAATGCCGGCGTGCTCGTCTCCCGCGTGATCTATGTCAAGGAGGGGGCGGAGAAGCACTTCGTCATCCAGGACGCGGCGATGAACGACCTGATCCGCCCCACCCTCTATGACGCCTATCATGAGATCATTCCCGTGGCCGAGCCGACGGACGCCGAAACCATGTTGGCCGATGTCGTTGGCCCGGTCTGCGAGTCGGGCGACTATCTGGCCAAGAGCCGCAAGCTGCCGAAGGTGGAGCCCGGCGACCTGCTGGCCACCATGACGGCGGGTGCCTATGGCGCGGTGCAGGCCGGCACCTACAACACAAGGCCGCTGGTTCCGGAAGTGCTCGTCAGGGATGGCAAATGGGCACTGATCCGCCCCCGCCAGAGCTATGAGGAGCTGATCGGCATGGACCGGATGGCGCCCTGGCAGGAGAAAAAGTGACGCCAGGGGGCGCCTGTCACGATTGTGATCGCCCCCTTGGCGCAATTTGGCCGCCATCTGTGCTATGCTCAGCCTGACCATGGTGCGCCAACCCGACCCGCAAGCAACCCACGTTGACCGCAAGATTGCCCAGGCCCGTCTGGCCCTGGGCTTCGAACGCGTGTGGGCAGCGCTGCATTGGCCCCTGGTGATCTTCGCCGCCGGTGCCGCCTTGGTGATCGGCGGCCTGCTGCCGATGCTGCCGGGCTGGCTGCGGGCCACACTGTTGCTGGCCTGGGGGCTGGCGTTCCTGTGGTCATTCCAATCCTTCCTCTCCCTGCGCTGGCCCGGCCGGCAGGAGGCGATGCGCCGCGTCGAGGAAAAGTCGGACCTGGCCCACCGCCCTGTTTCAGCCCGCGACGACCGGTTGCCCCAAGAAGTTGAAGACCCGGTTCAGAGGGCCCTCTGGGACGAGCACCGGCATCGCCAGCTGAAGAGCCTGGGCGACCTCAAGGCGGGCGTTCCACGCTCCAGCTGGCGCGACATTGATCCGCGCGCCCTGCGGCTTCCCGCCGCCCTGGCCCTCATTGCGGCCATCCTGCTGGGCCCGGGCGACGTCCGCAGCAGCCTGACGGACAGCTTCAACTTCACCACCCCGGCGGAGCGGCCCCAATTCGCCATCGACGCCTGGCTGAAGCCGCCGTCCTACACGGGCAAGCCGCCTTTCCTGCTCACCAGCGCCGCGATGACCGAGCGACTGCAGCAGGACCCGGAAGTGCGTGTGCCGGAAAACTCCGTCCTGTCGCTGCGCATCACCGGGGCAAAAGCGCCGAAGCTCTCCTTCCACGAACTTTTCGACGGCGACGCCAGCACGCCCGAGATCGCCGGCTTCAAGCCGCAGCTCAAGACTGTCGACGGACTGTTCCAGGCTGACGTGACGCTCACCCGCCCGGCCACCATCAAGGTGACCGACGGCGGCAAGGACCTCGGCACCTGGCACATCGCCCTGATCCCGGACGCCGCCCCCAAGGTGGAGATCACCGCCGACCCGACGGGTGATTCCTCCGGCGCGCTGACTGCCAAGTGGAAGGTGTTGGACGACTATGGCGTCACCGGCGTCACTTCGGAGATTTACCTCGCCGATGACCAGGACGAGGGCGTGGGTTTCAGCGATGCAGGGATCTTCGAGTTCGATCCGCCGAAATTGAAGATCAGCCTGCGCAAAGCCTCCCCCAAGGAAGAGACAGGCGAGTCCAAGGCCGACGTGGCCGAGCATCCGTGGGCGGGCTTCATGGTCGAAATGACGCTCACCGCGCGTGATGCCGCTGGCCACACCACGGAAAGCGCCAAGCGCACCTTCCGCCTGCCCGAGCGCCAGTTCACCAAGCCGCTGGCCCGCGCGCTCATCGAGCAGCGCCGCCGCCTCATCCTCAACCCGGAGGAAGCAGGCGGCGTGGCGGAGATGCTGGATGCCATCCTCACCTATCCGAAGGGATTGATCGACCGCTCCGGCACCCAGATCGCCATTGCAGCCGTGCGCTCGCACCTGCGCGCTGCAGAAGATCGTGCCGAGATCGACACGGTGATCAGCGATCTCTGGCAGATCGCCGTCAATGTCGAGGACGGTGCCTATGCCGATGCCAAGGCGGAACTCGATGCGCTGCGCAAGGAACTGCAGAAGGCGTTGAAGGAAGGTGCTTCGCCAGAGCGCATTGCCGAACTGACCAAGAAGCTCCGCCAGGCGCTCGACCGCTACATGGAATCGATGATGAAGGAGGCGCAGAAGCGTCTCGCAGAAGGCCAGCAGAAGCAGGACCGCCAGCAGCCCGGCAAGATGGTGACGCCGCAGGACCTGCAGAAGATGCTCGACATGATCGACAAGCTGTCGAAGAGCGGCAACAACGAGGCCGCCGAGCAGATGCTGTCGCAGCTCGAGGACATCCTGCGCAACCTGAAGCCCGGCATGCCGCAGCAGGGCCAGGGCCAGAACCAGGAGAGCCCGCTGAGCCAGATGCTCGACAAGCTCACCGACCTGATGCGCCAGCAGCAGAAGCTGATGGACGAGACCCAGCGCATGCCCCAGCAGGGCATGGGCGAGGAAGATCAACCCAACGACGGCCAGCAGCAGGGCCAGGGCAATCAGCCCGGCACCGGCAGCCTGAGCGATCGCCAGCAGGGCCTGAGCCAGATGCTGGAAGACCTGATGAAGCAGTTCGACCAGAATGGCATGCAGGCGCCACGCTCCTTCGGGCAGGCGGGCAAGAACATGAACCGTGCCGAAGGCTCGCTGCGCGAGGGCGACCGCGAACAGGCCCTGGGCGAACAGGGCGAGGCCATGTCGAAGCTGCGCGAGGGTGCGAAGGGCATGGCCCAGCAACTGATGCAGCAGTCGCGCGGCCAGCAGGATTCACAGGGGCGCAACGGGGAGGCCCGCGGCGATGACCGTGACCCGCTGGGCCGCCCGCTGCCGAGCAGCGGCGAGGACCCGGGACCCTTGAAGGACATGCTGCCCTCTGAACTGGCCATCGAGCGGGCCCGGCAGATTCTCGACATGCTGCGCTCGCGGGCCGGCGAGTCAGATCTTCCGAAGATCGAGCGCGACTATATCGACAGGCTGTTGAAGGGCCTCTACTGAGCGGGCGTCAGGCTCTGTTCGAGTGTGAGATTTCCGGCCACCAGCGACCAGCGTCCGGCATGGCGGCGGATCGCCTGCACCACCGGACCACCCGGCAACTTGCTGCCGATCGCCACCGGCACCAGCACCCTGCCGGCATCGGCGTTGATGGCAACGAAGGCCACGCCATCCACCACGGTGAGAAGTTCATAGGCGTGAGGGCTCGTGTTCTCCACCGAGGCTGGCGCAGATGAACCAGCCGGCCCGAGCGACTGCGTGGTGAGCGGGTCCGCCCCGGCTGGCCCTTCCATGATCACCTTGCGCTTGGCCGCTGGAAAGTTGAGGCCGAGATTGGCGGGCGGATTTTCCATGCCGTTCAGCGCCACCACCTTGTAGGCCGCGAAGGCGATCACGCCACCAGCAAGGGTCAGCGAGAGCACGTAGGTGATGATATCGGTGAACTTCTCCGCCATGGCGTCGTGCCGCTCCATCGCGCCACCTTGCGCGCGGGAACTTGTGCAGGCTTTACCGGTGTCAGCGGTCGAGGCGGAGGGCAAGACTCTTGCGGGCGAGTGACAGCAGGCAGCGACCGGCGATCGCCTGCGCCAGTTCGGCGTTCTGGCGCGCCGCCAGCACATTGGCAGAGAGCGTGCTGCCTGCCGTCACGAGGTCAGACAGGCCCCAGGCGCGCAGCTGCGCCATGACCAGCCGCTGACGGCGAAAGAATACAGGAGGCCGCGCCTGCTTGACCACCTGGTCGACCGTCGCGCCCTTGTCGATGGCGAGGCGGAATTCGGCAAGCTTGAGCGACTGCATGTGGACGATGCCAAGCAGACGCCCCGCGTCCTGCCCGCCGCGCACGAGATCGTGGAACAGCCGGTCGGCCTCCTCCACATCGCCGCCGAACACGCTGTCGGCCAGTTCATCCGGCGTCGAGCCTGTGTCATTGCCGCAGATCGCCTCGACGTCTTCGATGCTCACGCGTTCCGCGCCGAGGCAATAGAGAGCGAGCTTTTCCGCTTCGCGCCGCGCAAGCCCGCGCGCCGTTCCGGCAAGCTCGATGAAGCGCGCGAGCGCGTCCTGTCCGATCTTCAGATTGTCCTGCGCAAGGAGATGTTCCACCATGCCGGCAATCTCGCCGGATTCCGCCTCGTAGAGTGGCAGGATGAGTGCATGCGGGCTCTTCTCGAACTGGCTACGCAGCTGCGAATTCTTGGGCAGCGCTGCGGCCTCGACCACCACGAGATTGCCCTGCACCTTGCCCTCGAGCAGCGGCAGCGCCGCCTTGAGGAAGCCGTCTCCTGCGCTCTTGATCCAGACCGCCTTGGCCCCGCCGAACATCGACATCGACTGCACCTCGTCGACGAGACGAGCAGGGTCGGAGGCGACATCCTGCTCGGCAAGAACGGAGACCGCGAAAGGATCATCCAGCGAGCCGGCCACCTTCTTCACCGCACGCTGCGCGAGCTCGCGCACGGCATCGCCCTCTTCGCCATAGATCAGGATGGCAGCAATGGCAGGATCGGGCTTGCGGAGAAAGGCATCGAGCCCGGCGGGCTTGATGGCCGTCATGAGCTCTGCGGCTGCTTTGCGAAATAGGCCGCGAGGCGTGTGCGGATGTCGGCGCCGATTTCACGCGCCGCGCGCTCCGTCGCATCCTTCTGCGCCTGCAGGTCGGCGAAGGGCTGGCGGACCACGTCATAGGGTACCCGCGCGAAAGTGGTTCCCTTGGTCACCACCTTGCCGGTCGAACGATCAATCAATTCAAAGTTGGTCGTGATCAGGATGGCCTGCCGCGTCACCGCCGGCTGCTTGTTCTGGATCACGCCATTGTCGGCCACCGTGGTGGTCAGGTTCAGCAGGTATTTCGGCTCCGTTCCCTTGCCCGCCTGCATCGAAGAGATGAGCTCGTTGCGGATCAGCTGGCCCGGCCGGTCGGAGGCTTCCGGAATGGAGATCGCGGCAAGGCTCCCCGCCACGCCCGGGCTGGTGGCGGAGGAGCCATACATCGGCCGGTAGCCGCAGCCAGCTAGCACCAGCGCGGCAACCATGAGGAGAATGGCGGAAAGCTTTGGCATCAGCCCACAATATTGGCGATACGGCCGGGCACCACAATCACTTTCTTCACCGGGCGGCCGTCCAGGGCACGGATGACGGCGTCGAGCTTCAGCGCCAGTTCCTCGATGGACTTGGCATCGAGGTCCTTGGCCACCGTGATCTCGTCGCGGCGCTTGCCATTGACCTGAACAGCGATCGTCACCTGGTCGTCGGCCAGCAGCGCCGGATCGGCCTTGGGCCAGGCCGTATCGACCACGAAGCCAGGCATCTTCATTGCCTGCCAGCACTCCTCCGCGAGGTGCGGCATCATGGGGGCCGAGGTAAGCACCAGGAACTCGGCCGCTTCCTTTACGGAAGCCGCATCTGCCTTGCCGCCGGAGAGCGCGGTGCCCAGCGCATTGGCCAGTTCATAGATGCGGGCGATGGCGCGGTTGAAGCGCAGCGAGGAGAGATCATCCGTCACCGCGTGAAGCGCCTTGTGGGCAACGCGGCGCAGTTCGAGAGAGGCAGCGGCATCGCTGCCGCCGGCATAGGTCACGGAGTCGTTGACGAGGCGCCAGATGCGCTGGGTGAAGCGCCACGAGCCTTCGGCACCGGCTTCCGTCCACTCGATGTCACGCTCGGGCGGCGTGTCGGAGAGCATGAACCAGCGTGCGGTATCGGCACCGAAGCGGGCGATGATATCGTCGGGGTCGACGACGTTCTTCTTCGACTTCGACATCTTCTCGACGCCGCCCACTTCGAGCGGCTCGCCCGTCGTCGCATGCACCCACTTACCGTCCTTGTTCACGGCGTCGGACGGCAGCACCCACTCGCCAGTCAGTGTACGGAAGGTTTCGTGAATGACCATGCCCTGCGTGAACAGGCTCTCGAAAGGTTCCTTGATGGCGAGGTAGCCCGTCGCCGTCATGGCGCGGGCATAGAAGCGCGAATAGAGCAGATGCAGGATCGCGTGCTCGACGCCGCCGATGTACTGGTCGACACCCATCCAGTACTTGCCGGCGGGCATGTTGACGGGATCGGTCGCATGCGGCGAACAGAAGCGCGCGTAATACCACGACGAGTCGATGAAGGTATCGAAGGTGTCCGTCTCGCGCTTCGCAGGCTTGCCACAGGACGGGCAGTCGACGTGCTTCCACGTCGGGTGATGCTCGAGCGGATTGCCCGGCTTGTCGAAGGTCACGTCCTCAGGGAGCGTCACCGGCAGCTGGTCCTTGGGCACCGGAACGATGCCGCAGGACGCGCAGTGGATGACCGGGATCGGGCAGCCCCAATAGCGCTGGCGCGATACACCCCAGTCGCGCAGGCGGAAGTTCACCTTGCGCTCGCCGATGCCCATCGTCTCCATGCGCTTGGCGATATCGGCCTTGGCCTCTGGCACACTCATGCCATCGAGGAATTCGGAGTTGATGAGAACGGTATTGTCGCCTTCCTTCTCGAGGAAGGCCTCGGTGCCGACTTCGAAGGTCTTGGGATCTGTGCCCTTTGGCGCCACGACGGGAATGACCGGCAGGTCATACTTGCGCGCGAAGTCGAGGTCGCGCTGGTCATGCGCGGGGCAGCCGAAGATGGCGCCTTCGCCATAGCCCATCAGCACGAAGTTCGCGGCATAGACCGGGAGCCGCACATCCGGGCGGAAGGGATGGCGGGCATAGAGGCCCAGCGCATAGCCCTTTTTCTCGGCGCGCTCGATCGTCTCTTCGGATGTTCCGAGGGCGGCCACTTCGCGGCGGAAGGCCGCGAGACCCTCATCCTTTTCGGACAGGCACCGGGCCAGCTCATGGTCAGCCGAAATCGCGCAGAAGCTGGCGCCGAAAATCGTGTCATGGCGCGTGGTATAAACCGTCAGTCGCTCGTCCAGCGCTTGGCCAGCCTCGTCCTCCAGCGCGAAGGAGAAGCGCATGCCCTCCGAACGGCCGATCCAGTTCTTCTGCATCAGCCTCACTTTTTCCGGCCACTTGGTGAGGCCATCCAGCGCGGTGAGCAGTTCATCGGAGTAAGTCGTGATCTTCAGGAACCACTGGGCGAGCTCGCGCTTTTCGACCAGCGCGCCGGAGCGCCAGCCGCGGCCGTCGATCACCTGCTCGTTGGCGAGCACGGTGTGGTCGACCGGGTCCCAGTTCACCATCGAGACCTTGCGCTCGACGAGGCCGGCCTTGATGAAGTCGATGAACATCGCCTGTTCATGCATGTAGTAGGAGGGGTCACAGGTGGCGATCTCGCGGCTCCAGTCGAGTGCCAGTCCCATGGACTGCAGCTGGCGCTTCATGGTGGCGATGTTGTCGTAGGTCCAGGACTTGGGGTGGATGCCGCGGTCGATGGCGGCGTTTTCCGCCGGCATGCCGAAGGCGTCCCAGCCCATGGGGTGCAGCACATTGTAGCCCAGCGCCCGGCGGAAGCGGGCGATGACGTCACCCATGGTATAGTTGCGCACGTGGCCCATGTGGATGCGGCCCGACGGATAGGGGAACATCTCGAGCACGTAGTATTTCGGTCGCGAGGGATCTTCATGGGCCTCGAAGCTCTTGTGTTCAGTCCAGTGCTTCTGCCAGCGCGGCTCGGCGTCGCGCGGGTTGTAACGTTCGGTGCTCACGGCAGTCTTCCTGTCGAAACGGGGCGGATATTCGGGCTTGCTGGTACCAGTCCTTGAAAAGCCCTGCAAGCTTGGCCTAAAGCAGCGTTCTTACAGGAGTTTAGCAGATGGTCCACGAGGGTCTGAAAAAGGTGCTGAACGGCATCGTGGCGGCAGCCCAGGCGGCTGGCCGGGCACCCGACGAGGTAACCCTGATCGCCGTCTCCAAGACCTTCGACGGGCCGGACATCGTGCCGGTCATCGAGGCCGGCCAGCGGGTGTTCGGGGAGAACCGCGTGCAGGAGGCCAAGGCCAAGTGGCCGGCCCTCAGGATGGCCTGGCCGGACGTCGAACTGCACCTGATCGGGCCCCTTCAATCCAACAAGGCGGCGGAGGCCGTGCAGCTGTTCGATGCCATCCACACGGTGGACCGGCCCAAGATCGCCGAGGCCATCGCCAAGGAAATCCACAGGCAGTCCAAGCCCTTGAAGCTCTTTGTCCAGGTCAACACCGGCCGCGAGCCGCAGAAGGCGGGGATCGACCCCGATCAGGCAGATGCCTTCCTGCGCGAATGCCGCGAGGTCCATGGCCTCGAGATTTCTGGCCTGATGTGCATTCCGCCCGCCGAGGAGGACCCGAAACCGCATTTCACCCTGCTGGCGGAGATCGCGAAGCGCAACGGCCTCACCCAGCTCTCCATGGGCATGAGCGGCGATTATCCCGCCGCCATCGCCTGCGGGGCCACCCATGTGCGGGTGGGCTCGGCGATCTTCGGGACGCGCTAGATCCGGATTGTCGTCTTCGGCCCGATCATGCCGAGGATGGTGCGCATGTCGCGCATCGACACGGCCACGCAGCCCGCCGTGGGGCCGCCGTCCGGCTGGCGGAGGTGGAAGAACACCGCACTGCCATGCCCCTGCACCCGCGGCCGTTCATTGTGCGAAAGCTCCACCACGATGTCATAGAGGTGGTCCGGGCGCTTCATCGTCTCGTGCGAGGTGGCATAGGGAATGCGGACCAGGCGGTTGTAGTTGCGGTCACCCACCGTCTCGCACCAGCCATCGTAATCGCGCATGGCCTGTGACTGGAGGCCGCTGCGCGGCGGCAGGCCCTTGTCGGCACGATAGAACAGGCGGCGGACCTGCCAGGCGCCCCGCGGGCTCGCCCCGTCGCCCTCGCGCTTGAGATAGCCCTTGCCGGACCTGCCGATGGAGCAGGGAAACGTCATCTCCCCCACCTTGAGGAGGCCGGTTGTTGCCCGCGCATTGCGGGTGAGGACATGGACAGTCTGGACAGTTCTTTTCACGGAAGGTGTTTTCCAGCACTTCGGCCTTGAAAAGGCCATGTGACACCCTAACATTCAGCATCGCCGGAGCAAGCGATTTCAAAGACTTCGGGGCATAGGGGTAGCGATGAGCGGCACGAAGAAGATCATCATTGTCGATGACGACGACATGCTGCGCGAGACGCTGACCGAACAATTCTCCCTCCATGACGAATTCGCCGTGACCGAGGCCCCCACGGCCACCGCTGGCATCAAGGCCATCAAGGCCGACAGCGCTGACCTCGTGATCCTCGACGTGAACCTGCCGGACATGGACGGCCGCGAGGCCTGCAAGATCATCCGCAAGAATGGCTACAAGGGCCCGGTGATCCTGTTGACCGCGCAAGCTTCGGAACCCGACACCATTCTGGGGCTCGACGCCGGCGCCAACGACTATGTGACCAAGCCATTCCGCTTCGCTGTGCTGCTGGCCCGCATCCGCGCGCATCTGCGCCAGCACGAGCACAGCGAGGATGCCACATTCAAGGTCGGTCCCTATATCTTCAAGCCTTCGTCGAAGCTGCTGCTGCGCGATGACAGCCGCAAGATCCGGCTCACCGAGAAGGAAACGGCGATTATCAAGTTCCTGCTGCGCTCAGGCGAGCAGATCGTGGGTCGCGAAATGCTGCTGCAGGAAGTCTGGGGCTACAATGCCGGGGTGACCACCCACACGCTTGAAACCCACGTCTACCGTCTCCGCCAGAAGATCGAGCGCGACCCGTCCCACGCCGAAATCCTGGTCACCGAGGGCGGCGGCTACAAGCTCGTCCCCTGAGCTTGGCGGGCAGGCACCGCTCCTGTAAACGAACCATAAAGCACCTAGGGGCGAAAAGAAGCTGGGCCGGGATTCCATGAGTGTGAGGGCAGACGTCGAGACATTGCGCAACATTCCGATCTTTTCGGAATGCGAAGCCGTTCACTTGCAAATCCTCGCCTTTTCCGCCGCCCGCCAGAACTTCGCCGCGGGCGAGTTCATCATTCGCCAGGGCAACAAGGGCACGTCCGCCTTCCTGATCCTCGACGGCGAGGCGCGCCTTGCATCGACCGATGCAGGCCCGCTCGGTTCCGCCGGGCCCGGCGACCTTCTGGGTGAAATCGGGATGATCGGCGAGCGGCCCTATTCAGTGACCGCAACGGCGGTGGACACGGTTTCCACCGCGCGCATCGATCGCGACCTGTTCATGCGTCTTGCCCGCGAGTTCCCGGAGTTCGGGACGGCGGTGTTCGGTGTTATCTCGCGCCAGCTCGACGGGGTGATGGGCGACCTCAACGCGGCGCGCAAGCAATTCGAGAAGGCGCGCTCCTTCAAGAGCATCTGAGCCCTCAGGCGGCGGTGAAGCTCGCCATTACCGGCACATGGTCGGAAGGCTGCTGCCAGCCTCGCGCTTCCTTCAGGATGTCGATTTTCTTGCAATTGGGAGCGATCCCCGCCGTCGACCAGATATGGTCAAGCCGGCGGCCGCGGTTCGCCGCCTCCCAGTCGCGCGCACGATAGCTCCACCAGGTATAAAGCTTCTGGTCCGCAGGCACGTGCTGGCGCAGCAGGTCTACCCACTTGCCCTTCTTCTGGATGCGCAGCAGGCCCTCGGTCTCGATGGGCGTGTGGCTGACGACCTTCAGCAGGTCCTTGTGCGACCAGACGTCATGCTCGAGCGGCGCAATGTTGAGGTCGCCCACCAGAATGGCCTCATGGCCCTTCGGCACGCAGTCCTTGCCGAACCATGCCTCAAGCTCGTCGATGAACTGGAGCTTGTGGGCGAACTTCTCGTTGATCTTGGGGTCCGGCTCGTCGCCGCCCGCCGGCACATAGAGATCATGGATGGTGATGGGCTTCTTGCCCGCCACCGTCACAGAGATGTGGCGGCAGTCTTCCTTGCCGCAGAACGGCTTCGTCGCCTGCGCGAGGAAGGGTCGCTTCGATATGATGGCGACGCCGTGATAGCCCTTCTGGCCGAACTCGGCGATGTGCTCATAACCGGCATCGCGGATGGGGCCGGACGGAAACTGGCCCTGCGGGCACTTGGTTTCCTGCAGGCACAGCACATCGGGCTGCCAGCGATCAAGAAGCGTGGTGACCAGTCCGATGCGGAGGCGGACCGAGTTGATGTTCCAGGTGGCGACCTTGAGGCTCATGCAACTGCCTTAGCCGCAGTCATGCGCGGCTGGCAAGCCGTCAGGGCTCGGGAGGACTGAACATGGTGTTCCAGTCCCGTTTCATGTCCACCACGTGCCAGCCCCGCGCCGGGGCCTCGGCCAAAGCTGCGACCAGCTTACCCGTACTCTTCGTCACCGCGTCATAGGCGTATTCACGCTCGCCGTCGGTGTGATGAACGATGAGACCGAAGCTCGGGCGCGGGTTGCCGATGGTGGTGTATTGCAGCATCGCATGGTCGCCATCGCTGTTGCCACAGCAGATCACGGGCCGCCTGCCGATGAACTGGTGGATACCCACCGGCTTGGCATGCTTGTCGTTGACGAAGAGATGCTCCAGCGACTTGGTCAGCACCGGCACGCCGTCGCGCAGATCGAAGGACGCCCGCGCGCTCGACCCCACGACACGCTCGTGCGGAATGCCATAAACCCGCTCCACCCACACCCGCATGAAGTCCGTGCCGCCGCCCGACACGATGAAATTCTTGAACCCCGCTTGTTCGAGAAGCCGCAGCAGTTCCTGCATCGGCTGGTAGGTGAGGTCGTCGTAGCGTCGCCCGAAGCGCGGATGCCGTGCCGTTGCCAGCCACGCCTCCACCGTGTCGCGAAAGGCATCGGCGGTCACCTCCGCATGGGTGAGTTCAATCACCTCTCTCAGTCCGGAGTAACCATCCTCCAGCAACGCGCCGAAATCGCCTGCCAGAGCGGCCTGCACCATGGGCGAGTCGCCAAGCGCGGGCTCGCCATTGACGCGCCGGCGCAATTCGTCGAAGCCGAAAGCCGCCTGGAACGGGATCGGGTTCTCCGGCCACAGCGTGCCGTCATTGTCGAACACCGCAACACGCTCCGGCAGCGGCACGAAGTCCGGCGAGGCATCATCCGTCACGCGCGCCAGAAACGACAGGATGCCGCGCTTCGCCCCACATTCATTCCACGATGGCAGCGGATCAGCAGTCATGAAGGTGCCCGAGCTTCTTCTGCGCGACGCCATAGTCGCCGAGCTGGTAGAGGCTGACCGAGACGGCGCGTACCGGGAAGCTCTCGAAGGGCTCCGCCTTCAGCGCCGCGACGAAATCGTTGGTGCCGATGCCCACGGTCAGGTGTGCATTGTAGCTCTGCCCCGTGGAGGCGCCGATGAAGCCCTTGACGTAGTCGACCGTCGCCTGTCCAATTGCCTCGCCATCAAGGCGTGGCGCGAAGGCCGCTGCCGTCCCCGCACCCGTGGTGAAGGGCGAGATGACGTCGACAATCCGTTGCTGCACACGCCGGAAGTCGTCGGTCGGTGCGATGACGATGCCGACAAGGCCGAGCTTTCCGTCACTCAGGGCATAGAGGCCTGTCGCCTTGCTCTTCCAGTCGGTCGGACCAGTCGCCAGCAGCGCAGCTGACACGGCCTGTGCCGCTTCCACGAGTTTCCCTCTGTCAATGAAGCATTGCACCAGCGTCACATGCGGCGCGTGGTTGCTGTCGAACGCGAAACCCTGCGGGAAGTCGGCCCGCAATCGGGCATTCACCGCGCGCGCCCGTTCGACCGTCTCGGCGTCGGGGTCCATCAGCACGTTCACGGCAATCGGATCCATTCGATCCTCCCAACAACAACAAGAGGATGGAACAGGGCCGCAGTCGTTGCAAGCACCAGCCTGGCACGTCTTCGCACAAAGGAGAGGCCTTCACCCGCCAGCGCGGGTGAACTGCGCTACGGCCCGTTCTTGCTGTTGCGCTTGATCTTGACGACGAAGAGCGCAGGGTCGGGTTTGATGCCGGCCTGCAGGTTCTCGAGCGACACGGTGGTCTTGCGGCCCTTGCCGTCGGTGACAATCCACTGCTGAAGGACCTTGCGGGCCTGGTCATAGACCAGGGTGAGCTGGCCGCTGCCCAGCGTGTTCTTCTTGTCCTCGACCGTGACGGTGGTCATGCCGTCCTGGTCCTGGAAATCGATGATGTTGGTGTCGCCGGCGATGTCCACCTGGTCACCCAGCACCAGGCGGAGCGGCGTCTGGGAAAGCGGGAACTGGTCGCCCTTTTCCTTTTTGACGTTCTTGATGGTGAGCCAGGTGCCGTCGGAAACGATCAGGAACGGGTTGGGGGGCGCATATTCGAAGCGCATCTTGCCGGGCTTGGCGATATAGAAAATGCCTTGCGACATGTTGCCCTTCGGGCTGATCTGCGTGAACTCGCCCTGCAGGGTCTTGAAGCTGTTGAGATAATCCGAGATCGCGTTGACGGCTATCGTCTGCTCCGGGCTCAGCTTGATGGGTTCGGCGGCAAGCACCGGGAGGCTGGCCGCAGCGGCAAGAACCACTCCCAGGAAGGCACGGCGCGTGAGCTGCAAAAGACTGTTCATCCTGATTCTTCCGGAAAAGGGCTTCGAAAATCGCCCGATCTTGTATGTCATGGCAGGCTTATCCGCAAGAACGGGCCAATTTTGAGGCAAGCCCCGGGAAAGAAATCGTGATCAGTCCCGTGCGCTGTCTCCCGGCACGAGGATTTCACGCTTTCCGGTGGCATTGGCGGCGGAGATCAATCCCTCGCGTTCCATGCGCTCGATGAGGCTCGCCGCCTTGTTGTAGCCGATCTGCAGGCGGCGCTGCACATAGGAGGTGGACACCTTCTTGTCGCGCAGCACGACCTGTACCGCCTGGTCATAAAGATCATCCCCCGAGCCGCCGCCTTCGCCGCCCATGCCGCCGCCCTCGCCGTAGGCGCCATCCTCGGGCTCCTCGGTGACCGCCTCGACATATTGCGGGGCACCCTGCTCCTTGAGGAAGCTGACGATCTTCTCAACCTCGTCATCGGCCACGAAGGGGCCATGCAGGCGCGAGATGCGCCCGCCGCCCGCCATGAACAGCATGTCGCCCTGGCCCAGCAGCTGCTCGCCACCCTGCTCACCGAGGATGGTGCGGCTGTCGATCTTGGAGGTGACCTGGAAGGAGATGCGGGTCGGGAAGTTGGCCTTGATGGTGCCGGTGATGACGTCGACCGAGGGGCGCTGGGTTGCCATCACCACATGGATGCCCGCCGCACGCGCCATCTGCGCAAGGCGCTGGACCGCGCCTTCGATGTCCTTGCCCGCCACCATCATCAGGTCGGCCATCTCGTCGATGATGACGACGATATAGGGCATGGGCGAAAGATCCATCGCCTCCTTCTCGAACATCGGCTCGCCCGTCTCGGGGTCGAAGCCGGTCTGGATGGTGCGGTGCAGCTGCTCTCCCTTCTGCGCCACCTGCCTCATGCGTGCATTGTAGCCATCGATGTTGCGCACGCCGACCTTCGACATCTTGCGATAGCGTTCTTCCATCTCGCGCACCGCCCATTTGAGCGCGACGACGGCCTTGCGCGGGTCGGTGACGACAGGGGCCAGAAGATGCGGAATTCCTTCGTATACGGACAATTCCAGCATCTTCGGGTCGATCATGATCAGCTTGCAGCGTTCCGGCGGCAGCCGGTAGAGCAGCGACAGGATGATGGTGTTGATACCCACCGACTTGCCCGAGCCCGTGGTGCCGGCGATCAGCAGGTGCGGCATGCGCGCGAGATCGGCAAAGACCGGCTCGCCACCGATGTTCTTGCCGAGTGCGATGGCGAGGTTGAGGTTGGTCTTCTCGAAGGCCTCGGAACCCAGCATCTCGCGCAGGAACACCGTCTCGCGCTTGGTATTGGGAAGTTCGATGCCGATGGCGTTGCGGCCCTGCACGACGGCGACGCGCGCCGAGATGGCGCTCATCGAGCGGGCAATGTCGTCGGCCAGCGAAATGACGCGCGACGACTTGATGCCGGGGGCGGGCTCAAGCTCATAAAGCGTCACGACCGGGCCCGGTCGCACCTTGAGGATCTGTCCCTTCACGCCGAAATCGTCGAGCACGCCTTCCAGCATGCGGGCATTCTGCTCCAGCGCCTCATCGGAAAGCTCGGCGGGCTTGCCCACGCGCTTGGGCTCGGCCAGCAGGGTTAGCGGCGGCAGTTCATATTCCTGGGACGCGCCGAAGCCGAGGCCCGGTTGCATGTCCTTCTTCAGGCGCTTGCCCTGCTTCAGGGGCTTGTGGGTGCGCGCAACCTTGGGGGCGGGTGCTTCCTCTTCTTCTTCGTCCGTTTCCGCCTCATCCTCCTCGTAGGCGGGCTCGGCCTCGTAGCCGTCCTCCTCCTCGTAGGTCTCCTCTTCAGCGTATTCCTCCGCCTCGCCGATGTCCTCCTCGAGGGGCGGCGCGGCACGTCGGGCCGAGAACACGGGCTCGATGCGCGCCGACTGGTGGCCACCGCGGCGTGGTGATTCTACCTGCGGCGCCAGCCGTCGGATGATGTCATCCTCATCGCCCTGCTGCTCGAACTGGGCTTCCGCGCGGCGCAGCTCACGCCAGCGCGACCAGAGTTCACGGACATAACGGAATGTCACGCCAAAGCCCGCACCCGTGGCGCGCAACGCCTTGCGGCTGCGGCTGGGGGCTGCGGCGGCCTGCTGCACGGCGGCCGCCCGGCTCACGCCAAGGGCCCGAAGCCCGAAGAACACGGTGATCGCCAGCATGACGAGGCCGGTTGCGAGCGTCGGGATCCAGCCGGTGATGGCGATCGACAGCGCCATCATCAGCAGGTTGTGGATGACGTCACCGGCGTTTCCGCCGAGGCTTGAGGTCAGTGACCAGTTCGAAGGCACGGGAAGCGCGGACAGCGTGGCACTGGCCGCGAGGCTGCAGCAGACCCACGCGAAGGACTGGCGCAGCGGGCGTGGCAGACCCTCATGGGCGAGGAAGCCCACGGCCCAGCGCATCGGGATCGCCAGCAGGACCAGAACGCCCAGGCCGAAGAACTGCATCAGCTCATCGGCGATCACGGCACCGGGATAACCCAGCCAGTTGCGCGCCGCACGGTCCAGCGCATGGTTCAGCGACGGATCGTCAACCGACCAGGATGCCAGCGACAGGCTGGCGGCGATGAGTGCGAGAAACAGCACGACACCCGCCACCTCGAACAGGCGACGCTTGAAGAAGATCCGTACGGCTGCGGGGACCGCACTGTCATCGGTGTCGTAGGACGGTTGGTACGCCATTACTAAGCCTCCACCGGGGAGACACTCCGCCGGCCCTAACACATGGTTAAGCCTATTCTGGCCGGGCCGTGGTTAAGGCCCGGTTTAAGCCGGGCAAGAAGAAACCCGGCGGGGCTTGGCCCCGCCGGGTTCCGGACAGCCGATCGAGCGGCGGGTCAGTTGTAGGCGCGTTCGCCGTGGTCGACGAGGTCGAGGCCCTCGCGCTCTTCCTGTTCCTTGACGCGAAGTCCGAACACCGCCTTGCAGATCACCAGCGCGATGACGGAGACGACGGAGGTCCAGACGATGGCGATGATCACGGCCATAAGCTGCGCATACATCTGACCGCTGAACGAATAGGCGGCGGTTGCAACCGTGGTGCCGGCCGCAAGGTAATCAGTAACGCCCGTGCCACCCAGCGCCGGGTTGACGAACACCCCGGTCAGCAGTGCACCCAGGATGCCGCCGACGCCGTGGACGCCGAACACATCGAGCGAGTCGTCGTAGCCGAACTTGGACTTGAGCACGACCACCGCCCAGAGGCAGACGAAGCCCGCCGCGAGGCCGATGAGGATCGCGGCGCCGGGGCCCACGAAGCCGCAGGCCGGGGTGATGGCGACAAGACCCGCAACCGCGCCTGAAGCACCGCCCAGCAGGCTGGGGTGACCGCGGAAGATCCACTCACCGCCCGTCCAGGCCAGGGCCGCTGCGGCCGCCGCGATGGTGGAGTTGAGGATGATCAGCGCCGTCAGGCCATTGGCCTCAAGGCTCGAGCCAGCATTGAAGCCATACCAGCCGAACAGCAGCAGGCCGACACCGGTGAGCACGAAGGTCAGGTTGTGCGGGGTGATCGGGTCGCGGCCATAGCCTACGCGCTTTCCGAGGAACAATGCGCAGACGAGGCCGGCCACGCCGGCATTGATGTGCACCACCGTGCCGCCCGCGAAGTCGAGGGCGCCAAGGTTGAACAGGTAGCCGTTGGTGGCGTTGACCAGCGCACCGTATTCGCCGAGCACCGCTGCCTTTGCATCATCCGAGGTGGCTGCCGCCAGCGCGTCGAGCAATTGCTTGGCCTTGTCGGCGCCGACGATCGAGGAGATGAGCGGCAGGTTGTTAGCCGACAGCGTGTAGGCGTCGGGACCGGCCCAGAACCACACCATGTGCGCCATGGGCAGATAGGCGAAGGTGAACCAGAGCACCATGAACAGCAACACGGCGGAGAACTTCATGCGCTCGGCGAAGGCACCGATGATGAGCGCCGGCGTGATGCAGGCAAACGTCATCTGGAAGATGACGAAGGCCAGTTCCGGAATGTTGGTTTCCTTGGAGAAGGTGCCGATCTCGCTGGCCGGAGTGACACCTGCGAGCATCAGCTTGCCCAATCCGCCGAAGAACGGGTTTAGCGCGGCGCTGGCATTGCCGGTGAAGGCTGCCGAGTAGCCGTAGATCACCCACAGGATGGCGATGATCGAGAAGATCGTCAGCACCTGCATCAGCACGGACAGGATGTTCTTGGAGCGCACCAGGCCGCCGTAGAACAGGGCAAGACCCGGAATCGTCATCAGCACCACCATGCAGGTGGCGACCAGCATCCAGGTGGTGTCACCCTTGTTGACGGTGGCGGCGGCCTCGGCGGCTGAAACGAAAAGTGGTGTCAGGCCAAGCCCTGCCGCAACGAGCGCCAGCCTCTTGAAAGTCTGAGAAATCATCGGAAACTGCTCCCTGAAGCTGTGATTAGAGTGCCGCAGTACCGGACTCGCCGGTGCGGATGCGGACCGCCTGCTCGAGTGGCAGGACGAAGATCTTGCCGTCGCCGATCTGGCCGGTCTGGCCGGTGGTCTGGATGGCTTCGATCACCTTGTCGGCCATGTGCTCATCCACCGCGAGTTCGAGCTTCACCTTGGGAACGAAGCTCACGGTGTACTCCGCACCGCGGTAGAATTCGGTGTGGCCGCGCTGGCGGCCATGGCCGCGCACCTCCGTCACCGTAATGCCCTGGATGCCCAAGGCGCCGAGAGCCTCCCGCACCTCATCAAGCTTGAAAGGCTTGATCACTGCAATTATGAATTTCATGCGTGCTCCCCGTTTTTGTGTGACAGGTACATCTCAAGTTTCATGCCAGTTGTGCACTGCAGCTAAACGCTTGATTCGCGTGGTGAAATTTGAGTGACACCCGAGAGGTGCTGATCAAAAAACTGGCACGTCGTGACGTGACATGTTTATCTGCATAATATTCAGGCAGTGATCCGCGACGGAGAACCACCTTGTATTTCCATCCGCAAACCGGCGAAACAGGTTCCATGATAAAGCCCCACGACATCATCGTCATTGGCGCCGCACTGAACGGCCTCGCGGCGGCCCTGGCCCTCGGCGGCCGCCATGTGAAGCGCCCGCTCGACGTCGTGGTCGTTGACCTCAAGGATCCGCGCGCCTTCTCCACCAATGCCTTCGACGGCCGCGCCTCCGCCATCACCGCCGCGGCGCGCCGCATGTTCGAGTCGCTCGGCATCTGGGAGACAGTGGCCCACCACGCCCAGCCCATGGCCGAGATCATCGTCACCGACAGCGCCGTTCCCGGCGGCGCGCGGCCCGTGCTGCTGCAGTTCGATGCCGACGACATGAAGGGCGGCCCCTCCTCCCACATGATCGAGAACCGCTTTCTTTATGGCGCCATGCTGGAGGCCGCGCAGACGTCACCTCACATCCGCTTCTGCGTCGGCCAGGCGGTGGAGCACTACCATTTCGGCCCCGGCCTTGCCGCCGTGACGCTGGCAGACGGCACCACGCTGAAGGCCTCGCTCATCGTCGCCGCCGACGGCCGCAACTCGCCGGCGCGCGAGGCAGCGGGCATCAAGCTCGTCGGCTGGCCCTATGACCAGATGGGGCTCGTCGCCACGGTGGAGCATGAACTGCCGCACAATGGCCGTGCCGAGGAACACTTCACGCCGTCAGGCCCCTTCGCCATCCTGCCGCTGCCGGGCAACCGCTCGTCGCTCGTCTGGTCGGAGCGCACCGAGGCCGCACAACGCATGCTGGCGCTGCCGATGGACGAATTCGAACAGGAACTGAAGCTGCGCTTCGGCGACCACCTGGGCGAGGTGAAGCTGATCTCCGGCCGCCATGGTTATCCGCTCGCCATGTATCTCGCCGAAACCTTCACCGGCCCGCGCCTGGCCCTCGTGGGAGATGCCGCGCATGTGCTGCACCCGCTCGCAGGCCTGGGCTTCAACTTGGGCCTCCGCGATGTGGCGGCCCTTGCCGACTGCATCCATGATGCCGCCGCACTCGGCCTCGACATCGGCAGCGAGGCGGTGCTTGACCGTTATACCCAGTGGCGCCGCTTTGACACGGTGGCGACGGGCGCCATGATGGACGGCATGAACCGCCTCTTCGCCAACACCAACCCGGTGCTCACGCTGCTGCGCCGCGCGGGCCTCCTGGCCGTCAATCGCATGGGCGGAATGAAGTCGATGTTCGTTTCGGAAGCCGCCGGCATTTCCGGCAACCTGCCGCGACTGCTGCGCGGCGAGAAGGTCTAGCGGCGGAAGCCCGCGGCAGAAATCTTCTCGAGATAGGCGGTCCAGATCGTCTCCTGCTCGCGGCCCAGCTTGAGCAGATAGGGCCAGGTGAAGAGCCCCGTCGAATGGCCATCATCGAAAATGATGCGCACCGCATAGCTGCCCACCGGCTCCAGCCGGCTGATCTTCACGTTGCGCTTGCCCCACACCAGTTGCTCCTGGCCGGGGCCATGGCCCTTCACCTCGGCACTCGGACTTTCGACGCGCAGATATTCCGCAGGCAGTGCAACCTGCTCACCCGTATCGAAACGCACATGCAGCTCGCTGCCGCCCGCGGCAAGCCGCAGCTCTTCCGGCCAGGGCTCACTCACGGTTGATCTCGCGGGCCTCGTCGGGGAGCATGATCGGAATGCCATCGCGGATCGGATAGGCAAGGCCCGCCGCACGCGAAATCAGTTCCTGCTTCTCGGCATCATACTGCAGCCTGGTCTTGGTGACCGGGCAGACGAGCAGTTCGAGAAGGCGCGGGTCGGTGCGGATGTCGGACATCGTCAACTCCTACTGCAGGCGCGGCTTGGCGCCCTTGCCCATCTTGCCCAGCGCCACCTCGGTCAAGGCCACAAGCACGTCGGCCCTGGTCTTGAGATCGGGGGCCTCGAGCAATGCCTGCTTCTCTTGCGGCGGATAGGGTGCGAGCAGCGACAGCGTGTTGACCAGCACCTCGGTCGGCGCCGAGTCCACTTCCTTCCAGTCCGCACTCATGTTGTTGGCATCGAGATAGTCGCGGAACACCTTGAGCAGGGCTGGCCGGTTCACCTCTGCCGCACCCGCACCCATGGCGAGATCGGCGGCGAAGGGATGATAATTGGCGATCACCTGGCGGAACGGCGTATCGACGTCGAGTTCATCCACGATCTGGAAGCGGCTAACACCGGTCAGCGTGATCATCATCCGGTCATCGGGCGTTTCCGACCACGCCGTGATGCGGCCCACACAGCCGACCTTCATCAGGTCGGGCGCATCCGATGCCTCGTCACCGGCGGCAGGCTGGATCATGCCGATCAGCCGGTCGCTCGACAGGGCATGGTCGATCATCTCCAGATAGCGCGGCTCGAAGATGTTGAGCGGCAGGTCGGCGCGCGGCAGCAGCAGCGCACCGGCCAGCGGAAACACCGGAATGCGCTGGGCCAGATCTTCCGGGCGGCGATAGCGATCGAAGAGGGCCATTATACGAACAGCACCGAGGAGAGCTTGCGGCGGCCTGCCACTGTGAACTCGTCCTTCGGTCCCCAGGCCTCGAAGAACTTGACGAGCTGCTTGCGCGCTGCCTCGTCGTTCCACGCGCGCATCTTCCTGATGATGTAGATCAGTTGGTCGGTCGCCGCCTCGCGCTCATTGGCGCCATTGAGCAGCACGGCGAGATCGAGCCGCGCCTGGAAATCATCCGGGTTCTTCTCGACCTGCGCCTTCAGCGTGCCGATCTCGGAAACGTCGACCGGGTTCAACGCGAGCTCGAGCTGCGCCTTGACGCTCAGCACTTCAGGGTCATTTGCCTTGGCGGGCGGCACGAGGGCCAGCGTCTTCTGCGCATTCTCGAGGTCGCCCATAGCGATCTCGCAGCGCACGAGGCCGGCGATGGCGCCGGCATTCTCGCGGTCCACCTGCAGGAGCTGCGCGAACAACTGGGCGGCGTGCTGATAGTCCTTCTGCTCAACGAGCTCACGCGCGTCGGCGAGCACCGCCTCGATTTCCTCGGCCATGCTGCCCTGCCCGCCGAGGCGGTCGACGAACTGCTTGATCTGGCCCTCGGGCAGCGCCCCCATGAAACCATCGACCGGCTGGCCGTTGACGAAGGCATAGACGGCGGGGATCGACTGGATGCGCATCTGCTGGGCGAGCTGCTGGTTCTCGTCGATGTTGATCTTCACCATGCGCACCTTGCCGCCGGCGGCGCGCACCACCTTTTCGAGCGCCGGCCCGAGCTGCTTGCAAGGGCCGCACCACGGGGCCCAGAAATCGACGATGACCGGCTGCTGGCGTGACGGTTCGATCACGTCCTGCAGGAAGTTCTGGGTGTTGGAATCCTTGATCAGGTCGCCCGCTGCGGCCTGGGCGGGGGTACCAGTGGGCTGGCCGCCGAATGTCATGCTCATGGGAATACCCTTCGAAACTGACTCTCGCTCCTATGTGGAGCAAACCATTCTTCTTTTCAATGACGGGGCCGTCAGGCCACCGCCACCACCTTCGGCTCGTGCCCGCAGGAGCGGATGAAGGCCACGAGGTCCTGCGACCTTATCGTGGTGGTCGCGGTGTTCTCCAGCGGGTGGTAGTTCACCAGCTCATGGGCCATCATGGCGGCGTCCAGCACAACTTTGACGCGCATTTCCGTGTCATTGATCAACCCGAAGGGGGTGACGGAGCCCGGTTCAACCCCCAGAACCTCCTTCAGCAGCTCCGGCTTGCCGAAGGACAGCCGCCGGGAGCCTATCTTGGCTGGCGCGGCCTTCAGGTCAACCTGAGCTTCCTCGAGGCAGACGATGAGCCAGATATTGCTCTTGTCGTCCTTCAGGAACAGGTTCTTGCAGTGCCCCCCGGGGATCTCGCCCCGCAGCGCCTGGGCCTCCTCCACGGTATAGACGGGGGCATGGTCCCGGGTGGTGGCCTCGATGCCGAGGGCCTTGAAACGGGCAAAAAGGTCTTCGCGGGTCGCGGGCATGGCGGCCAAATTTCCCTTGTGAAAGATTGGGATGATCTTGTTCTTGCATTTGCCGGCGAGTTAGGCAATAAGGCGCCCACCCATCGGCACTTGCCGGTCAGGCCATGGAAGCGGGCGTAGCTCAGGGGTAGAGCATAACCTTGCCAAGGTTAGGGTCGACGGTTCAAATCCGTTCGCCCGCTCCAAAATTTCCCTTAATATCAGTGACTTAGAAAACCGCCCTCCGGCGGAAACATCCTTTTTAGGACTATTTTGGCGTAGCCGGATTGTAAACGGATTTCTTTTAAATCGGCCCCGGTTTATCATCTTCTAAGGTCAAAAAACCTGAGGGGTAGCCGCTTATGGACGCCGTCGTTTCGCCGCCCAAGCCCAAGCCGGAAAGAAAGCCGAAAACCGAGCTTGAAAGCCGTTCATTTAAGGACGGCGCGATCTACCTTTTCAGGCGAGCCGACTACAAAAAGCCGACGTGGTTCTGCCGTGTCAGAGTTCCGAATGGACGGGGCTACGTTCAAGCGAGCACCAGGACGACGGACGAACATCAGGCTTTCGCCTTCGCCAACGACCTGTTCAACAAGACGCTGGTTCGTGTGGCTGGTGGACAGGAAATCAACGCCAAGAAGGCTCAGGCGGCGATCTATGAATATGTCACGTCGTTGGAGCCGATGAAGGACGACAAGCTTTCAATCGCTCTTCGTATTCACTTCCTCAAGCGCTCGGCTCCATTTTTTAAAAACAAGCGACTCGCTGAAGTCAACACGGCGGTTCTTGGCGACTTCATCGTGTGGCTTGGAACGAACGCGACCAAGGGCAAGCTTTCACCCAATACGATCAAGCGCAACTTCACCGATCTCAAGCAGTTTTTCGGCTGGTGTGTGGAACGAGCGTACATTGAAGCCCCGCCAAAGTTCCCACGATTAAAGGGCGACGCGAACCGTAGACCGCACTTTGACTACAAGGATTGGCGGAAGCTAGCTCGGCATCTCCGAGAGTTCATCAAGGTCAAAGACCCGAACGTGCTTCGTGATCGGACGATGCTTGTAAATTACGTGCTGATATTGGCGAGTACAGGTATTCGTGTTGGCGAAGCGCGAACGTTGAAGTGGCGTGACATAAGGGAAATCGCTCCACCCGCTGGGACAGATCAGCAGCCTGATGTTGCCTTGTTCGTGAATGGTAAGACAGGACCGAGA
>Ga0194051_1000182_pt1 | contig 36177 bp, 41 predicted proteins | sample SepL2320m_MetaG_FD_161275 | JGI IMG/M metagenome (GOLD analysis project Ga0194051, IMG submission 161275) | Anoxic zone freshwater microbial communities from boreal shield lake in IISD Experimental Lakes Area, Ontario, Canada - Sep2016-L239-20m | ecosystem: Environmental > Aquatic > Freshwater >... | reverse complement strand
CCCCCAACCCAGCGACGCTCAACCCTCCCCGCCCGGCCATATCAGCCCGCTCCCGAGGAAACTCGGGGGCGGGCTGCCTATTCTAGGGAGCAGCCTCCAGATAGACGACGGCGAACAGGCGGGCGGGATCGGTCCAGGTCTTGTCGATCGTGAAGTCCGCACTCCGCGCCAGTGCCGCGATGCCGGCCTCGTCGTACTTGTAGGAATATTCGGTGTGGACGCGCTCACCCTCGGCAAAAGTGAAGGTGCGGCCGGCGACGGTGACGGATTGGGCGGCGAGGCTGCGGAAGTAGATTTCGATGCGGCCCTCGACCGGATCGTAGAAGGCGTCGTGGGCAAAGCGCGCCGTGTCGAAGGTGGCGCCGAGTTCGCGGTTCATGCGGCGCAGCAGGTTGAGGGTGAAGGCGGCGGTGACGCCGGCGGAGTCGTTGTAGGCGTCGTGCAGGCGCTGCGGATCCTTGCGGAGATCGACGCCCAACACCATCGCGCCGCGGTCGCCCAGCAGGGTGCGGGCGCGGCGCAGGAACGACGTGGCGTCCTGCGGCTCGAGGTTGCCGATCGTCGAGCCGGGAAAGAAGCCGAGACGCGGCGCGCCGTTCACATCGGCCGGCAGTGCGTCGAGCGCCATGTAGTCGGCGCACACCGGCTCGACCCTGAGGCGCGGATAGTCACGGCGCAACCGGGCGGCCGTGGCGTCGAGATGGTGGCGCGAGATGTCGATCGGCACGTAGGCCGCGAGGTCGGGCATGGCATCGAGCAGCAGCCGTGTCTTGACGCTGGAACCGCTGCCGAACTCGACCAGGGCGCAGCCCGGCCCGGCCAGTCGCGCCAGTTCCGCGGCGCAGCTCCTCAGGATCCCGGTCTCAGTACGTGTGAGGTAATATTCCGGCAGCTCGCAGATCGCGTCGAACAGTTCGGAGCCGCGCGCGTCGTAGAGGAACTTGGCCGGAATGGCGCGCGGCGAGCGCGCAAGTCCTGCCAGGACAGCCTCGCGGAATTCCTCGCGGTCGTTGAGCTCGACGCTATCCGAAGCGAGCAGGGAAACATTCATCGCAGATCCTCCGCCAGGCGAATGCCGCCGAACATCCATCGCGCATCGGGGGGGAAGAAGTTGCGATAGGTTGTGCGTATATGGTCCGCCGACGTGGCACTGCAACCACCGCGCAGGACCATCTGGTTGGCCATGAACTTGCCGTTGTACTCGCCGATCGCGCCCGGCGGCTCGCGGTAACCGGGATAGGCGACGTAGGGGCTGGACGTCCACTCCCAGACCTCGCCCATTCCTTGCAGCGTGCCTTTTTGCTTTGCGGCACCCGCCTCCCATTCGGTCTCGCGCGGCAGGCGCTTGCCCGCCCACTTGGCGAAGGCCGCGGCCTCGTAGGCGCTGACGTGGCACACCGGCTCCGACGGCTGCAGCGCGCGCAGGCCGGAGAGCGTGAACACGTGCCAGCGCCCGTCCTTCTTCTCCCAGTAGAGCGGCGCCTCCCAGCCGCGCTGGCTGACGCAGTCCCAGCCGGCCGACAGCCAGAACTCGGGCCGGCGATAGCCGCCGTCCTCGATGAAGGCGAGATACTCGGCGCCGTTGGTCGGACGTGACGCCAGCGCAAACGGGTCCAGCCAGACACGATGACGCGGGCCCTCGTTGTCGAAAGCGAAGCCCGCGCCCTCATGGCCGATTTCGACCAGGCCGCCCTCGAACGCGGTCCACGCTAGTGCGGCGGCTTCCGACACCGCAGCGTGCGGCACCGGCCGATAGGCCGGACGCAGGGGATTGAGCGACAGCATGTGCTTGGCATCCATCAGGATCAGCTCCTGATGCTGCTGCTCATGATGCAGGCCGAGCTCGACCAGCGCCTGCACGTTGGCAGCACCACGCTCGAGCAGCTCGGCCATCGCATCGGAGACGTGGCGGCGATAGGCCATGATCTCGTCGACGCCGGGCCGCGAGAGCAGGCCGCGCTGCGGACGCGGGTGCCGTGGCCCGACAGCCTCGTAGTAGGAGTTGAAGAGATACTCGTAGGCCGGGTCGAAGGCGCGGTAGCCGGGTGCATGGGGACGCAGCACGAACGTCTCGAAGAACCACGTCGTGTGCGCGAGATGCCACTTGGTCGGGCTGGCGTCCGGCATCGACTGCACGGTCTGGTCCTCGGGCGACAGAGGTGCTGCCAGCCGCTCGGTCTGGCCACGAACCGCCAGGAAACGTGCGATGGACTCCGGGGCCCCGATCTGGACGGCTTGGGCCTGCACGGCTTGCGTTACCATATTCGACACGACACCTCCGCACCGCACGCAACGCATCTCGACGATAGCCGGTTGCAATGCGCCCGTCGCGCATCCACTTTTGGCAGCCTCGACCTGTCCACCAGAGGGACGCAAGTGCCGATTTGCGAGATCGACCCGTGGCGCACTCAATATTTCGAGAGTGCAAAGTGTCCCGACGACATCTTCATTCCGACTGAAGACAGCGACGCCTGGACGTGGAATCCTGCGCACCGCTGGGTCTACGACAAGCTCGCGGTGGCCGTGAGTCAGGGCCTCGACGCCGCCCCGCACGGCGTGGCGCCCGTCCGCTATCCGGTATTCTCCAAGCCGATCTACAATCTGAAGGGCATGGGCGTGGGCAGCCGCGTGCTCGGCTCGGAGGCCGACTATGCCGAGGCCTACCGGCCCGGCCACATGTGGAGCACCCTGCTCGAGGGCGATCACGTCAGCAGCGACGCGGCCGTGGTCGACGGCGTCCCTCACTGGTGGCGTCATGCCCGCGGCGAGGCCAGCGGCGACGGGACCTTCGACCATTGGGAAGTGCATGCCAGCGCAGCACCCGCCGTCGAGGAATGGTGTGGCGCGTGGTGCCGCCGCCACCTGGCGGGCTATACCGGCATGGTCAATCTCGAGACCATCGGCGGGCGCATCATAGAAGTCCACCTGCGCTTCGCCGACCAGTGGCCCGATCTCTATGGCAAGGGCTGGGTCGAAGCGTTGGTCCGTCTCTATGCAACGGGCCAATGGCAGTTCGACGATTCGAGCCGGCGCACGGGCTACAGCGTCGTGTTGTTCGCCCCGCACGGCGACCGCCACCGCCACCCGCCGCCAGCGCTGCAGGCTGCGATCGCCGGCCTGCCCGGCATCTCCAGTGTTCAGATCACCTTCCACGAGGAGTTGGCGCCCGCTCGCCATGCCATGCCGCCCGGCGGCTTCCGGTTGGCGATCATCAACTGCTGGGATCGCGATGCCGGCAACGCAGCGCGCGACAAGCTCCGCATGCACTTCGAGACGGCGCGCGCCTGATCAGAGATTTCGGCGGATGAGGCCGGCGAAGAGGCTGATCACGAACATGACGAGCGCGATCACGAACAGAATCTGCGCCATGCCCGTTGCCGTCGACGCAATCCCGCCGAAGCCGAAGACGGCGGCCACCAGTGCGATCACGAGAAACATCAACGCCCAGTACAGCATTACACTCTCCATCGATGGCCCCGTGACATCGGAGACTGATGGAGCAACGTGGGGCAACCCGGCAAGTTCCAGGGGCTCATGAGGCGCCGACGCGGCAATCGAGCTACAGTGTCGCCGATGAAATCACTCGTGATCGGCTATCTCGTGGCGCTCGGCGCGTTGGCCGTTCTCGACGCCCTGTGGCTGGGCGTGGTCAGTCGCGAATTCTACAAGGCCCGTCTGGGCCAGCTCTTGCTCGACCGGCCGCTGTGGTCGGTGGCGATCCTGTTCTACCTGATCCATGCCGCCGGCATCGCCGTGTTCGCCTTGCCGCCTGCCATCACCGCCGGCACCCGGACCGCTGCCGTGCTCTACGGCGCACTGTTCGGCTTCTGCGTCTATGCCGCCTACGACATCACCAACCTCGCCACCCTGCGCGGCTGGTCGATGGCGCTCAGCCTGGTCGATCTGGCCTGGGGCACCATTGCGACGTCGGCGGCGACCCTGGTGGCATTCCTCGTCGTGCAGTCTGTTCAGGCTTCCTGATTGCGGGCGTCGTCGTATTCCGAATGCCGGCGCACGAAAGCGACCACGAAGCTGCACGCCGGCACGATCTTGAAGCCGCGCTTGCGGGTGTCATCCAGCGCGGCACGGACCAGCCGCGCACCGATGCCCTTGCCCTCGTCGGCCGGCGGCACTTCCGTATGGGTAAAGACCAGACGATCGCCTTGCTGGTGATAGACGGCGACCGCCAGCCCGTGCTCGGTCTCGAGTTCGTAGCGATGCTGTGCCTCGTTGTGCCTTACCATCTCCATCAGCGATCGACCTCCCAGAACATCGGATAAGACGACTGGAGCATGCCCTTGAGGTCGCTGCGGTAGCCCGCGGCGATGCTGAACTGGCCCCACATCACCGCCGGCACGAGTTCATAGGCGATGACCTGGATCTCGGCAGCGATGCGCTTGCGGTCTTCCAACGTTCCGGCCTCGGTAAAGGCCTTCAGCAGCTTGGGGATGCGCTCGTCGCACGACCAGCCGGGGAAATCGTTGCAGGTCGCCGCCACGTAGAAATGAGTGAGCGGCGTGAACATGTCGGTGCCGTTCGAGTAGACCGGAAACATAGACCAGCCTTCCTTCTTGGCCCGCCGGGCAAGAATCGTCGGCCAGTCGCGCGGCTGTTCCTCGACCGTGAAACCGACGTCGCGCATGTTCTGCGCGAGAACGCGCGCCGCCGTCTGGCTGATGGAACCTGCGACTTCAAGAATGATCACCGGCTCGCCCTTGTAGCCGGACGCCTTCAATTCGGCGCGGGCGGCGGCGAGATCGATCTTGGCGCCGGCCGAGCCCGCGTCGGTGCTGAGCGGCGTGCCGCACATCCAGAACGACGGACAAGACTTGGCCTTGAAACGATCGGGCACGCCGATGGCGGTCAATATCGCATCCTGGTCGACGAGCTTCCACAGTACACGCCGCACTGCCGGATTGTCGAAGGGAGGTGCGGCATGGTTCAGACGGAAGTTGCCCTGGAACTGATGCAAGCCCCCAAGCCCTATCAGCTTCACCGCCCGCTCCTTCTCCAGGAGCGGCAGCATGTCGAACGGGAGGTACTGCATATAATCGATCTCGCCTGCCATCAGCGCGTTGGCGCCCGTCGACTGGTCAGGCATGACGCGTAGCACGAGGCGATCGATCTTCACGTTCTTGCCGCCCGCGAGGAAATCCGGCTTCTCCTTGCGCGGCACGTAGTCCGCGAAGCGCTCGAGCACCATCTGGTTGCCCGGCCGCCACTCGCTCTTGACGAACCGGAAGGGTCCCGAGCCGATCGGCTCGGGAATACGCTGGTCGCCCGGTGTTGCCGCCAGTCGCGCCGGCATCATCGCCGGCAGCGGCGCGTTCGGCTTGCCGAGGATATCCAGCAGCAGCGGAAACGGCGCCTTGAGCACGAGCTTGAACGTCTTGGCGTCGACGGCCTCGAGCGACACGGTGTCGGCCAGCAGCATCTTGCCCAGGGCGTCGCGCCCGCCCCAGCGCTTGAGCGATGCCACGCAGTCCTCCGCCGTGACCGGCATACCGTCATGCCACTTAAGGCCATCGCGGAGAACGAAGGTCCAGGTCAGCTTGTCGGCACTGCTCTGCCACGTATCGACCATCTGCGGCTTGATCTCGCCCGCCTCGTTCATGGCGAACAGCGTGTCGAAGACGTGCGTCGAGAATGTCCGGGTGATAGCCACCGTGGTGGCATGGGGATCGAGGATCGTGGCCTCTGATTCGAGGACGACCGTCAGAGCCTTGTCTGCTCGGACCTCCTTCGCGCCGGCAAACGACATCCCCGCCAACGCCACACCAACCGCCAACGCCGTCCGACGCCCGAAATTACCATTACGCATCCACGCCCCCTGTCAGTCCAAGGACCGAGCGTAGCGACTTTTCGAAGGGGCGCAAATTGCTTGAGGGCGCCTTTAGGTCGGTGAAACAATCTGGCAAGTGACTTGATCGACGAACATGTCAACGCGCGGGCCGTACAGCTGCAGCGCCAGGCGTTCGCCGGGCCCTGCCGGCGGAACGATCACACGCGTATCCTCGACCTTGCGGCCGGCGTTTGTGAACAAGCAGCCGACCACGACGTCGACCCTCGCGCCGCTGTTGTTCGTCACGTACAGGGCCGTGATCCACCGCTCGCCAGGCACGGCCTGCAGTGACGCACCATCCAGTGTGACAAGCGGCACGCTGGGCCCAGCCGTGACAGGCAGCACGCCCATCAGCTGAGCGCGTGGCCGCTGAACGGACACACCTTCGATGACAGCACGCTGCGCCTGCGGATCGAACGCTTTGTCCTGGCTCGACGTCGCCGGCGCAGCGGCTCGCTGTTCATCCTTGCTCACGTTGTAGGGTGTCCAGACCTTGCCGGTCTTGGGATCGCGGAATTCGGCCGTCTGAGCAAAAGCGGACACCCCAAGAGCGATGGCCAGCACGGCGACCGCCGTGGTTGTTGCGAGACGACTTGCCTGTTCCATGAACATCATCCTTCGACTAACGACGGGCTGTTGACTACAGGTCGCGTGCGCGCCGCTTTTCCCAACCGCTGACCTGCAGCTCGGCTTCCTCATGGGAAATTCCGTATCGGGTCTGAATCTTACCGACGAGCTGGTCGCGTCGCCCCTCGATCGCCAGGAGGTCGTCGTCGGTCAACTTGCCCCACTGCTCCTTCACGGCGCCCTTGCTCTGAGTCCAGCTGCCCTTGATCTTCTCCCACATCGTCTTGGCATCGTTCTGCGTCGTGGTCTGAGGGCTGGTCTGCGCGTAAACCGCTGCGGGCAGCACGGTTGCGGTAGCAGCAAGGCAAACAGCCAGAATCGTGAGTGAGCGCATGTTATTCTCCTGTCGCTGTTGATTGGCGAATCGGTGATGGCTTCTCAACGACCGCGGTCTTCTGAGGTTGCTTCAGAGAAACCGCAGGAAGACGGCGATCGGCACGACGATCAGCAGTGCTGCGTAAAGGTCGAGCAGTTCACCTTCCAGCAGCCGGTTGACGGTCCTGTCCTAGCCTTTATTGCTCGAAGCCCTGGGGGGAACGGTAGAATTCATTTCGCCCTCCGCTGGTCGCATACCAAGGTAACGCCAGGCCGCGGGAAGAGTTGCAGGAACCGCGCAGATTTCAGCCGGCGTCGGCGGTCCGGGCGGCGTGGTCGAGGACCTGCTGCAGGTCGACCGAGGAATAGGGCTTGGTAATGAACTGCCAACCATTCGGCTGCCCGTCGGGCCGGCCATAGCCGCTGGCAATGACCACCGGCAAGTTGGAATAGCGCCGGCCCACTTCGGCGGCGAGGTCCTCGCCACTCATCCCCGGCAATCCGAGGTCCGTCAGCAACAGGTCGAACGTATCGTCCCGGGCCAGTATATCGAGAGCCTGTTCGGCGCTGCCGACACCCTCCACCGAGCAGCCGAGACGTTCCAGCATGTCGGAAACCGACATACGGAGAAGGACCTCGTCCTCCACCAGCAGGACGCGGCGAGGCGCCCCGGTGGTAGACGCTGTCGGTGGCGGCGCTGCCCGCGGCAGCGTCCGGCGCGCGGCCAGGACACCGCGTACCTTCGCCGCCAGCGCATCCCCGCCATAGGGCTTGGCGATCATCGAATAGTCGCCGTCACCCTGCTCCGGGATCAGGTCTCTGGCATAACCGGTGGTGAGCAGGATGGCGATATCGGGCCGCAAGCGCTGCGCCAGCCGCACCATCTCCATGACCGGCATGGTGCCGGGCATCACGACATCGGTAAACAGGAGATCGAATTCGGCCCCTTCGTTCAGCAACGCGGCCGCGGCCTCGGCGTTTTCCGCAAGTGTCACTCGATAGCCCCAGCCTTTGAGCAGGTCGCCGACTGCGAGCCTCACATCGTCGTGGTCTTCGACCACCAGAATGTGCTCCCTACCCGTAGGTGTCGTCGTTGCATCGACCTGCCTCTCGGCGATCGCGTCGAGCGTCCGAGGAAGATAGAGCTTCACACTCGTGCCCTGGCCGATGGCGCTGTCGATGCGGATGTGTCCGCTGGACTGGCGGACGAAGCCGTACACCATGCTGAGCCCAAGGCCCGTGCCCTTGCCCTCGCGCTTGGTCGTGAAGAACGGATCGAACGCCTGGGCAGCAACGTCGGGGGGCATCCCTGTACCGGTGTCACTCACCGCAACGAGAACGTAGGGGCCCGGCGTCACGTCGGGATGCAACGTCGCGTAGCGCTGGTCGAGGGTGGCATTGGAGACCTCGATCGTCACCGTGCCGCCCTCGGGCATAGCGTCACGCGCATTGATCGCAAGATTGAGGATCGCGTTCTCGAGTTGGCCGGGATCGATTTTCGCATTCCAGGCATCTTCGGCGATCGCCAGCTCCATGATGACGCGTTCGCCGAGCGAGTGGCGAAGCAGGTCGGTGAGATCCGACAACAATCGCGCGACGTCGGTGGGCAGAGGCGCCAACGGCTGACGCCGCGCAAAGGCCAGGAGCTGGTGGGTCAGCCGTGCGCCCCGCTCCGCCGCCGCCATGGCGCTGCGCAGCCGGGCAAGCATTCCGGGATTGGCCGAGACGTCAGCCCTCACAAGTTCGAGATTCGCCTGCACGACCTGAAGGATGTTGTTGAAATCATGCGCCATGCCGCCGGTAAGCTGGCCGATTGCCTCCATTTTCTGTCCCTGATGCAAGGCCGCCTCGTCGCGCAGCTTTTCGGTGATGTCGACACAGCGCACGACCACACCGCCGCCCGACATCTCGCCGCGCGAGACCTCGTAGTCCCGGCCATCGTAAGAAACGCGGGCGATCGACGGCCGCTCCGGCGCATCGCCATCGAGCTTCAAGGGTGCAAGTAAGGCGCGCATCGACGGCGACCGTTCCGATAGCAATTGATCCCGCGTCAAGGCGCCGTGCCTGGCGGGATCCCAGCCTGCAAGCTGCAGGAAGGGTACGTTCCACGCCGCAACCGTGCCGTCGGCGTTGATCACGAAAATCGGATCTCGCAGACTCTCGAGGGTCGTCATGAGCAGCGTTGAGCGCGCGATCAGTTCGCGTTGCGCACGCTCCAATCGACCGGCCCCGGCGATGACGATCGCCATGCCGGCAATGAGGCACACGAAGGCTCCCCCTATGACAAGCAGGCCAGCGACATCGGACTTGGCCTGTTCCGAGCGCAGCATTGCCAGCCGTTGTGCCAACAGAAGCCGTTGACCCTCGATGAACATGTCGCCGGCGCGGCGGATCTGCTCCGTGGTCGCCCCGGGTGCTCCGGTGCGGGTCAAGGCAAGGGCAGCGTCGCGGCCATAGAGCCGATAGGCCGCCACGGCTTCACGGAGCCTTTCGAGCTTTTCAGCCGCGAGGCCGCGGAACTCCCGGATCAGCAGCGCCGTCGCGGGATCGGCGGAGGCGGCCACCTCGAGCTGGCGCAGGCCGGCCTCGATGTGCAGGCGCGCTTCCTCATAGGGCTCGAGCGCGGCCGGATCACCGGTCAGAAGGTAGCCCTGCTGGCCGAGTTCGGCGCCTTGCAGGGCGGCGACGGTCTCGCGCATCAGCGACATGGTCTCGTAGTTCCCGACCATCAGGCGCTGCTGCCGGGCAGCAGAGTTGGAATGGGTAATGGCAAGCATGGCGCCGGTCGCTATCAGGACCGCAATTGTCAATCCGACGATCAGGCCGATCGAGCGCCCGGTGAGCGATGTCCTAGGCATCCGCGGCCTGCTCGGCGGCCATCGGGAAGGTGACGACGATGCGCGTGCCGCCGCCGTCGCGCGGCGTCACCACCACGTCGCCTCCGAGCTGCGTCGCCAATCCCCGGATCAAGGTCAGGCCGAACACACCCCGACCGCCCGACCGCATCGCGCTGCCGTGCCGATCCAGTCCGTTGTCCTCGATGACGAAGGTGACCTGTCCGTCGCTTTCAGCCGCCTCGATCCGAATCTCGGGCGTCGTGACGCCACTGAAGTCGTGACGCAGGGCCGCACTCACGGCCTCGGTTACGATCAGTCCCACCGGGATGGCCGTGTCGGGTCCGACTGCCATGATCGGTGCTCGGATATGGAAGCGCGGCGACGAGGAATTGTCATTGGCATCCGCGACCGAGATCTGCCTCACCAGATCGCTGATGAAGCGCTGGAAATCGACCAACGCCCAACTGGAGCGCTCATAGAGGTGTCGATGCAGGATCGAAAGGGTGAGCACACGATTCTGGGCGTCGCCGAAGTAGCGGCGGATACGCGGCGAGCGGATTTCGCCAGCCTGCAGATTGAGCAGACTCGAGATCATCTGCAGGTTGTTCTTAACCCGATGATGGATCTCGCGAAGCATATGATCGCGTTGCTCGAGCCCGGCCCGGAGTTCGGCCTCCCGACTGGCGATCGCGGCAGCCATTGCCGTCACGCCCTCGCCGACCGACGTCAGCTCGGGCGTCCACGGCCGCGGCGGCGCGAAGCCCGGGGTTTCACCACGGCTGACCTTGCCAGCGAAATCCTGGATGTAGCGCAAGGGGCGCACGCACCAGCGATCGGCGCCGAACCAGACCGCCGCGAGTGACACGACAAGAGCCAACACCACGAGAACCAGCCCGCTTCCGGTGCGTGCCAGGACCAGGAAGCCCTGTTCGACGGGCACGGCCGCGATGATGAAAACGGCACTTCCGACCAAAGGACGGAGGCTGAATTCGTAAAGCGTTCCGTCCTGACCATAGTCGTTGAACAAGGCCAGTCCCCCGGCAATTGCCGCGGCGATCCGGGCGGTGACCGGCAAGGTCCGGGCTGTTTCGGAACTGGCGCCGAACGAAGCACCGCTGCGATCAATCAGTGCTACCGTCACGCCTGCTTCCGTCGGCGCGGAGGAAACCGTGTTGGCGAAATTCGCGAGCGAAATGCCGATGGCGCACATGCCGACGAATTCACTTCCACGCAGAACGGGCAGCGCCGCTGGAATGATGGCGAGGCCCGTAACCCGGCTGGCGAGGGGAGTTCCAATTGAAAACGCCTTGGTTTCACGGACCTGGCCGAATATCGTCCGATCGGCAAAGCTCATGCCGACGATCGTCGCAGAATTCGAGCAGCGCGCGATCCCCTTGTCATCGGTGACGAGCGCAGCCGAATACTCGGCGGGAAAGGCCTTTAGAATTCCATCGAGGTAGATCTCGCAGCCGGTGATGTCGGACGGCGTCGCCTCGGGACTCGCGCTCTTCGACACGGCGGCGTCCGAACAGACCGCCGGCAGCAGTTGCCGCGCGCCCTCGATCACTATGCTCTGGCGAGCAACCGCAAGTTCGGCTGCCGACGCCACGACCGCGGCACGTTGTCTTTCCATCGTGCGCACGCCGCTGTCAGCATCCCAGGCCGCAAGGCCCAGCACCGGCAGAAACGCCGCAAACACCAGACCGGTCAGCTTCGAGCGCAGCGACCATCGGCCCGCCATCCGCCGGGCCGGTCAGATCGATACGGTATGGAGCGCTTGTGCAATCGCCGCGCGAAGGAGATCGGGATCGAACGGCTTCGAAATCACGAAGGCAGGTTCGACCCGCTTGCCGGTCAGCAATCGCTCCGGAAATCCGGTGACGAAGATAACCGGCACCGTCATGGCCTTCATGATCTCATTGACCGCGGCGATGCCGCTGTCGGCGCCGCGGAGCTGAATGTCCGCCAGCACGAGATGCGGCGAATGCTTCTTCGCCAGTTCGACCGCCGCCTTTTCCGTGGCGGCAATGCCAACGACTTCGTGGCCCGCGTTGCGAACGATGTCGGCCACGTCCAGCGCAATGATTGCCTCGTCCTCGATCACCAGGATACGAACCGACGCGACGCGGCGCAGTTCGTCACGCGCCTCTCTGAGGCTGTTTTCCGCGGCGTCGATGTCGATGCCCAAAATTTCCGCAGCGTCACCGATCGTAAAACCTTCCAGCACCGTCAACAACAATACCTGTCGCGGCATTGGTGCCATGTCCGTCAAGGATTCCTTGAGACGTCCGCTGACGCTGTCTCCGCCGGAGCCAGGCTGATCAAGCCGCCCGAACGGCTGCTGAAGGCTGTGGAACAGCTTGAAGACGCCGAGTTTCGTGTCCGCTGTTGTGGCAATCAGTTCCGGCTGCTGGACCGCGACCTCGGCGCAGAGGCGGACCCACTCATCACCGCGTTTTTGCGAACCGCTGACGGCTCTTGCATAGCGCCGCAGAAACGGCAGCGTCCTGGTGATCGATTCGGATAGGTTCTTCTTCACGGACTCGTCTGGCACGTCGTTCTCCCTCTTCCCGCGATCACAGCTAGCCGAATGTCCGAGCGGACGGCGTTCCGACCATACGGCACACGTCGCCCGCCTATCCAGAGGCACAGCAAAATGCGGTGTCACAGGCTACCACCTTCGACACCGTTTGTTTCTTTGAAACGCGCTTTTCCTTTGACGAGGCGCCACAGCGGCGTCGATTGGCTAGTGAAGCCAGCCCAGTACCCACATCAGAAGAAGTACGGGAATTGGAACTCCCAACAACCACAACAGCGCTCCCCGTCCCATGCCGCGTTCTCCTCCTTAACCGACCGAGACATAACGGCGGCGACGGCAACCGGTTCCCCGACAAATTGATCCTCCTGTGGATCATCGGCGGGAAGCCGCTCGCGTTCGGCCCGGTCCCAGTTCATGACGCGTTCCTTTCGGCTGGATTGGCCTGCATTGGCCGGTCAGAATCGACGTGGCCTCGCATGCGCGGGGGTCCCGCCGGAGCATGGTTGGGACTTTTGCTTGGCGCGCGCGGCACGACCACCCACATTGAAGGAGGGAGAGTGCTCGTCAGCATTCTGCCTGTGAAGGAACTGCCCGCTCGATGATTAAGGACGACATCGTAGCCTTGCTGCCGGACTTGCGCGCCTTCGCGCGCTTCATGTGCCGGGAGCGCGAGGCAGCCGACGACCTCGTGCAGAACACCGTCCTTGCCGCGCTCAACAAGCAGAACCAGTTCACCGCCGGTACGAATCTCAAAGCCTGGATGTTCACGATCATGCGCAACCGCTTCTATTCGGATCTGCGCACGCAACGCCGCCGACCGGTGTCGGTCGACACAGACTCGGTCGCGCCGCTGGCCGCCGTCGACAATCCCGAAGCGGCAATCGCCATGAAGGAACTGTCATCGGCGCTGTGGCGGCTGAGCGCCCAGGCCCGGGAAGCGCTCATCCTGGTAGGCGCCAGCGGCTTCTCCTACGAGGAAGCCTCGCGTCTATGCGGCTGCTCGGTCGGGACGCTGAAAGTCCGGGTTTCACGGGCGCGCAAGCAACTGGCAAGCCAATTGAATTAAGTGATCTAGAAAATACCGTTGTATTTCAACGACTTAGAAATATCTTACAGAGATGTAACCTTTTGCCCTCGCCGGCATTGTTTCAGGACAGAACGGTCTTGCGAGGAGAAGCTTATGGCCATCGAAACTTCAACGACCCCCACATCGATCGTTAACGACATTGGCGATTTCCACCAGCAGCTGACGGCGATCCTGCCGCGTCTGCGCATCTATGCCCTTTCGCTGACGCGCAATCGCGATCAGGCCGACGACTTGGTTCATGACACCGTGGTCAAGGCACTGGCCGGCCGTCAGAGCTTCCAATTGGGCACCAATCTCGCCGCCTGGCTGTTTCGTATTCAGCGCAACGAGTTCATTTCCGGCCTGCGCCGCCTGCGTCCGACCGTTCCGGTCGACACGACGGTCGCCGAGGCGCTTTCGCATCCGCCGCATCAGGAGAGCGGACTGATCATGCGCGAGTTCCTGACCGCCTTCGCAAAGCTTGCACCGACCCAGCGCGAGGCGCTGTTGCTGGCGGTCGTCGAGGGCCAGCCCTATGACGTCATCGCCGCGCACACCGGCGTGTCGGTGGGTACGGTGAAGAGCCGGATCTCGCGCGCCCGCGACAGGCTCGAGCACCTGCTGACGGATGGCGATACCGAACCGAAGTCGGACAATATCGCCGACGAGGATACGGCGAAGGCCTCCGCGGGCCACTCTGCAGCTCTGTGACATCTTGAGCGGCTGGCCACATCTCCAAAATCGGCTGGAGATGTGGCATAGTGAGAGATGGTTGTGGGGGAGTGCAGTGGAGTGGACAGGCCCCCCCTTGAATGGTCTGCCCTCCATCGAAAGTACATCATGGCAGATGAAGACAGGACGCGGGACCGGACCGCAAGCAACGCGGCCGGTCCACGCAAGAAGAGTACAGAAGAGCGTCCCTTCGATCTTTGGCTGCATAAGCAGTTGCACGCGATGTACGACGAGATCGCGAGCGAACCGTTGCCGGACGAACTCATCGGCCTGATCAACCGGGACGCCGCCGCCTCGGACGACGCGAAGCCAAATCCGCCGCGCGAGCCTCGGAACAAGAAGTAGCGATCCCGAACTTCTGCCGGCGGCACCCAATCTTTGTACGGATCCGCCCACACGCAGCAGCGGCGGGCATAGCCTTTCCCCCAACGTCAAGAAACCCCGCAGAGCATGGACGTCGATCATCTCGTGCGAGACCGCGCGGCCGCCAAGGTGGTGCTAAACCGAAGCTAAAACAGCAGTCGGAAGCTGTTTCAGGGTGCACCTCTCCGTTATACAGGTCGCCCACCGACGCAGAGGACCCGACGATGAAGCTGTTCGATCTTTCCGGCCGCGTGGCCGTCGTTACCGGCGGCAATGGCGGCATCGGCCTTGGAATGGCGAAGGGCATGGCCCTGGCCGGTGCCACGATCGTCGTTGCCGGTCGCGACGCGGCCAAGAACACCGCCGCGGTGAAGGAACTCCAGGGACTCGGCGCCACGGCGAGCGCGATCGCGGTCGATGTCCTGAAGGAAGAGTCTTGCCACGCCCTGATCGCCGACACGGTCAAGCAGCACGGCCGGCTCGATATCCTGGTCAACAATGCCGGCATGAGCATCCGCAAGCAGCCGCAGGATTTCACGGCGGCGGAATGGCACAAGGTCCTCGACAGCAATCTGACCAGTGCATTCCTGTGCAGCCAGGCCGCCTACCCGGCGATGAAGAAGGCCGGCGCCGGCAAGGTGATCAATATCGGCTCGATGATGTCGATTTTCGGCGCCGCCTTCGCGACCGCCTATGCCGCGAGCAAGGGCGGCATGGTGCAGATGACCAAGGCGATGGCCACCGCCTGGGCCAAGGACAACATCCAGGTGAACTCGATCCTGCCCGGATGGATCGACACCGCCCTCACCCGTGGCGCTCGCGAGCAGGTGGAGGGCCTCCACGAATCGGTGCTGAAGCGCACGCCGGCGGCGCGCTGGGGCGTGCCCGACGACTTTGCCGGCATCGCCGTGTTCCTGGCCGCGCCTGCGTCGGATTTCGTCACCGGAGCCGCCATCACCGTCGACGGCGGCTACTCGGTCCAGGGCTGAGCGTCCTTTTCTAGGGCGACTCGACCCGGCAGGTGGCGCGATCGACGAAGAGGCTGGTCTCGGGGCCATAGACCGTGAGACCCACGCGCACGCCGCCGCCGACTGCCGGCACAAGGACGCGGGTCTGTTCGACCGGCTTGCCGGCGTTGGTGAAGAGGCAATGGATCAGCGGCACGACCGTTCTGCCGCTGTTGTTGTTCAGATAGAGCACGACCTGCCAGCGCCGCCCGGGAACGGCACGCAGCGAGGCATCGCCGATGTTCACAATGGGCACCGTCGGCCCCGCCGTGATCGGGACCATGCCCAGGGGCGTGATTTTCGATCGCTGGACAACGACTCCATCGACACGGACGGCCTGCGCCATCGGGTCGAAGGCTTGGTCGGCCGGCGTGTTCGGCCCGGCAACCAGGCCGACATTGTTCGGTGTCCAGATCTGACCGGTCTTGGGATCGCGAAACTCTGGCACCCCGGCCGACACCGGCATGTCGACGGAACTGCGGGTGACTTGGGCAATCGCCGGGGCGATCGCTGGCGCACTGATCGCGAGCACCAGTGAAAAAATCAGCGCCTTGGTCCCTGAACCGCAGGATGCATACATCGCGCCTGCACCTTCCTTGATAGGGCCCAGATGCTCCCAACGAGCGACCGCGCCGCTCGTGGAGTGTATCTAGGCCATGTCTGGATTTGAAGCGGTCGAGTATCGCGGTGCCGGAGCACCGCATCAGCTCAGGGCGTCGGAGAACTCGCCAGGACACTCGAGATCTTGTCACCGACAGTTCGCATGGAAGCGATCGCGGCGACGGCAATCAGCGAAACGATCAGGGTGTATTCCAGCGCCATGGCGCCGCGGTGATCCTTCATCATTCGGCGGAAAACAGACAACATGCTTCTCTCCACGACCTCAATCCGGCCGGTTGCTCACCGACCGCCGTCATATGACAGGATGGTGGGAACCGTACTCAAAGCAGATTCCGGGGTCAATTTAATTTGATATTTGACTTTAGAGAATTTCTTCAACTAATTGATAATATTATCTAAAACTTGAAGATACCAAGGACGATCAAGGCTCGCTTCGCGTCGATGTCCCATAGGCTTCCACCACGCGTGCCACCGCGGTCCAGAAGCACAGGCCGGCGAACAGGCCGGCCAGCCATGGGAAGGCTGCAGGAAACAGGCAGAACAGCGCGAACGCCACGATTGTCTCGCTGCCCTCGATCAACCCTGCGCCATGGAAGAACGATTTCTGCCCGCGTCTACCGTCGTAGGCCTCGCCGCGCTGGGCGGCCAGGACAGCGCGCCCCAGGAACGACGCCGCGGTGCAGACGAACGATGCCAGCAGGACGGCCGCCCAAACGGCGTTGGCCGGGCTGGCGAGTGCGAACCCCAAAGGAACGGCGGCGTAAAAGCCCATGTCGCACATGATGTCGAGATAGCCGCCGAACGGCGTCGGAGAGCCATGCCGCGCGATCGGCCCATCGACACCGTCGACCAATCGATTGAGCAGGATCAACAGCAAGGTCAGGCCGTACCAGCCCTGCGCCAGAACCGGCACGGCCAGCAGGCCGAGGGCCAGTCCGGCGAGGCTCGCGCCGTTGGCCGGTACACCGCGTTCGGCCAACCAGGCCCCGGCCCGATTGAGGGGAGGATCGATCAACCGGCGCAGAACAGGATCGAACATGGCGCCGAGGCGCAGTCAGTGAGGCGCCGACGGACCCGAATCGACCGCGCGCAGGGACACGACATCGGCCTGGGGAGCGGCCGCCTTCTGGTCCTGCAAGACCTGCCGGCGATAGGCCATCCAGCTGAACGGGATCAACGCCACATAGACGAGGCCGATCAGCGACAACGCAATCCAGGGCGCACTCGCGAGCACGCCCATGACCAGCGCGGCGCCCAGCAGGGACGGCAGCACGAGGTGGCGCGGCACCCTTCCCTTCTTGAAGGAATAGGTCGGCAGACGGCTCACCGTCAGGCCACAGACAAACACGAGAACCGTGCCCACGACCAGCGCGTGGCGCGGCCATGCCGCCTCTATTTCAAAGCTCACCATCAGCGGCATCAAGACGAGCAACGCCCCTGCCGGCGCCGGAACGCCCGTGAAGTAGGACCCAGTCCAGACCGGTGGCGGCGTGTCGGCGACCAGGGCGGTGTTGAAGCGCGCGAGACGGAGCGCCATGCAAATCGGGAACATCAGGGTCACCACCCAACCGAGCGCGCCGCCGTCCTTCAGGGAGGCCAGGTAGAGCACGAGGGCCGGCGTGACACCGAAGCAGAGAAAGTCCGACAGCGAATCGAGTTCGGCGCCGAATCGGCTGGTGACTCCTAGCCGCCGCGCGACGCGACCGTCGAGGGCGTCGAAGATCGCGGCAACGATGATGGCGATGACGGCCAGGCGCATCTCGCCCTGAAGCGCGAAGCGGATCGCCGTCAGCCCCGAACACAGGGCAGCGAGCGTCAGGATATTGGGGATCAGACGATTGATCGAAAAGCCGTGCAGACGGCCTCGACGCCCGGGGGAATCGCTGTTCATGGCAGCCTCCTAGAATTCGATCGCCAGGCGCGGACCGGCCGCAACGGGGTCGAGTTCGGCCATGACCGTCTCACCACCGATCATGCGCTGCCCGGGCGCCACCAGCAAACGGGCGCCATGGGGCAGATAGAGGTCGGTGCGGCTGCCGAAGCGGATATGGCCGAAGCGCTCTCCGGCGACCACCGCCTGCCCCGGCTTGACGTAGCAGACGATCCGGCGCGCCACCCAGCCGGCGATCTGGACGCAACCAATCACCCGGCCATCGGGCCGGCGAAGGGCGAGCGCCATGCGCTCATTTTCATCGCTCGCCTTGTCGGCGGCGGCATTCAGAAACTTACCGGGGCGATAGGCCACGACATCGATCGACGCGGCACACGGGGCACGGTTGATGTGGACGTCGAAGACGCTGAGGAAAATCGAGACGCGCGTGAGCGCTTCGCTGCCCAAGCCGAGTTCGGGCGGCGGCACCGCATCGACGATCATCTGCACCAACCCATCGGCCGGCGCGATCAGAAGACCGTCGTCCTGGGGCACGCCGCGCGGCGGGTCGCGGAAGAAGTAAATCGACCACAGGGTCAGGATCATCAGCGGCCAGAACAGCCATGCCACGCCGGTCAAGGCCGCGAGAAAGGTCGCGCCGGCGAACATGGCGATGAAGCGCCACCCGTCGGCGAGGATCGGCACGAAGAAATTGGCCAGCATGAATGCGCTCTCTGTCGCCCGGTGATCTTCAGTCGCCCTTGGGCAGGGTGAAAACTTGGCCGGGGTATATCAGATCGGGGTTGCGAATCTGATCTTTATTGGCTTTGAAAATCGTGGTGTGCCGCCAACCCTCTCCGTAGTGCACACGCGCGATATTCCACAGATTGTCGCCCTGCACCACGTATAAGCGCTTGCCGTCGCCACCGGGAGCCGGCGGCATGGCCACCCGCTCGAACGGCAATTCGAGGCGGGCGATGGGTTTGCCGTCTGGCGCCAGCCGGTCGACGCGCAGCTTGTGCTTGCCGTGGTCGATGGGGCTGGACGGCGCCAGCCGCCAGCGACCATCCGTGCCCGCAATGCCTTCGGCAACGATCTTGTCATCGACATAGGCCCGTATGGTCGTTCCCGGCGCCGCCTGACCGGAGATCGTGGCGTGGCCTCGGTCATCATAATCAACCGTCGAGATGACAAGGTCGCCCGACTTCGGCACGCCTGCCGCGGATGGCGGCTGGACCAGTGTGGCTGCGCCCCTGGGTGGCGCAATCATCACCAGTGTCTCCTCCTTGGGACCGGTCGCGCCAGCGGCTGGCGGCTGGGGGACAACAGCAATCACGACCTGTTCCGATGTGACTGGCGCACGCCCTTCGATATGCTGGATCACCCGCAACTCGTGCTGGCCGGGAACGAGCGGCGGCTCCTGGGCAATGATCACCCACTCGCCCCGGGCGTCGGCCACGGCGCTCGCGATCTCCTTGCCGCCGTCGAGCAGCAGGACCTTGGCACCCGGCGCCGCCCGTCCCGCGACGACTGCCCGACCGTCCGGGCCGATGCGGGCGACATCGAAACTCGGCGTCGTGACCGTCTCGGAGGGAGCCGGCGAGGCCTGAGGCAACGTCGGGGCCTGAGGCACCGCCGTCGGTGGCGCCGATGCAGCCGACGCGGCAGGTGCCACAGCCGCCGGCTTGCTGGCGAGGTCCATCACCGCCTGCTCGGTCACCTTCCCACGCCAAGCAACAGCGAGGGCGACAACGACAATGGCCGCACCACCCCCGACCAGCCAGAAAACAGTGCGTGACATCACCCTCCCAACGGTGCGACGACCGACCGCCCTTGGCGTCGCACCCCCTCTGCGGGAAATGATACCATGCCACCTCGATCCGGAAAGACATCGGATCGACTGTAAAAAGAAGCCTCCGTGTCCAAATCCGATCCCCTCTCCCCCAGCCCCGTCTCTCTCTGTGTCTTCTGCGGTGCCCGTTTCGGCAACGACCCTGCCACGCGCGACACCGCGGTCCAGCTGGGCGCGCTTCTGGCCCGTGAAGGCATAACGCTCGTCTATGGCGGCGGTGGCGTCGGCCTGATGGGGCTGGTCGCCAACGCTGCCCTGGCGGGCGGTGCGACCGTGATCGGCGTCATCCCCCAGTTCCTGCTGAAGCGCGAAGCGGGCCATCCCGACCTGACCGAGACCGTGGTGGTGGAAACCATGCACGAGCGAAAACTGCAGATGTTCGAGCGGTCGGACGCTTTTGTCGTCCTGCCCGGCGGCCTGGGCACGCTCGAGGAGTTCTTCGAGGTGCTTTCCTGGCGGACCCTCGGCCTGCACAGCAAGCCGATCGTGATCATCGACCAGGGCGGCTACTGGCAACCTCTGGCGGCCCTGCTGCGGGGCGTCGTGGAGGGCGGTTTCGCCGAACGGACCCACCTCGATCACGTGGCTTTCGTGAGCGACCTCGACGATCTGTTGCCGACAATTGCGGCCATGCCGCGTACTGCCGGCCCGGAAAAGACGCTCGATCGGGTCTGACGGCGCTGCCCATGCGCTGGTGAGCCGCCTTGCCGGACCAGCAGCAGCACGGCGACGTCGCTGGAGTTCACGCCTCTCGAGAGGCCGTAGACCATCTTGCCTTTGCCGACCTGCGCGCGCACCTGCGCGATCGCGCGCTCACAGCAACGTACCGACATATGCGAAGTCCCGCCTGTGCCGCGACAGGGCCGTGTCGGTCCTCAAAAGCTCCTGTTGCCGCCGGCAATGCTTCCAAGCTTGAAGCCTGGAAAAGATTGGCCGCGTGCCCAGGTGGGATCGCCGCGCCGAAGATTGCCTTTACCTCACGGTGGTGCAACAAGACGGGCCATAATCAGCAATAGATCAACCCAGCCGAAACCAAAGCGGCGTACGGAGATGCAGGTATGTCAGATCTCGAAATCGTCTGGACGAAGGTCGATGAAGCCCCCGGTCTTGCGACGTATTCCCTGCTGCCGATCGTCGAGGCTTTCATGGCGACAGCCGGCGTGAAGATGAAGTTGAAAGACATTTCGCTGACCGGCCGCATCATCGCCAACTTCCCGGACAGACTGAAGCCCGGGCAGAAGATCAACGACGAGCTGGCCGAGCTCGGCAAGCTGGCGACGCGCCCCGAAGCTAACATCATCAAGCTGCCCAATATCTCCGCCTCGATCCCGCAGCTCAAGGCCGCGATCAAGGAGCTGCAGGCCAAGGGCTACGACGTCCCGAACTATCCCGACAGCGACGCGACGCCGGCGGACAAGGAAATCCGCGCCCGCTACAGCAAGGTGCTCGGCAGCGCCGTCAATCCGGTGCTGCGCGAGGGCAATTCCGACCGCCGTGCCGCCGGCGCCGTGAAGCAGTACGCACGCAAGCATCCGCACAAGATGGGCGCCTGGTCCAAGGACTCGAAGACGCGCGTGGTGACCATGTCGGGCGGCGATTTCTACGGTTCGGAGATAGCGACGACCATTGCGGCACCGACCAATGCCCGTATCGAGCTGGTCGGCAGCGACGGCGCGACCACGGTGCTGAAGCCTAAGATTCCGCTGAAGGCCGGCGAGATCATCGACTGCTCGGTGATGAACCGTAAGGCGTTGCGCGCCTTCTACGCCGCTGCGATCGATGCCGCGAAGAAAGAAGGTATCCTGTTCTCGCTGCACCTCAAGACGACCATGATGAAGATCTCCGATCCCATCCTGTTCGGCCATTGCGTGTCCGTGTTCTTCGCCGACGTCTTCGAGAAGCACGGCGACACGTTCAAAAAGCTCGGTATCGACCCCGACAACGGCCTGGGCGACCTGCTGACCCGCATCGAGACGCTGCCGGAGGCTGAAAAGGCCGCCATCAAGGCCGATATCCAGGCCGAATATGCGAAGCGGCCCGGCCTCGCCATGGTCAATTCCGACAAGGGAATCACCAATCTCCACGTGCCGAGCGACGTGATCATCGATGCATCGATGCCGGCGATGATCCGCGAGTCGGGGAAGATGTGGGGCCCTGACGGCAAGCTGCACGACGTCCTCGCCGCTATCCCGGATCGTTGCTACTCGACGCTGTTCCAGGCCACCATCGACGACTGCAAGGCGCATGGTGCCTTCGACCCGAAGACGATGGGCTCGGTGCCGAACGTGGGATTGATGGCGCAGCAGGCCGAGGAGTACGGCTCGCACGACAAGACGTTCGAAGTCGCCACGGGCGGAACGGTGCGCGTGGTTGCCGAGGACGGCACGGTCCTGATGGAACAGAAGGTCGAGACCGGTGATGTCTTCCGCATGTGCCAGGTCAAGGACGAGCCGATCCAGGACTGGGTCAAGCTCGCCGTGCGCCGCGCGCGCCTCAGCAACACCCCGGCGGTGTTCTGGCTCGACGCCAAACGCGCGCACGACGCGCAGTTGATCGCCAAGGTCGAGAAATACCTCAAGAACGAGGACACGAAGGGTCTCGACATCCGCATCCTGGCGCCGGTCGAGGCCATCAGGTTCTCGCTCGATCGCATTCGCCAGGGGCTCGACACCATCTCCGTCACAGGCAACGTGCTGCGTGACTATCTGACCGATCTTTTCCCGATCATGGAGCTGGGCACGTCGGCCAAGATGCTGTCGATCGTTCCGTTGCTGGCGGGCGGCGGGTTGTTCGAGACCGGCGCCGGCGGCTCGGCGCCCAAGCATGTGGAGCAGTTCCAGCACGAAGGGTATCTGCGCTGGGATTCGCTAGGCGAATTTCTGGCGCTTGGCGCTTCGCTGGAACATCTGGCGCAGAGAACCGGGAATGAGGACGTGAAGGTCCTGGCCGAGACGCTCGATGAGGCCAACGGCAAGATCCTCGAGGACAACCGTTCGCCCGCCCGCAAGGTCGGCGAGCTGGACAATCGCGGCAGCCATTTCTACCTGGCGAAGTATTGGGCAGAGGCGCTGGCGAGGCGTGACAACAGCACGGCGCTGTCGGCCCGCTTCAAGCCGCTGGCAGAGAAGCTGGCCGCCAACGAGGCCAAGATCGACGCTGAGCTGATCGCCGCGCAGGGTAAGCCGGTGGATACGGGCGGTTACTATCTGCCCGATCAGGCCAAGACATCGGCAGCAATGCGACCGAGTGCGACGTTGAACGCTGCGCTCAAAACTCTTTGATCGTCGGGGGCGCCGACGGCTGCCGCACCGGTTGGGTGGTCTGCCGGCGTGATACCGACGGTACCCTGGACATAAGAGTCGTGAAGACCCTCGCAGAAGCCTGCGAGGGTCTTTCCATTTTGGCGGTCGACATGCCGATCGGACTTATGGACGAACCGATCCCCGGTCGTGCTTGCGAGCCCGAGGCCCGCGCACTTCTGCCAGGCAAGGCCAGTTCGGTCTTTCCGACGCCATGCCGGCCGGCTCTGGCCTGCACAACTCACGCCGTCGCCAACGCGACCAGCCGCAAGCTCGGCAAGGGGTTGAACCAGCAGACCTTCCATCTCTTTCCCAAGATGCGCGAAATCGACGAACTACTGCGCGGCAGCCGAAAACTCCGACGCATCGTCTACGAGGCGCACCCAGAACTTGCCTTCACGCGCATGAACAACGGCAAGCCCGTGCTCGCCAAGAAGCGCCAACCGGACGGCTTTGCTGAGCGGTGCAAACTGCTCGCCCGACACGGTTTCAAGTGGAAGGTCGAGTCCCTCTTCGGCGCGGCTCGCGACGACGTGCTCGACGCCATGGCGGTCTGTCGGACAGCGATGTTGATCGCAGAAGGCGCGGCGACGCGGCTCGGCCCCGCGCGGGAACGCGATAGCTACGGCCTGCCGATGAACATCTGGTTCTGAGCTACTCCGGCTTGATCCCGGCAGCCTGTAGCACCGGCACCCAGATCGGCTCCTGAATCTTGAGCCAGTCGCCGAGCTGCTGGGGCGTCCCGCCCATGGCGACGAAGCCGCGCTTCTTGAGGTCGTCCTTCCCCTCGGGCGTCGACACCGCGTCGTTCAGCGCCTTGTTCAGCTTGACGACGACTGCCGGAGGCGTGCCGGCCGGTGCCAGCAGCGTGTAGACGATCGTGCCGTCGACATCGCCCGCACCCAGTTCCTTGAAGGTCGGGATGTCGGGCGCCACCGAGGAACGCTCGAGCGACGCCATCGCATAGGGCTTGAGCTTGCCGGCTGCGATCTGTGGCGCCACGCTGGTGATGCTCGACATGCCGAGCTTGATGTGGCCGCCCAGCAGATCGGAGACCAGCGGCCCGGTGCCGCGGAACGGCACATGCGTGAGCTTGAGGCCGTTCAGCATGGCGAACTGCTCGGTCGACAGGTGCATGGGCGTGGTGAGCCCGGCGGTGCCGTACTGCACCGATCCGGGCGCCGCCTTGGCCGCTGCGACGATCGCCTTGAGGTCCGGCCACGGCGCGTCGGCGCTGCCGACCAGCACCGATTCCTGCTTGGCGATGAAACCGATCGGCACGAAGGCCGTCTTGGGGTCGTAGCCCAGCTTGGCCACGATGTAGGGATAGAGCGGAAGGTTGTTGGCGCTGACCACCATCCAGTGGCCGTCCGGATGCTGGTTCGCCACGAACTCGTGAGCAATGTTGCCGCCGCCGCCGCCCTTGTTGTCGACGATGATGGTGCCGCCCAGAGATCGTTGCATCGGATCCTGGATGGCGCGCGCCAGCGCATCCGTACCGCCGCCCGGCGGGAACGGCACGACGATGTGGACCGGCTGCGACGGAAACGTCTGCGCCCGAACAGGCAATCCGCCCGCCGCAGTCGCGGCGAGCGGAAGGAGAAGCAGCGAACGGCGTGTATTCATCGGTCCGTCGAAGCCCGCACCGCCGCAGAACCGCCAACCGTATCGATGGTCTGGCCGGTATCGGTGAGCTTGCCGTTGTCGTTCTTGAACACCTGCATGTTCTTCTGGTTCATGTTGCCGACCACCAGGGCAGAGCCATCGCGCGAGAATGACACACCCTGCGACCAGCCGCCGATCGGCGCCTCGCTCACCTTGGTGAGCGTGTTGCCGTCGAGCCGGTACATGACCACCATGCCGTTCGGCTTGTATTGCGGCGCATCCTTTGGCCGGGTCGAGCCGGCATGCGCCACACCCGCGATCCACTTTCCGTCGCTCGACATCATCATGCCTTCGAGACTCTCATGGCCGATGTCTGCCGTATGGGCGGTCTTGCCGCCACCGGCGAGGTCGATGACCGTCAGAATGCCATTGGCCTTCGGATCGCCCAGACTCGCAACGACCGCGGTTTTGCCGTCCGGGGTCACCGACACGGCATAGGGCCGCGGCGCCACGTCGAGCACGGCAGACGAGGTGATGTTGTCGCCGCCGAGCTTCATGAGCTCGACCTTTGCGTCACCGTTGCGCGTGACCACGCCAGTCGAACCGTCGGGCGAGACCGCCATGTGGCTCAACAACGTCTTGGCGTCCATCAAAGGCACGGTCTTCAAGACCTTCACCTGCTTGCCGTCGATCGACAGAATGGAGATCGACCCGGCCATCCGATTGGCGACGTAGGCCCGCTTGCCGTCCTTGGTGACGAATATGCCTGCAGCACCGGGGCCGGTATTCAGCGTGTCGAGGATCTTGCGATCCTTAAGGTCGATTACGGTCACCCGGTCATCGGGCACGAGCTTGGTGGGATCGGCCGGATCGATCTTCGAGGAAGACGCCACGAGCGCGATCGACTCGTCGGGAGTGATCGCCACTGAGAGCGGCGGACCGACGACGCTGCCGGGCACGTTGCTCACCGTTCCCAGCACTTTTACCGGCAGCGCACCGAGATCGACGATGGTGATGCTGTCGGGCGGCGGGTTGGTGACGTTCGTGTTGACGCCGTTTGCCTGGGTGATCTTGTGGTCGTTCGAGGAAACAGCGATCTGTGCCTGCGCCTGCACGGCGCCGAAACTCAACGCAACGCAAACGCCCGTGATGACGGTGTTCCGCATGGGTATTCCTCCTCGGCTGGCTCCATTCGCCGGAGCATTCGAGCCGTTCGGAACCTTAGCGCCTGCGGATGGCGCGCGAAATCACATTCCTGTTGCCGGTGCCCCGGAGGGGATCAGACCATCCCGAGCGCGTGCTTGTAGACGTCGAGCAGCGTCTCCTGCTCCGCCCGGTCGGCAGCGTCCATCTGGCGCAGCGAAACGACCTTTCGCATGGTCTTGACGTCGTAGCCGACGCCCTTCGCCTCCGAATAGACATCCTTGATGTCGCCACCGATGGCCTTGCGCTCTTCCTCGAGCTTCTCGATCCGCTCGACGAAGCTCTTCAGCCGGTCAGCCGAAACCGGCCCGGCCTTGGTCTTCTTGGAAACGGCGCTTCCGTCCGGCATGTCCTCAACTCCTAGGGTCCATTCAGGCGGACCATAGGAGCCGAGGGCATGTCGGCTCAATGATGCTCTTGCAATGAAAGATGGGGATAACGGGGACCGTCCCGGGCAAGCTTCAGCCGTGCTTGTGCTGGCCCGTGTCGAAAGCCTTCTTCTGGTCGCCCGAGGCCTCTTTCTGGTGCTTGGCCTTCCACTCGTCGTAGGGCATACCGTAGACGATCTCGCGGGCCTTGGGGTCAGTGACCTCGATGCCCTGCTTGCCTGCCTCCTCACGATACCAGCGCGACAGGCAGTTGCGGCAGAAGCCCGCCAGATTCATCATATCGATGTTCTGAACGTCGGTGCGCTCCTGCAGATGGGCGACCAGCCGGCGGAAAGCGGCGGCTTCGAGGTCGGTGCGGGTCTTGTCGTCCATGGCGATCTCCCGGGGCATTGGAGGCTTGTTTGCGGATATAGGCTCAGCCCAGGGCCGCTGCAACGGCGGCCCGGATCGCCGGTGCCAGCCGCCGCCCCCAGGCACGCGCTTCGTCCGAGGTGCCGATCAGGTCCTGGCGCACTTCCAGCGAGCAGTAGGGCAGCCGTCGCGGCCGCGGGTGGGCATTGAGCGTGTATTCGTAGGCATCGCGCGCCGTATAGGGTTCGTTGTCGCCCACCATCAGCGACGGATCGCGCCGCAGTTCGGCCAGCAGCGGCTCGGGCAGGCGCGGATCGTCGTTCCACAGCACGCCGACGTGCCACGGACGCTCGAAACCATTCATCCGCGGCGTGAAACTGTGCATCACCAGGAAGGCGACGGCCCGCCCGCCCGCCGTCATGAGATCGAGTTGGCGGTCGATCTCGCGATGGTAGGGCCAGAAGCAGGCATCGGCGCGGGCATCGATCTCGGCCTTGGCGAGGTCGCGGTTTGCCGGCACATGAGTGCCGTCGCTGATCTCGGGAATCGATCCCTCGCCGCCCGGCCAACGGTTGCAGTCGATCACCAGCCGCGAATAACCCGACGCAACGAGCGGCGCATCGAGCACAGACGCAAGTTCGATCGCCGCTTCGAGGCCACCGATATCCCAGCCGATGTGGCGCGAGAGTTCGTCCTCTGAGATTCCGAGATCGCCCAAGGCCTTGGGGACGGCCTTGCTGGCATGGTCGCAGAGCAGCAAAAGCGGCGCCTTGCCCTTTACGTTGAAGACGGCGTACGGCGGCGGATCGCCCGGTCCGAGGAGTTGTTGCATCGCGCCCCTATAGTGCGAAGATTGCCCAAATGAAAGATGCCGATGCCCGCGCCCTGTTGCGCAAACTGTTCGATGCCGCACTGGCGGCCGCCCGCCCCGCTACCTGCCTCGCGCCTTACATCGCCAAGCTCGTGCCGCCTAAAGGCCGGACGATCGTGATCGGCGCCGGCAAGGCGAGTGCGGCGATGGCGCGCGCGGTCGAAGAACAGTGGCCGCATCCGCTCGAAGGTCTTGTCGTCACCCGCTACGGCTATGGCGAAGCGTGCAAGCGCATAGAAATCGTCGAAGCCGCACACCCCGTACCTGATGAAAAGGGCCGAGCCGCCGCCGGCCGCATCCTCGAAAAGGTGAAAGGCCTTACGGAAGACGATCTGGTGCTCTGCCTCATCTCCGGCGGTGCATCTTCGTTGCTCGCCCTCCCCGCTCCCGGCCTGTCGCTGGCCGACAAGCAGGAGGTCAACCGCGCGCTACTGAAGTCGGGTGCCAACATCGTCGAGATGAACACGGTGCGAAAGCATCTCTCGGCCATCAAGGGCGGGAGGCTGGCCATCGCCGCGCTGCCGGCGCGCGTCCTGTCGTGGTTGATCTCCGACGTGCCCAACGACGATCCCGGCGTGATCGGCTCCGGCCCCACCGTGGCCGATCGCACGACCTTCGCCGAAGCGCTGGCAGTGCTCGCCAAATACCGCATCGATCCGCCCACGGCGGTACGCGCGCACCTCGAAGCGGGTGCCGCAGGCAAGATCGAGGAAACACCGAAGCCCGCCGACCCGAGACTGAAACGCGTCGAGACCATCGTGGTCGCGACGCCGAAGCAATCTCTCGACGCCGCGGCGGCGGTCGCGCGGTCACGCGGCTGTGTGGTCGTGATGCTGGGCGACAATCTCGAGGGCGAGGCGCGCGAACTGGGTGCCGCCCACGCCAGGCGCGCGCTCGACCTCGTGAAGCGCGCCACCAAGCCCACGGTAATTCTCTCCGGCGGCGAGACGACGGTGACGGTGCGCGGCAAGGGCCGCGGCGGCCGCAACGTCGAGTATCTGCTGGGCAAGGCGATCGAGGCCGATGGCGCGCCGCAGATCTGGGGCCTCGCCGCCGATACCGACGGTGTCGATGGCGCGGAGGAGATCGCCGGCGCCATCTTCACCCCCGACTCGCTGGCGCGCGCAATCGCCAAGGGCCACGATCCCAAGGCGATGCTGCACGACAACGACGGCCACAGCTTCTTCGAGAGCCTGGGCGACAGCCTGGTCACCGGACCGACCCGGACCAACGTCAACGATTTCCGCGCCACCCTGATCGTGCCTCATTGATCTCATGGGCCCAATGACGACCTACACCGGTTCCTGCCATTGCGGCGCTATCACCATCCGCTTCGAGTCCGAGAAGAAGCCCGAGGAGATGCGGGTCGGCCGCTGCGGCTGCAGCTTCTGCCGCCGCCACGGCGCGCGAACGATGGGCGATCCCGGTGGATTGGTCGAATTCCGCGCCAAGCCCGGCGCTCTTTCCCGCTACCGATTCGGGCTCGGGATCACCGACTACCTGCTGTGCACCCATTGCGGCACCTATATCGGCGCCGTCATGCCGGACGAAGGCGGCGCGATCGGCATCGTCAATGTCAACGCCCTCGACATCCGCGACACGTTCGACCCCGCGCCCGCACTGCACCATTACGACGGCGAGGACGAGGCCAGGCGCCGCAGCCGCCGCCGAAAGTTCTGGATGAAGACGACCGTGATCGCCTAACGTCCTCCCATGGCCATACTTGGAGTAATTGCCGACGATTTCACCGGCGCGACCGACATCGCCGGCATGCTGGTCAAGGGCGGCATGCGCACGATCCAGACGATCGGCGTGCCACCCGAGGGGGCGATTCCCGACGACGTCGACGCCGTCGTCGTGGCGCTCAAGACGCGCTCGATCCCGGCAAAAGACGCCATCGCCCAGTCGCTCGATGCCCTGAAAGCACTCCAGGCGGCGGGCTGCGTCCGCTTCTTCTTCAAATACTGCTCGACCTTCGATTCGACGGACGCCGGCAACATCGGCCCGGTGGGTGATGCGCTTCTCGACGCGCTGAAGGCCAGGCAGGCGATCTATTGCCCCGCCTTCCCGGTGAACGGCCGCACCATCTTCTTCGGCCATCTGTTCGTGGGCGATCTGCTGCTGTCAGACACGCACATGCGGCACCATCCCTTGAATCCGATGACGGATTCGAACCTGGTCCGCGTGCTCGCCCGCCAGACGGCACACAAGGTCGGGCTGGTGGCGCTGAAGCAGGTGCAGTCCGGTTCGACGGCCCTGCGCACGGCGCTCGACGCGCTCGGCGCCGAAGGTGTGCGCCACGTCGTCGTCGATGCCGTGGCCGATACTGATCTCGGGATCATTGGCGAAGCGATCGGCGACGATGTGCTCGTCACCGGCGGCTCGGGCGTTGCACTAGGCCTGCCCGCCGCCTACCGGCGGCGTGGACTGCTCACACACAAGACCAATGCCGACACCCTGCCGAAGGTCGGTGGGGCTGCGGTGGTGCTGGCCGGCTCCTGCTCGGCGGCAACCCTGGGCCAGATCGCCGCCTTCAAGGGCCCGCACCTGGCGCTCGACACCGACGCCATCTGCCGCGGCGAACCCGTCGGCGACAAGGCACTGGCCTGGGCCAAAGACAAGCTTGGCAATGCGCCCATCCTGCTCTCGGCGAGCGAGAGCCCCGAAGAGGTGAAAGCGCTGCAGTCGAAATACGGCGTCGAAAAATCGAGCCAGGCGATCGAGAAGACGATGGCCGCCCTTGCGCGCGGCCTGGTGGCGGCAGGCGTTGGTCGCCTCGTCGTTGCCGGCGGCGAAACCTCGGGCGCGGTCGTGGGCGCCCTCGACGTGACGGCGCTGCGCATCGGGCCCGAGATCGATCCCGGTGTGCCCTGGACCGCATCGATCGGAAAGAAGCCGCTGCTGCTGGCGCTGAAGTCTGGCAACTTCGGTGCGCCGGATTTCTTCACCAAAGCCTTCGAGCGCCTATGAGCACGTCTGAATCCAAGGCCCGCGACGAGATCTGCGCGCTCGGCGCCAAGCTCGCAGCCCGGGGTCTGTGTCCCGGCACGTCGGGAAACATCAGCATGCGCATCGACGACGGCTGGCTGATGAGTCCGACCAATTCCTCGCTGGGCGAACTCGACCCGGGCCAGCTCTCCAAGCTCGATCTCTCCGGCAAGCACGTGGCGGGCGATCCGCCGACCAAGGAAGCCCTGCTGCACCGATCGGTCTACGACGTGCGGCCCAAGGATCGCGCCATCGTGCATCTCCATTGCACGCATGCCGTGGCGATCTCCTGCCTCGATCCGTCCTGCCACCACAACACCGAAAGCACCCTGCCGCCGATCACGCCCTACTTCGTGATGCGCGTCGGCAAGCTGCCGCTGGTGCCCTACTTCAAGCCGGGCGATCCCAAGCTCGCGGATGCTATTCGCGAATATGCGACGGGTCATCGCGCCGTGCTGCTCGCCAACCACGGACCGGTGGTGGCTGGAACCTCGCTGTCGGCCGCCTCTGCCTCGATCGAGGAACTGGAGGAAACCGCCAAGCTTCACCTGCTCCTCCAAGGCCTCAAGACACGGACCCTGTCCGATTTCCAGGTGCGCGAAATCGAAGACGCCTTCCCCTCCTGACGGGACAACATAATGCCCAAGCTCGCTGCCAACCTGTCGTGGATCTACCAGGAAGTGCCGTTCCTGCAACGCTTTGGCGCTGCCGCGGCGCACGGATTCAAAGCGGTCGAGATCCTGTTTCCCTACGAGGCGCCGGCCGCCGAGATCGCGGCTGAGCTCAAGAAGCACAAGCTCACGCAGGCGCTGTTCAACCTGCCGCCTGGCGATTGGAGCAAGGCCGAGCGCGGGCTGGCCGCCCTGCCCGGCCGCGAGGCCGAGTTTGCCGCAGCACTGGAGAAGGCACTCGACTATGCCCAAGTGCTGGAATGCCGGACCCTGCACGTCATGTCGGGGATGATCGCCCCAGGTGCGGACACCAAGGCGATGCATCGTACCTTCGTCTCGAACCTCAAGAAGGTCTGCGACCGCACCGCCAAAAGCGGACTGACGATCGTGATGGAACCGATCAACCATCGTGACATTCCCGGCTACTTCACCAACACCACCGATCAGGTGAAGGCGATCATCGAGGAAGTCGGCGCGCCGCATCTCAAGCTGCAGCTCGACCTCTATCATATGCAGGTGACCGAAGGTGACCTGCAGAAGCGCACCGAGCGCCTGTTCCCGATCACCGCCCATGTGCAGATCGCGGGCAATCCCGACCGCAACGAACCCGACATTGGTGAGGTGAATCACCTCTACCTGCTCGATGTGCTCGACCGGCTGGGCTACCACGGCTACGTCGGCCTCGAATACAAACCCAAGACCACGACCGGCGCCGGCCTTGGCTGGGCTGCCAAGTACGGCATCAAGGCCTGAGCCATGACAGACAAGAACACGCCGGTGGTCGCCTTCGTCGGCCTGGGCTCGATGGGCCTCGGCATGGCGAAGAACCTTCTCAAGCACGGCCACAAGGTGATCGGCGTCGATCCCAGCGCTGCCGCGCGCGAGGCCTTCGCGGCAGCCGGTGGTACGACGGCCGCGACGCCGGCCGCTGCCGCGGCGAGCGCCGATGTGGTGGTCGTTGCGGTGGTCAACGCGCAGCAGGTCGATGCGGTGCTCTTTGGCGATGGGGGCGCCATCGCCGCACTGCGCAAGGGCGGCCTGGTCATGCAGTGCGCCACCGTTCCGCCTGCCTTCGCCCGCACGCTGGGCGAGCGGCTGGCCGGGAGCGGCCACCAGCTGCTCGATGCGCCGATGTCGGGCGGACGTGCCCGCGCCGAAAGTGGTCAACTCACCTTCATGACCTCCGGCGCGCCGCAGGCCTTCGCGACGGCCGAATCGATTCTTTCAGCGACCTCGGCAAAGGTCTTTCGCCTGGGCGATGCTGCCGGCATCGGCTCCCTGGTGAAGACGGTGAACCAGTTGCTCGCCGGCGTGCATATCGCCACCGCCGCCGAAGCCATGGCGCTCGCAGCGAAGGCCGGGGCCGACACGCGCGCCGTCTACGAGGTGATCTCGGCCAGCGCCGGCAATTCCTGGATGTTCGAAAATCGTGTCCCGCATATGCTCGACGACGATTTCTCCCCACTGTCGGCGGTCGAAATCTTCGTAAAGGATCTCGGGCTGGTGCTGAATACCGGACACGAACATCGTCTGCCGTTGCCCATGGCGGCCGCAGCCCACCAGCTTTTCCTCGCCGCCGCCGGTGCCGGCTGGGGCCGGCTGGATGACGCCGCCGTGGTAAAGGTCTACGAGCAGGCGGGTGACTTCAAAGTGTCGTCACCGAAGAAGTAGACTGGGCCCGATGCGTCGTCAGCGTTTCACCAAGATCGTCGCCACCCTCGGGCCTGCCAGCGCGACGCCGGAGCGCCTGCGTGCGCTGTTCGAGGCTGGCGCCGACGTGTTCCGGCTCAATTTCAGCCACGGCGCGCACGAGGATCATCGGCAAAGGGTCGAGCAGCTCCGGGCGCTGGAAAAGAAATACAATCACCCGATCGCGATCCTGATGGACCTCCAAGGGCCCAAGCTGCGGCTGGGCGTCGTCGGCAAGCAGCCGATGGAGCTGAGAAAGGGCCAGAAGCTGCGCTTCGACATGGACCCCAAGCCGGCCACAGCCAAACGCGTGCCGCTGCTGCATCCGGAAATCTTCAAGGCCGCCAAGCCGGACGGCCTGATACTGATCGATGACGGCAAGGTGCGGCTGAGGATCATCGCCCACGACGCGGAGACGATCGACACCGAGGTCGAGGTCGCGGGCCAGATCAGCGATCGCAAGGGCGTGAACCTGCCCAACCTCGTGCTGCCGATGTCGCCGATGACACCGAAGGACCACAAGGATCTCGCTTTCGGCCTGTCGCTCGGCGTCGACTGGGTGGCGCTCTCCTTCGTTCAGCACGCCCACGACATCGCCGAACTGAAGAAGCTGGTGGCCGGTCGCGCCGCGGTGATGGCCAAGCTCGAGAAACCGGCGGCCATCGATCACCTCGACGAGATCATCGAGCAGAGCGACGGCATCATGGTGGCGCGCGGCGACCTCGGCGTGGAAATGCCGCCCGAGGCGGTGCCACCCCTGCAGAAGCGCATCCTTGCCGCCTGCCGGGTGCTCGGCCGCCCGGCCATCGTCGCCACGCAGATGCTGGAATCCATGGTCCATTCGCCGACGCCAACGCGCGCCGAAGCGTCCGACGTGGCAACCGCCGTCTATGACGGCGCCGACGCGGTGATGCTGTCGGCTGAATCGGCCTCGGGCGACTATCCGGTCGAGGCGGTCACCATCATGGACCGCATCATCCGCGCCGCCGAAGGCGATCCGCTCTACCGCCGCCTGATGGATGCGAGCCGCCACGAGCCCGAGGCCACCACCGCCGACGCCATTAGCGCCGCTGCCCGACAATGTGCCCATACGCTGTCGGCGGCGGCCATCGTCACCTACACCAACACCGGCTCGACCACACTGCGCGCTGCGCGCGAGCGGCCCGACGTCCGCATCCTCTGCCTGACGCCCAATCCCAACACCGCGCGCCGCATGACGCTCACCTGGGGCGTCCATCCGGTTCATGCAGAAGACGCGCATAATTTTGCCGACATGGTGCAGCGCGCCGTGCGGGTGGCACGCAAGGAAGAACTCGCCAAGGAAGGCGAGCGCCTGGTGATCACCGCCGGCGTGCCTTTTGGCACCCCCGGGGCCACGAATATCCTTCGGATCGCCTACGTCTGACCGAAAGTCGGGGATGGCCAACCCGGTCAGTTCGTAGCCTCAACAAGCAAACTTGTGAGGCGACCGTGAAACCATCGACCGACCGGCCCATGGCCATCGCGCGGAACAGCCGGAAACTCGCCCTGACGTGGCTGGATTTCCTGGTCATCGCCGCCACCGTGCTCACCTTCGGGGCCGTCCTGATCGCGAATATCCCCAATGGCAAGACCTTGATGCGGACGGGCGTCCTGCCGACGGATGGTCCCGTCGAGATCAGCCAGATTCCCAATGACCCGGACCTTGTGCGCGCCCGCATCAAGCTCGCGAACGGCGGTCCCTGGAGCTAACGGTTGGCGCTAGCCCTTCGGCCGCTTGTCGATCACGCGCTTCGCCTTGCCCATCGAGCGCTCGACGGCCCCGGGACTGGCAATGTCGATCGTGGCCGACAGGCCGCACATCCCTTTCAGGCGCCGCGCCAGTTCGGCGGCAGAGCGGCCGGTCGCATCGCCATCGAGCGCCACCCGCGCCTCGACGCGCACCAGCAGATCGTCGAGCGCGCCGGTGCGGCTGAGTTCGATCACATAATGGCCGCTCAAGGCGGGGTCGCGCAGGATCTGTTCCTCGACCTGGCTCGGGAACAGATTGACGCCGCGCACGATCAGCATGTCGTCGCTGCGGCCGGTGATCTTGGCCATGCGCCGCATGGCCGTCACCGATCCCGGCAGCAGGCGCGTGAGATCGCGCGTGCGATAACGCACGACCGGCATCGCCTCCTTGGTAAGTGTCGTGAACACCAGTTCGCCCGGCTGGCCGTCGGGCACAGGCGCACACGAGTCAGGGTCGACGATCTCGGGATAGAAATGATCTTCCCAGATTGTGGGCCCGTCCTTGGTCTCGATGAACTCGCAGGCCACCCCCGGGCCCATGACTTCGCTCAGGCCATAGATATCGGCCGCGTCGATACCGAGCCGCCGCTCGATCTCGGCGCGCATGCTCTCGGTCCACGGCTCGGCGCCGAAGATGCCGATCCGCATCGCCGTTTTCCGCGGGTCCACGCCCTGGCGCTCGAACTCGTCGGCAATCGCCAGCATGTAGGACGGCGTCATCAGCACCACGCGCGCACCGAATTCGGAGATGAGCTGGACCTGCCGCTCGCCGAAGCCGCCCGACATCGGCACCACCGTGCAGCCCAGCCGCTCGGCGCCGTAGTGCGCGCCGAGCCCGCCGGTGAACAAGCCATAGCCGAAGGCATTGTGGATGATGTCGCCTGGCCGCGCGCCGCCGGCATACAGAGACCGCGCCATCAGGTCCGACCAGGTATCGATGTCACGTGCCGAATAGCCCACCACCGTCGGCCGCCCCGTCGTACCGCTGGAGGCATGCAGGCGCACGCACTGTTCACGCGGGATCGCCAGCATGCCGAAAGGATAGGCGTCGCGCAGATCGTCCTTCGAAGTGAAGGGGAAGCGGCTGAGATCGTCCAGGCTCTTGAAATCGTCGGGATGAACGCCCGCCGCCACACACTTGCCGCGATACGGCGCCTGCCCCTCATAGGCCTGTCGCAAGGCGGCACCGAGCCGCTTCACCTGCAGGGCACGCAATTCATCGAGGGAGATTTTTACCTCGGGAAACAATTCCTCCGCCATGACCTACTCGTGCTGCCTTTCCTGGAATCCGAACCGACGATACGCATAACCCAGGCCAATCAGCGCCGCGCCCAGGCCGAGGAACGAGAAGACGCGCAGCAGGCCTGTTAGCCCGGCCATGTCGATCAGGAACACCTTGGCGACCACGATGCAGACCAGGATCATGCCGGCATGCCTGAGTGCTGCGGCCCGGCGCAGGAAGCCCAGCGCCAGCAAGGCGACACCAAAGAGCAGCCAGACGATCGAGTAGGCGTACAGTTCCAGCCCGTCGGCGGCGAAGCCGCCGCGTTCGAAGCCGGGATCGAACAGGTGCCGGACCTCGAGCGAGACATAGACGAAGGCCAGGATTGAGGCGGCTGCCCCGAGCAGCAAATCGACGTTGCGGTTGGCCTCAACGTCGATTTGCTGCT
>Ga0194051_1000180_pt1 | contig 36471 bp, 35 predicted proteins | sample SepL2320m_MetaG_FD_161275 | JGI IMG/M metagenome (GOLD analysis project Ga0194051, IMG submission 161275) | Anoxic zone freshwater microbial communities from boreal shield lake in IISD Experimental Lakes Area, Ontario, Canada - Sep2016-L239-20m | ecosystem: Environmental > Aquatic > Freshwater >... | reverse complement strand
TCTATCTCGCGGCCTTCGCGGCGGGTACGCTGCTGGGTGGGCCCATCGGCGACAAGATCGGGCGCAAGGCGGTGATCTGGTTCTCGGTGCTCGGCGCCCTGCCCTTCACGGTGCTGCTGCCCTATGCCAACCACTTCTGGGCGGTCGTCCTGTCAGTGCCCATCGGCTTCATCCTGGCCTCCGCCTTTTCGGCCATGTTGGTCTTTGCGCAGGACCTGATGCCGGGGCGGGTGGGCATGATCTCAGGCCTGTTCTTCGGCGTGGCCTTCGGCATCGCCGCGGCGGGCGCGGCCCTGCTTGGCATGGTGGCGGACGCAACGTCCATCGGCTTCGTCTTCCACATCTGCTCCTTCCTGCCGGCCTTCGGGCTGCTGGCCATGTTCCTGCCCAGCAAGAAGCAGCTTGCGGTGGCGGAAGCTGCGGGTTGACCTTTCCGATATATATGGCCAAATATAACGCACGATGACCCAGCAGGCCCCCTTGATCGACCCGTTCGGACGCCACGTCAGCTACCTGCGCGTGTCGGTGACGGACCGCTGTGACTTCCGCTGCGTCTATTGCATGGCGGAGGACATGACCTTCCTGCCCAAGCGCGACCTGCTGTCTCTCGAGGAGCTGGACCGGGTCTGCACCGCCTTCATCGACAAGGGCGTCAGGAAGATCCGCCTCACCGGCGGCGAGCCTCTCGTCCGCAAGGGCATCATGACGCTGGTCGAAGGCCTCGGCCGTCATCTGAAGTCCGGCGCGCTGGAGGAACTGACGCTGACCACCAACGGCTCGCAGCTGGCCCGCTTCGCGGATGAGCTCTCTGCCCATGGTGTCCGCCGCATCAATGTCTCGGTCGATACGCTGGACGAGGCGAAGTTCCGCCAGATCACCCGCTGGGGCGACCTGCCCAAGGTCAAGGAAGGCCTCAAGGCCGCGCAGAAGGCGGGCCTTGCCATCAAGATCAACGCCGTGGCGCTGAAGGGCGTCAACGACACCGAAATCCCCGAGATGCTGCGCTGGGCCGGCGGCGAGGGCATGGACCTCACCCTGATCGAGACCATGCCGCTCGGTGACATCGACGGCGACCGGACGGACCAGTACCTGCCGCTCTCGGTCGTGCGCGCGCAGCTGATGGACCAGTTCACGCTGGAAGACATCCCCTACAAGACCGGCGGCCCGGCCCGCTACGTGACGGTGAAGGAGACGGGCGGCCGCCTCGGCTTCATCACCCCGATGACCCATAATTTCTGCGAGAGCTGCAATCGCGTCCGCCTCACCTGCACCGGCACGCTCTACATGTGTCTTGGCCAGGAAGATGCCGCCGACCTGCGCGCGCCGCTCCGCGCCTCGGAAGGCAACGAGCTCCTCAACGCCGCCATCGACGAGGCCATCGGCCGCAAGCCCAAGGGCCACGACTTCATCATCGACCGCCAGCACAACAAGCCCGCCGTCGCCCGCCACATGAGCGTCACCGGCGGCTGAGCCCTGCGCTGCCGGCATGGCGGCGCAGCCCCGAAGTGCGCTACCCATCATTGATGCTTCGCCTGCCGCAAAACACGGCACTCCGCGCCGGCCTTCTCATGGTCTGCGCCATGGGGTCCTTCGTCTGCAACGACACGATCGTGAAGATCGTCGGCGCGCATCTGCCGGTGGGCGAACTCATCGCGCTTCGCGGCGTCATGGCCATGACCATCCTCACTGCCATCTGCGCCTCTCAGGGCCTGCTGAAGGACCTCCCCCGCATCCGCCAGAAGAACGTGCTGATGCGCTCCACCTGCGATCTCTTCGCAACCGTCGCCTTCGTCACGGCCCTCGTCCACATGCCCATCGCCAACCTCACCTCGGTGATGCAGGCGGTGCCGCTCGCCGTGGCGCTGCTCTCCATGCTGTTCCTCGGCGAGGAGGTGGGCTGGCGGCGCATGATCGCCATCATCGGCGGCTTCATCGGTGTGCTGATGATCGTTAAGCCGTCAGTGTCCAACTTCTCGGTCTATGAGGTGCTGGCGCTGGCCATCGTGCTCTTCGTCGCCGTGCGCGACCTTCTGACCAAGACCATTCCCGCCCGCATCCCCGTCTTCGTGATTGCACTCGCCAATGCAGGTTTCGTGACGGTTGGCGGCCTCGCGCTGATGCTGTTCCAGGGCTTCGTCCGCCCGGAAGCATGGCAGGTTGGGCTACTTGCGCTCGCCGCCTGCTTCCTGTCCTCGGGCTACCTGCTGATGGTGGCCACGCTCCGGCTCGGCGAACTGACGGGAACGGCACCCTTCCGCTATTCGGTGATGATCTTCGCCATCATCTCCGGCATCCTCGTCTTCGGCGAATTTCCGGACTGGATCGCCATTCTCGGCATGGTGCTGATCGTGGTCTGCGGGCTCTATGCCGCGCACCGCGAGGCCAGGCGGTCGAAGGCGCTCAGTGATAGCGCAGAAATGCCAGCGCCGTAAGGCACACCGCCCAGATCAGGATGCCCTTCCTCACATAATGGTGCGGAATGCGCATCGCCACCTTTGCCGTGAAATAGCCCGAGATCATCGCGCCCGTCATCATCACCAGTGACGGCACCCAGCGGATGACGCCGGCCTGCGCGAAGATGGCGATCGAGATCACCGTCATCAGGGTGATCGTCACGTTGCGGATGGCATTGGCCTGGTGGATCGTCATGTGGCTGAAGATCGCGTAGATCGCGAACATCACGATCCCCATGCCGAGCCCGAAATAGCCACCATAGACGAAGACGATGAACTCGAGCAGGAAGGACAGCCACAGCCAGCGCGACCCATCGAAGGCGAAGTCGCGCTCCAGCTTGTTCTTCAGCCACGGCCCGAAGGCGAAGGACGAGGTGGCGAAGAGGAGGAGCCACGGGATCACCTTCTGGAAGGCCGCCTGCCCCGTATGGATCAGGATCCACGAGCCCAGCACGCCGCCCGCGGCCGCAAGGCACAGCCTGAACCACAGGTGCTTCCTGACCTTCTTCAGCTCATGGCGATAGACCACGGTGCCCACCACATTGGCTGGCAACACGGCCACGAAGTTCGAGGCATTGGCCTCGATTTCCGTCATCCCCGCCGCTAGCAGCAGCGGGAACGTCATGAAGCCGGCCCCGCCCGCCATCACATTGATGAACCCCGCAAGCAGGCCGCCGGCGAAAAGGAGGATGATGTGGAGGAGGTCCAAGGGCGCGGCTCTGAGGGTATCGATCATCCCTTATGCCGAGGGAGGCGCATGCTTCGCAAGGTCGCCTGCCTCAACCCTCCCCTCCCATCATCGCCAGGCCTGACCCGGCGATCCTCTTCCCCGCGCCGGCAAAGGATGCCCGGGTCGAGCCCGGGCATGATGAACCTTGGCCGGTACACGCCCCTATCATCAGCCCCCGAATGACCCTACACTTCCCCCCATGTGGCTCCATATCCTGATCCTCACCCTCGTCACCCTGCAGCGGGTGATCGAACTCGTCATCGCCCACCGCAACACGGGCAAGATCGACGCGCGCGGCGGCTTCGAGGTAGGCTCCAACCGCTATGGCTTCGTGATTGCCCTGCAGGTGCTGTGGCTCGCAGGCCTCTGGTACCTGGTGCTCACCTACCTTCCAGCCATCGACCAGCCGTGGATCTATGCCTATGTGGTGCTCGAAGCCACGCGCGGCTGGATCGTGGCGGCGCTGGGCAGCAGCTGGACGACGAGGCTCATGGTGGTGCCCGGCGAGAAGCTTCCCGACGAGGGCCTCCACGGCTGGATCCGCCACGCCAACTACTTCGTGGTGGCGGCCGAGATCTTCATCCTGCCCATGGCCTTCGGCTTCATCTGGTATGCACTGGCTTTCGGCATCCTCAACCTCATGCTGCTGTTCTGGCGCATGCAGTCCGAGGATGCGGCGCTGAAGCCCCTGCGGGAAGAGCCTTCGCCCGCCGAGCTGCCGCCCGAAGCCTAGTTCGTTCCGGCGGCAACGCCGGCGACCTTGACCATCACCTTCACATCACCCGCCTTCTCGAAGGTGAGAGTAAGTTCGATCTCGTCGCCTTCCTTCAGTGGCTTGGTCAGCCCCATCAGCATGATGTGGTAGCCGCCGGGCTTCATCGGCAGCCTGCCGTGGGCGGGAATATCAATGCCATCGACGTGTTCCATCTTCATCACGCCATCGACCTGCACGGTCTTGTGGAGACCCGCCATCTTTGCGGCAGGAGTCGAGGCTGCAACCAGCCTGTCTGCGTCGCCATGCAGCATCAGGCTGACATAGGCGGCTCCCGTCTCGGCACCGGGCGTGGCTGATGCACGGGCATACGCCTTCGTGATCATCACCCCACTGGCGCTGGCCCCGGGCGCCAGTGCTAGGATGGCCGCAAAGGTGAGCAGGATGGCGGCGGCGACTTCGATCAGATTCTTGCGCATGGGAACCTCCGTGACCGCGTTTTGGCGCGGCACGGCGGGCCTGTCACGCGCCATGGCGTCGCGGCTGCTTCCCGTCCTTCTGCTTGCGACCACCGCCCATGCGCAGGACACCCCGGTCGCCATCGAACTGGTGCTGGCGCTTGATGCCTCGGCCAGCGTCGACCGCCAGGAATTCGCGCTGCAGGTCGAGGGCCTTGCCATGGCCTTCCGTGATCCGGATGTGCAGCGCGCGGTGGAAGACCTGCAGCCGCTGGGGGTTGCCATCGCCGTCGTCCAATGGGGTGCCCCGGGCGACACCCAGCTTGTGCTGCCCTTCACCCAGTTGAACAGCGGGCGGGACGCCAAGGCATTCGGCTTCCGCATGAGCCTCATCCACCGCTTCATGTGGGCTGGCGTCACCTCCATTGCCACGGGCATCCGCGACAGCGCCGCCCTCATCGAGGGCAACGAGTTCGACGGGCAGCGCAAGGTGATCGATGTCGCGGGCGACGGCGAGGACAATGGTGCACCGGACCTCGAAGCTGCGCGCCAGTCAGCCCGCGCCCAGGGCATCATCATCAACGGCCTGCCGATCATGGCCGACAGCGTCGAGCTTGCGGACTACTACAAGGCCCGCGTCATCATCGGTCCGGACAGCTTCGTCGAACCCGCCCGCGACTTCGACGACTATGCCCGGGCAATCAGGGCAAAGCTGCTGAAGGAGCTGCGGCCGCTGGCGTCGTGAATATCCTGGGGCAATCACCCCAACTCTCATCATGCGCGGTCTTGACCCGCGCATCCTTTTCAACGCCCACAGAGGATGCCCGGGTCAAGCCCGGGCATGATGAGGGAGAGGGCTCGTAGTGCGCCCAGGACAGGGCTGTACTGGCTTTCCGTGGCCAGCACCTAGGTGCCTAGCGCTCTTCAAAATCGCCCAAAATCAATCGTTACGAACTCGATTATACGCAGATCGCCTTCGCTCACCGCTCCATCGCCCGGTCCGTCGCCGTCGCCGGGATCCACCATTCCCGCCCGCGCGGCGTCTCCACATATTCGGGCCATGGAAAGTCGATGGGCGGAGCGTAGTCGCACCACGGATCCGGATCGGCCGCCTGTGCACGGCGATCCCGGAACTCCGCTTTGGCACGTTCCAGCGCCGACGTGTCGGTCATCAGGTCGATGATCGTTCCGGCGATGGTCTTGCCCGCCGTCTCCACCGTCGGGTCGATGGTGGCGGGAATGCCGCCCAGCGCGTTCAACGCCCATTCGGGATAGCTGAAGCCCGGCGGCGCCTTCAGCACGGCGCGGCCGATGTAGAAGCGCACCGTGGGGGCGAACCACGTCATGTCGGTGTAGTCGTCGGAGGTGTAATGCGTCTGCCAAGACGGCAGGTCCCGGCGCAGCCGCCGCTCCGCTTCCTGCGGGGGAACGAGCTGCGACAGCTCATCCGCGAAGGGCTCAGCCAGCGGGTCGAGGCCAAGTTCCTTCTGCAGCGCCTGCGCCATTTTCACCGCTTCCGCGCCATAGCGCGGCGCACCGGCGCGCTCGAGATTGCGGAAGGTGATCTCGGCCATGGCATGGTTGGCAAGGCCGGGCTTCGACTTCGACACCCAGTGGCGCTTCACCGTGCAATGCGCCGCCGCCGCTGCGGCCTCGGCGTTGCGATCCAGCACGGCATAGATCTTCTTCAGCATGGCGACGTCCGGGCAGCGCGCCGCGTACATGATCATCGCCATCTGGGCCGCGAGATTATCCGCCGTGGCCTGCCCGCTCGCCAGGATCGTCTCGTTCAGCGTCCATGTGCCGGAGTGCGGCAGCATGTGGTCGCGCATCATCTTGGACAGCGTGTACATGGCGACGACCGCGTCGTTCGCACCCGGCGCACGCGCTGCCGTGTGCGCGGCGGGAATGGGCGCACCCGCCGCATCGGTCACCGCCCCTTGCAGCCACGTCTCCGGCCGTTCGCACAGGAACTCATAGATCGCTGCGAAATAGGGCCCGCAATGGGTGTCCCAGCGCGCCGTGTTGCACAGCGGCAGCATGTAGAAGGGGTGGAAGGAAATGATGGCGTCGAGCCCGTCGTAATAGCCCTTCGCCGCATGGATGGACTTGGAGCCCCGCACCTTCTCGGCGGGTTCGCCCATGAAGCGGAGCGTGCCGGTGATGCCGTGCTTTTCCATCGCCGCCTTGGCCGCGAGAGCGCCGACGAGCGAACCCATGCCCAAGGCCGAATGCGGGTCGGTGTGGCCGCCCGCGAAGCGCGAGAGGCCCTCGCGCGGCTGGCGCCACGGCACCGCTGCCTGGCAATTGCCGGGCACCGCGTCATATTCGGCATAGGCCATGATGGTGGGGCCGGGTCCGTTCGACCATGTGGCGGAGAAGGCCGTGGGCATGCCGCCCGAGCCTTCTTCCACCGTGAAGCCCTCGGCGCGCAGCCGCTTCACATACCAGTCTGCCGAGCGGTATTCGCGCCACGCCGTTTCGGCCAGGTGCCAGATGTGGCTGTTCCACGCCGACCAGTCGGCATGCCTTTCTTCTACCCAGCGGAAGGCGTCAGCGCGTGCGGCATCACTCATGAGAGAACTCCAATCAATCTGGCAGCGGCCTGCTGCAGGTTGTCTTCGCTGAAGCCCGCGAAGCCGAGCAGCAGCCCCTGCTCGCGCTTGCGGCTCGCATAGTGGCTGGACAGCGACTGCGTCTCGATGCCCTTTGCTTCGAGTTTCTCCACCAGTGCCTCGTCGCTCACACCCGGTGGCAGGCGCAGCAGCAGCATGAGGCCAGCAGGCGAGGCATCGACCGTGAAGAGCTTTCCCTCGCCGGGCTTCAGCGCCTCGATCAGCGCGCGGCGCCGCGCGGCATAGATGCGGCGCATGCGGCGGATGTGAATGGCGAAGGCACCCGAGCCCATGAACTCGGCCAGTGCCGGCTGCGCCATCAGCGACGGCGGTGCGCCATGCGACACACGCTCCTCGCGGAAGCGCTTGACCAGTGCTTGCGGCACCACGATGTAACCCAGCCGCACGATGGGCGAGAACACCTTGGAGAAAGTTCCGGTGTAGATGACGCGCGCCCGCTTATCGAGGCTCATCAGTGCCGGCAGCGGCTTGCCGACATAGCGGTACTCGCTGTCGTAGTCGTCCTCGATCACGATGGCATCGGCCTCCGCCGCCCAGTCGAGCAGTTCGAGGCGGCGCGCAAGCGGCATGGTTACGCCCGTCGGATACTGTCGCGCCGGGGTCACGAAGGCGGCCCGCGCCCCTCCTGCCCGCTCGCAGCCGCGCGTCACCACCATGCCCTCGGCATCGACAGGCACCGGCACCGCGGTGACACCACCCAGCGAGAAGATGCGCCGCGCCGTGGGGTAGCCCGGTTCCTCGAACCACACGTCGTCGCCCGGGCTGAGGACCGACCGTCCGATCAGGTCGAAGGCGTCCAGACCACCCGCCGTCACGATCACCTGTTCCGCCGCGCAGTCGATGCCGCGCCATTCATAGAGATGCCGGGCAATCGCCTCGCGCAATGGCAGCCAACCGAAGGGGTCGTTGTGTTCCAGAAGTGTCACCGGCGGGTTGCGCCAGAAGCGCCCGAGCAGCCTGCCCCAGTCGTCATGCGGGAAGTTTTCCCAGTCGACCAGGCCGGAGCGAAAGGGCCGTGCCGGTTCGCGGCGGCCTGTGCCGCGCGACGGTTCCCGCGCCCGTTCCCTGGGTGGCGAGGTGAGGAGCGACTCCGGCAGTTCCGCCGCAACCCGCGTGCCGGAGCCGGAGCGGGTCTCGAGATAGCCCTCGCTCAACAGCTGCTCATAGGCCTCCACCACCGTGGCACGGGCGACGTTCAGCTCCTCCGAAAGTGCGCGGGTGGAGGGAAGCTTGGTCTGCGGCTTCAGGCGGCCGCTCAGCACCAGCGAACGCAGCTGCCGGGCGATCTGGGCCTGAATCGGCTCGCGGTCATCGCGGTCGATGCCGATCTCGCTGGCCGAAGTGCCGAGAAGTGGTCTGCTCATTGGGGTCTGACTTGGTCCTTTCCACCAGACCATATCGCAGGCATTCGGGGTGCACAATGGAGTGACTGCGATGGATGCCCCCAGCGAACGGACCCGCGTCAAGCGGATGAACAAGCGCGCCGCCTATGACTCCGGGACGGTGCATGGCATCCTCGACGCCATGCCGATCTGCAATGTGGGCTATGTCTTCGACGGCGCGCCCTACGTGACTCCCACGCTGCAGTGGCGCGAGGGCGACCACGTTTATTGGCACGGCTCTTCCGCCAGCCGCATGCTGGAAGCCTGCGAGCAAGCGCAGGTCTGCCTCACCGTCTCCATCATCGACGGCTTCGTGATGGCGCGCTCGGCCTACAACCATTCCTGCAACTACCGCTCCGTGATGGTGCTCGGCACGGCGCACAAGTTGACGGACGCGGCGGAAAAGGAAGCGAGCCTCAAGTTGTTTACCGAGGGCCTGTGGCCCGGCCGATGGAACATGCTGCGCCAGATGACGCAGAAGGAACTGAAGGCCACGACCGTGCTGAAGATGTCGCTCGACGAGGCCTCGGCCAAGGTGCGCGACGGTGCGCCGGGTGACGACGAGGCCGATTACGCGCTGCCCATCTGGGCCGGCGTCATCCCCGTGCGCCAGCAGGTGCTGGCGCCGGTGGACGATCCGCGCTTAATCCCCGGCCTCTCGCCGCCGCAGCACATCACGGACTTCAGGTTCGGCTGAACCCTATGTCTTCTCCCGCCCACGGAGCTTCGGATTGCCGCAGCCGGCGATCAGCTGATGCGTCTGCGCGGAGAACTCGATCTCGCAGAAGCCGCGCCTAAGCTTCAGGTTGTGGTCAAGCCGACCCCTCCGTGATACCCCGGTCAAAATGCCGGGGGAAAGGTCAGCACACGGGTCGCTTCACAGTGGACACCCGTGCCCCTCCCGGGTCAACGCCCGGTTCAAATCAACCGGCCGGCACATTCCCGGACGGCCGGCACGGCCGGAACGCTGAGCTGCTGCGCTCATCGCGCCTGATGTCCGCCGTCGCGATGCACAGCACCATCCGCTCTCAGCAGTTCACCGAGGACCCGCTGGGCCTCCTCAATCAATGCCTGCTGATACCGATAGTAGATTTCGCTTCCCATTGGTGTCACGATCGACTTGAGCTGGCTCCGGCAACGCCTGTGCAGAAGATCGAAATCCGCTCGAAGCGCCAACAGCCTCTCATGATCCCGTTGAACCACAGAGACGCCGTCAGAATCGGCTTCGCTGCTCAAGCCCCCGCCTTGACGGGCATTCAGCAGCAACTTGAGGCGCTCATCCAACTGCTCCCGGTTGGCATCGATTCGCCACAGCCTAAACCGGCTATAGATGCCCAGGGCATTGATGACGACCGTTGCCAGCATCAACAGATAAATCCAGTACGTCGGCGACATGAGATCCACGAACACCGGGAAGTACTTATCGGCAAACTCCGGTTCACCGACGGCGAAGAATTTTCGCGCTTCTTCGGCCAAAGGGGCCTGGTCCTGCGATTTTGCAGCGGGGGGCGGATTGGAACGGATAAAGCTCGGGAACTCATGGCTCATCAGCATGAGGAATGCCACGCGCTCGGCGCGATGCACGCACTCGTTGGCCACGATCAGCGTATCCACCTGGGCAACCAATCGATCTGTCTCGGGACTTGGCTGGGTGACATCAAAAAACCCCGAAGGAATTCTGCCGATCCTCAGCCATCTCAGTCTCGACACCATTCCTTCGATATCATCCGGGGACAATATTTCCAGGCCGTATTCGGAGATTATCTTCCTGATCAGCGGCGAGTTCTCGTTCATGACTATCGACGCGACGTCAATACTGCCGCGTGCAACGAGAGCCGCCTCGGTCTCGAAATCATAATTCGATGTCTGCAACTGGAGCCCGTTTATGTCGTCCATCTCCAGTATTTGCCGCATCAGATAGTCGGTTCCGGAGCCGACGGGCCCCAATCCTATTTTTGCGTGCTTGAGATCGGCGAAATTCGCGATATTGCGGCCGCGCCGCATCAATAGGAAAAGCGTTTCCGGCTGCGGCAGTCTTCCCAGAATTTGTATTCCGGCATCCGCAGAGATCGGCAGGCCATCCTGCACGAACGCGAAACCGGGCGCACACTCCGAGGCCGGGTCGTCGAGTCTGGCAATGTTGTCCATCGCGCCTGCGGTCGCAACGACCTGCAGACTGCCGCCCCGGTCCCGGGCGGCCTGCTCGAGTTTCTTCGCGACCGCATGATACTGACCCTGCGGTGTGCCGGAGTAGAGAGCCGCCTTGAGAAACGAATAATCAATCGCGACCGAAAAATAGGACAGGGATACGAGGAGACCGACAAGGGTCAGGACCAGCAGGATACTCTTGATCCAAGCCCCCCGATCGCGTCCGGGCCCGAAGGCCAATTGATCCATCAAATTCATTTTCAGTATCCGTCGTCAGATTCATTTGGCTGTTGAGCAATGCGTCCACTGCTTCAGTTAAGGACCCAGCGCGCTTGTCACCGCGAGCTTGTCACCGCGGGCTTGTGCTCTTCCCGGGTCGACTCCGAGTGCAAATCAACACAGCATCTATTCTTTGAAACCACGGAAAACGCCACTGCCGTCCAAGGAGCTCGAGAAATCTCTGAAGTCCATGTTGCCGAGCGACAGGTTGTTCTCCACTGACCATGCCTGCGAGGCAATCAGGCGGAATGTGCTTCCGGGTTCGTCTGAAAGATCCAGACAGAGCATGGGGTATCCGGAACCTGTCATCGTGGCCTGGTCTGCGAGAAAGATGAACGGGCTTTTTGACTTTCCCTCAAGCGCCTGTTCAAGCTCGGCTGGACCGACGCCGTCGAAGGACGAATCTTCAACGAACATCAGGTTCGCCGCAAAATCACCAACGGGTGAGGCAGATACCGCTTTCACAGCATTCCACGACTCGTTGTTCGAATAGTCTGTCCTCAGAACGATCGCCTTGTCCGATCCTGACAGTAGCAATGCCGTATTCATCATGTCCGCAAACCCCGCCGAGATGCTTCAGGAGTGTCGTATTATCCATGCGACTCCGCCTGATAGAGCAAAATGCGATGACGCAGAAGGGGATCATGCCCGTTCTGATGGCGCAGCTGACGGCGCATGCGGCTGATCTCCTCCCGCTTGGGAGCGATGACAGTGAAGAAGGCCACGCGCCCGCCGCGCCGGCCACTCAGCTAAGTGGCGCCGATCCAGAGACAGGTCGGGTCAACCTTGATGGGACGGCCGTGGAAAGCTTTCGCCTCGCCCGCCGGAGCGACCCCATGGGCGCGCTTCGCGCGTGGATCCACGAGCGGAGGCTACTCCACGTCAAGGGCCCCCTCCGCCCTGCCCATCTGGGCCGGCGTCATCCCCGTCCGCCAGCAGGTGCTGGCGCCGCAAGATGATCCGCGCCTGCTGCCGGGACTGACGCCGCCAAAGCACATTACCGATTTCAAGTTCGGCTGAGCTGTTCGTCTTCTCCCGCTCCTTTAGCGGAAGAAGAAGGGACCCGTTGCGGAACGTAACGGGGAGATGAGGGGATGCCATTGCTGTCCCGACATCTGCGCCCGTTTTCCCTCACCTACCCCGACTGCGTCGGGGCCCCCTCCTCTCCCGCTTCGCGGGAGAGGAGGCGTGCTACTGCGTCCGTCGCACCAGCTCGACCATGTAGGCCGTCGACCAGCCAAAGCTCAGCAAGCCATTTGCCGCCGTAAGGCCGGAGAGGATGCGCCACTTCTCGTCGAGGATGATGTCGCCGAAGCCGAGTGTGGAGAAGGTGACGAGCGAGAAGTAGAGCGATGGCTCGAAGGCCTGAAACACCCCCGTCAGGTAGAAGGCCGTGGCCCAGACCCAGACATTCACCGTCTGCACACTCATGACGAACAGCACGCAGATGACGATCGTTGCCGTGTTGGCGAAGCGCCTGAAGATACGGCGCAGATGGATGATGATCTTCTCCAGCTGCTGCGCGAAGGCCGTGAACATTTCCGCCTGGATCACCGCATTGATTGCGATGACGAGCGTGCCAAGGGCGAGTTGTCCGATCATGCGTCGGTGACCTCGACGTGGGCGATGAGCCCATCGCCGTTGAAGGTGACCGTCTGCGTGCCGCGCCGCGTGACACGCTGACCGGTGGAACGTGCGGTGGCCTCAAGCTTCCAAACAGATTTTACTGCATCGGGCGCGACTCGCGTGACAACTTCATCGATTGCAGCCTGGTCCGGGTACTCAGCAAAATAAGCGGTGAAGGCAGCGATAATGGCATCGCGCCCCGCGATCCGGCCCTTCACGCCGGGAGAAACGTAAATCGCGTCTGCCGCAAACATCGCCTTCACCGTCTCCTCGTCATAGTCGTTCAGGGCCGCGTGGTAACGCCTGAGCAGCGCCACGGGATCGGTGGTCATCTGCCGAATTCACCCATGATGCGCACCCAGCTGCGGATGCCGCGCCGGTAGCTTTCGAGATCGTATTTCTCATTCGGGCTGTGGATCGCGTCATCGGTGAGCGCGAAGCCCACGAGGATCGAATCCATGCCGAGAATGTCCTTGAAGAAGCGACAGATCGGGATCGAGCCGCCGGAGCCCATCAGCACCGTGTCGCGGCGGAACTCGTCTTTCAGCGCCTCGGCCGACTTGGCGATAAAGGGATTGTCCTCGGGGATTTCGGTCGCAGGGCTGCCGCCGCCGCCCGCGAACTCGACCTTGCAGTCCTTCGGGATCAAGCCCTTCACGAATTTCTGGAAGGCCTTGAGGACCTTGTCCGGGTTCTGCTTGCCGACGAGGCGGAAGGTGAACTTGGCATGCGCCTTGGACGGCAGCACCGTCTTGGTGCCGACACCCGTGTAACCGCCCCAGATGCCGTTCACCTCGGCGGTGGGCCTTGCCCATATCTGCTCCAGCACCGACTTCCCCTTCTCGCCGGCGGCCTGCTTCAACCCCACGTCCTTGAGGAACTTCGCTTCCGAGAACTTCAGCGACTGCCACTGCTTCTTCGTCTGCTTCGGCAGGTCGGCCACGCCGTCATAGAAGCCGGGGATCGTGACCTTTCCATTCTTGTCGTGGAGCGCCGCGATCACCTTGCTCAAGACCCGGATGGGGTTCATCGCCGGGCCGCCATACATGCCGGAGTGGAGATCGATCTTCGGGCCGGTGATGGTGATCTCCTCGCGCACCATGCCGCGGAGCCTCGTGGTGATGGCGGGTGTCTTCGGGTCCCACATGTTGGTGTCGCAGACGAAGGCAGCGTCGCAGGAAAGCTCTTTCGCATTGGCCTTGAGGAAGGGCACCAGCGACGGCGAGCCTGACTCTTCCTCGCCCTCGATCAGGAAGGTGGCGCGGATGGGCAGCGTGCCGGTGGTGCGGATCCAGGCGCGCGCGGCCTCGACGAAGGTCATGAACTGACCCTTGTCGTCCGAGGTGCCGCGGCCATACATGCGCGTCACCGCGCCATCCTTCTTGATGGTGGGCTCGAAGGGCGGCGTCTTCCACAGCTCCAGCGGGTCAGCCGGCTGCACGTCATAGTGGCCGTAGAACAAGAGATGCGGCGTGTCCTTCGTCGCTTCCTTCGGCGTGTAATGCGCCACGACCATGGGGCGGCCCGGGGTTGGCCGCGCTTGCGCCTTGAAGCCCAGCGCCTGCAGGTCATCGACGATGGCATTGGCCGCCTTCTCGCATTCCGCGGCATAGGCCGGGTCGGTCGAGATCGAGGGGATGCGCACCAGCTTGAACAGCCTTTCGAGGCTGTTGTCGAAATCCTTCGTGGCGGCGTCGAGCACGGCGTTGAGTTCGGTCATGTCAGTCACTTTCCTGCAAATTGCGCGAAGATGCGGGCCCAGGCGCGGGTGCCGCGCCGGAAGCTCGCCACATCATATTTCTCGTCGGGTGAATGGGCATTGTCGTCGGGCAGGCCGAAGCCCGTCAGCAGGCTGTCGACCTTCAGGTATTTCTTGAAGCTCTCGACCACGGGGATCGAGTAGCCCGCCCCCATCAGCACCGCCTCGCGGTCGAACTCGGCCTTGAGTGCGGCGCGCGCCGCCTTGATCCAGGGCGTATCCTCCGAGACGGCGATGCCGCTGGAATTGCCGCCGCTGTCATCGAAGCGCACCTTGCAGTCCTTTGGCAGGCGGGCCTTCACGAAAGCCTTGAAACCGGCGCGGATCTTCCTCGGGTCCTGGCCCTCGACGAGGCGGAAGGTGAGCTTGGCGGTGGCCTCCGACGGCAGCACGGTCTTGCTGCCAACACCGCGATAGCCGCCATGGATGCCGTTCACCTCCGCAGTGGGCCTGGCCCACATCTGCTCGAGGGCCGAATAGCCCTGCTCGCCCGCCGGAACCGACAGGCCAACGTCGCCAAGGAATTTCTTCGCGGGAAACTTGAGGCCCGCCCAGGCCTTGCGCAGCTTTGCAGGGATCGGCTTCACGCCGTCATAGAAGCCTGGAATGGCAATGCGCCCGCGCTTGTCATGGATGGCCGCGATGATGCGGCTCACCACCTTGATGGGGTTCTGCACCGGCCCGCCGTAAAGTCCGGAATGCAGGTCGATCCTGGGGCCTGTCACGGTGAACTCGATCCCCATGCAGCCGCGCAGCCTGGTGTCAATGCCGGGCGTTTTCGCATCCCACATGCCGGTGTCGCAAATGAACACTGCATCGACGGGAAATTCACGCGCGTGGGTCTTGAGGAAGGTATCGATGTGGCTGGCATCGCCTTCCTCGTCGCCCTCGATCATCACGGTCAGGCGGAAGGGAAGAGACCCGTGCACCTTCAGCCAGCTGCGGCTGGCTTCCAGAAAGGTCATCAATTGGCCCTTGTCGTCCGCCGCCCCGCGCGCAAAAATTGCATCCTGGCCTCGCTTGCCCTTGCGGATTTGCGGTTCGAAGGGGGGCGACGTCCAAAGCTCCAGCGGATCGGCGGGCTGAACATCGTAATGACCGTAGAACAGGATATGGGGCAGTTTCTTGCCCCCCGGAGGCGCATACTGGCCCAGCACCAGTGGTTGGCCCGTGGTCTTGCGCAGGCCCGCCGTGAAACCCATGCCCTTCAACTGCCCGACCAGCCAATTGGCGGTCGCGAGGCAATCCTTGTGGTGGGCGGGATCGGTGCCGACGCTCGGAAATCGCAGCAGCTCGAACAGGCGATCCAGGCTCTCAGGGAATTGTTGATCTATTTCTGCAAGAACTGTCGTGGGATGTACCAAGATTTCACCAGTGGCCTCTCTTGCGCCGACAATGTCACGGCGGCAGCCCTTGCGGCAAGGGCCGCAGCATGAAGCCGGACGCGTTCTCGCTGGCACGTGACAGCCTGCAGGCGCAGGAGCCTTCAGCAGGCATCCGGCGCTTCCGCCGCCGCGGCTACCAGCGCTTTCTCGCCTTCATGGGTGATATCGATCTTGCCTTCCTGTGGAAGCGCCGCTGGTTCTTCATCACCATGGTGGTCGGTTTCGCGCTGATGGCGCTGCCCACACCCTCCGGCCTCACCCACGAAGGCCAGATCGTGCTGGTCATGTCGCTGATGGCGACCATGCTGTTCATCACCGAGCCCATTCCGCTGCCCACCGTGCCGCTCCTCATCATCGTGGGGCAGGTCGTGCTGCTGCACGTCGACCCCACCAAGGTGGCGCAGAGCCTGATGACGGACTCGGTCCTCTTCATCATGGGCTCGCTGATGCTGGCCGTCGCCATCGTCCGCCAGCGCCTCGACAAGCGCATCGCCTGGTGGATCGTGCGGATGACGGGCACCAACATCTACTGGATCAGCTTCGGCATCACGGCGGTCTGCGGCGTCATCGCCGCCTTCATCGGCGAGCACACGGTGGCGGCCATGATGCTGCCCGTGGGTGTGGCGCTCATCACGCTGACATCGAACGACCCGAAGAAGGTCCACAACCTCGCGGCCGTGCTGCTGTTCTCGATTTCCTATGGCTGCTCCATCGCCGGTGTTGCAACCCCTTCGGGTGGCGCGCGCAATGCCATCATCATCAGCTACTGGAAGGACTTCTTCTACAATCCCTCCGATCCGGCCACCTACCGCTACCTGATGGATTACGTGACCTGGATGACCTACGCCTTCCCGATGTTCATCCTCAGGCTGCCCATCGTCACGGCCATTCTCATCTTCACTTTCAAGCCAGAAGTCACCGACATGTCGCGCGCCATTTCGCGGCTGCGCACGCAGGTGTCCATGCAGGGCCCGATGCGCGCATCGGAATGGCTCACCATCATGATCTTCGCCCTCACCATCGTCGGCTGGGTGACTCTATCGAACTCGCTGGGCCTTGGCGTCATCGCCATCGGCGGCGCCTCGCTGTTCCTCATCCTCGGGCTGGTCCGCTGGGAGGACATCAACTCCGGCGTCAACTGGGGCGTCGTGCTGCTCTATGCGGCGGCGATCTCGCTGGGCGTAGAGATGAAGGCCACGGGCGCTGCCGAATGGGTGGCACAGAGCGTGTTCGAGGGCATGCGCCAGATCGGCGCCACCGGAACCTTCGGCTTCAACGCGGTGATCTCGCTCCTGACCATCGGCGTCTCCAACACCATGACGGCAGGTGCCGCTGTCGCCGTGCTGGCCCCCATCGTGCTCAAGACGGCCGTGACAGCCCACCAGGACCCGATCAGCGCCGGCTTCATCACCGCCATCTCCTCGGCATTCGGCTATCTCACGCCGGCCGCCCAGCCGGCCTTCACCATCATCTATGCCTCGGGCTTCCTGCGGGGCAGCGACTTCTTCAAGGTCGGCATCCGCATGATGGTTCTGTCCTTCATCGTGCTGATGGCGATTTCCGTGCTGTACTGGCCGCTGCTGGCTCCCTAGACTGAGGCCATGCTGTTCAAGCGCTCAACCCTTTCCGACCGGCAGGAAGCAGCGGTTAACAAGACGCTGCAGAACTTGCGTTCGCAGCGCCGCAACCGCTTCCGCTCACTGGCGTGCATCGACGGCACGGAGGAGTCCCTCGTCACCGTCCGCTTCGCCGCGCGCTTCAGCATTCAGGACAATTGCGACCTGATCATTCTCTTCGTCCGGCCCATCGATTCCGGCCTGCAGTCCGGCGGGTTGCAGGTCAGGCTGGCGCGCGAAAACATGCTGGATGCTGGCTTCGAACTGCCGGGCGTCAGGCACCTCAAGCGTGCCCTCGACATCCTCAGGCAAGAAGGCATCGACGTCGAAGGCTGGCCCAAGGAAGCCCAGCGCAGCGAGGCCTGGGGAGATCCGGCGGGCGACAACAAGCTCGAGTTTCGCAGTCCGGAAGGCCGCTCCGTGGTGCTGAAGCTCAAGACCGCGCCCGACGTCGCCAACGGCATCCTCGACCAGTATGAACTCGGTCCCTACAACCTCATCATCATGGGCCAGCCATCGCGCTGGCATGGCGAGCTGGTGACGTTCTTCCGGTCCGGCATCGTGCAGACGGTCACCACCATGGCGCCTGCCTCTGTGCTGGTTGCACGCGACAGCTTCGACAGGAAGGGCTTCTTCATCTGCACCGACGGCTCATCGCGCTCCATGCAGGCAGTGCGTCGTGCCGCCGTTCTGGCAGAGGTGACGGGCGAGCCGATCACGCTGTTCTCGGTTGCGGATGCCGAGGCAGGAAAACCTGCCGCAGAAGAGGCCGTGGCCAATGCCAAGGCACTGCTCAAGGCGATGAAGATCCAGGTCGCGGAAACCCGCGTTGCGGTCGGCAAGCCCGTGGAGGAGATCGTGGAAGTTGGCTCGCTCTACAAGGTGATCGTGGTCACCGACGAGGGACGCTCACGGCTCGAAAGGCTGTTGCGCGGATCGACGGCAACCGAGGTGGTGCGCAAGGCGCGCACGAGCGTGCTGGACGTCAGGTGACGGCAATTCGACAGGAGTGGGGCATGGCGGACTACAGGCTCTGGTGCATGGGGGAATCAGGCAACGCCTACAAGGTGGCGCTCATGCTGGAGCTCTGCCATCTCCCGTGGCAGCCGGTGTGGGTCGATTTCTTCCATGGCGAGACACGCACGGCCGACTATCGCGCAACGCTCAACGAGATGGGCGAGGTGCCGGTGCTGGAACATGCGGGCAAGCGCCTCAGCCAATCGGGCGTGATCCTTGACTATCTCGCCGAGGTCACTGGCAAGTTCGGCGCGACGAACGCGGATGAGCAGCGCGAGATCTGGCGCTGGATCCTCTTCGACAACCACAAGTTCACGGCGAACCTCGCCACGCTGCGCTATCTCATCCAGTTCGCCAAGACGGGTGAAACCCCGGTCACCGAGTTTCTGCGGGCGCGCAGCATCAATGCAATGAAGGTCGTGAACCACCAACTGGCGGACAAGCCGTTCATCACCGGCGACCGCATGACCATCGCCGACCTGTCGATGCTGGGCTATCTCTATTACGGCGACGAACTCACGGTGCCGCTCGCCGACTTCGCCCACATTGGGTCGTGGATGGACAGGGTCAAGGCGCTACCGGGCTGGAAGCACCCTTACAACATCATGCCGAGAGCCCCAGAGGGCGGCGGCTGAGCCTCAGCTCCGCACGCGATCCATGGCGTCGAGATATTCGTCGAGGTGCTCGAGGTTCTCGAAGCGCATCCAGCCTTCCGCCGTTTCGGCTTCAACCGTACCGTCGGACAGGATGCGAGCCGGATGGCGGCGGATGATCCGCTCCTCCACCACATAAAGCTGGCCTTCATCCATCACCTCTTCCTCGGTGATGGTCTCTTCCTCGGCCGTGGCATCATCCTCGGAAGCGACCTCTTTCTCCACAACCGATTCCTCGGACGCGACAAACGTCTCCTCGACTTCGGCAGCAGTCGCGGCAGGTGCCTCGCTGGTGCGGGCATCGAAGGCCTGCTCGATCTTCTGGCGGGCCTGCTCGAGGGCCTGGATGGTGTCGCGAGTCGGGCGGGAGACCTCTTTCTCCATGATCACGGCGGTAGCGGCGGCAACGGCGGCCTCCGGTGCCGTGGCGGCGGGCTTGGCGCCGCGCGGGTCATATTCGGGAATGGCGGCCTTGGCCGGGATCATGGGTTCGGGCATGAGCGAGCGCGCATGCGCCCCGGCGTGCCCGTTGGCCTGGCCATCGATCACGCTTCCAAGGCCGAGGGACAGCACGCCACCCACCAGCAGGATGGCGGCGGTCTGGAGATCGACACCGGCCGGAGGTGCCGCAGATACGAGGGCCACGATGCCGAGGGCCACGCCCGCCGCGATCAGCAGGATGCCGCAGATCCACATCAGCTTTGCCATCATAACCTCCCCGGACTGAATCGATTCGCCCGCAGTGAAACCTTCAGCATAAACAGCGCAGACACGGTTAATTTTTCATCAACCGGCGAACCGGCGCAACGATTACCCGTCAATCACGATCCGGGGTGCGGGTCGGGCCAGTTGCCCGCCTTCGAGGCTTGCCCAGACCTGGCGGGCCACATCCCGGTAGAGGGCAGTGTGCAGGGAATCAGGTTGGGTTGCCACCACCGGTTCGCCGGAATCGGAGCGCAGCCGCACTTCCTTGTCGAGCGGGATCTCGCCGAGGAAGGGAACACCGATGCGGGACGCCTCCTCCCGCGCGCCGCCGTGGCCGAAGATCTCGTGCCGCTCGCCGCACTTGGTGCAGGTGAAGTAGCTCATGTTCTCGACGATGCCGATGACCGGCACATTCACCTTGGCGAACATGTTGAGGCCCTTGCGCGCATCGATCAGCGCCAGGTCCTGCGGAGTGGACACGATCACGGCGCCGGCCAGCGGCGTCTGCTGTGCGAGCGTCAGCTGCACGTCGCCGGTGCCGGGCGGCATGTCGATGACCATCACGTCGGCCTCGCCCCACTCTGTGTCGCGCAGCAGCTGGGTGAGTGCCGACATCACCATGGGGCCGCGCCAGATCATCGCCGTGTCCTCAGGCACGAGGAAGCCGATCGACATGACCTCGACGCCATAGCGTGACATCGGCTTCATCTTCTTGCCGGCGGCAGTGGACGGTTCAGGCTTGCCGGTGAGGCCGAAGAGCTTCGGGATGGAGGGCCCGTAAACGTCCGCATCGAGCACCGCCACCTTCAGGCCCAGCGACTTCAGGGCGAGCGCCAGGTTGACGGCGGTCGTGGACTTGCCGACGCCGCCCTTGCCGGAAGCGACCGCGATCAGGTGCTTTACGCCGGGAATGCCGGTTCCACGCTGCCCCTGGGGCTGCTGCGATTGGCCCGGCTGCTGCGGGGCACGTTCGGCGGTCAGCGCCACCATCGCCTTGTCGACGCCGGCAATGCCGAGCACCGCCTTTTCGACGGCACCGCGCAAGGCTTCCATCGTTTTCACATGCTGTGGGCTGGTGGTGAGCGCGAACATCACCGTGCCACCCTGGATGGCGATGTCGGAGACGAGCCCGGCGGACACCACATTGCCCCGCCCGTCGGGCGCGGCGATGCGCTTCAACACCGAGAGAACGTCGTCCTGCGTGACAGTGGCCATGTGCTTCAGAATCCTTCGTGGTTTAGACATCTAGAACGGGGCTGACGGCGCTTCAAGCACGCGGGGCAAGAAGCCGCGCAACGCGGGCTTGCAGTTCGGGCAGCAGGTCGGCCGCAAACCACGGGTTCCGCTTCAGCCAGCCGCTGTTGCGCCAGGAAGGATGCGGCAGCGGGATCACCGCGGGCGTGAGGGCAAGCCCCACCCGCCAGTTCCGCACCGCCGCATCAACCGAGCCCGGCCAGGCCCGCCCCATGTGCCAGCGCATGGCATAAGACCCGAGGCAGACCACCAGTTCGATTTTCGGCATCGCCGCCAGCAGTTTCGCCCGCCAGGCCGGGGCGCATTCGGGGCGCGGCGGCAAGTCGCTGCCCTTGGCATCGAGCCCGGGGAAGCAGAAGCCCATGGGCAGGATCGCCACCTCGCGCGGGTCGTAGAAGATAGCCTCGGTCACCCCCAGCCACTCCCTCAGTCGTACGCCCGAAGGATCGGTGAAGGGCCTCCCCGAGGCATGAACGCGCAGGCCAGGGGCCTGGCCCGCGATCAGGATGCGCGCCTTCGGCCCCGGCTGCAGCACCGGGCGCGGTTCATGCGGCAGGGGCTTTGCGGCACCAATGCAGATGCGGCATGCGTGGACCTGGGCCAGAAGCGCGTCGAGCCCCATCGCCCCTCCTACTCTTCCTTGTTGCTGACACCCGCCGAGGCGAAGGTGGCCATGCCGGTGTGCAAGTTTGCAGCAGTCTTCACGATGCCCGCCGCCATGGCAGCGCCTGAGCCTTCACCGAGCCGCATGCCGAGTTCGAGAATGGGCTTGAGCCCCAGCTTCTCCAGCAGCCTGCGATGCGCGGGTTCAGCCGAGAGATGGCCCGCCACGCAATGTTCCAGCGCATCCGGCCGCATTGCGAAGAGCACCGCAGCGGCGGCGGTTGCCACATAGCCGTCGAGGATCACCGGGATGCGCTGCAGGCGGGCTGCCAACACGGCCCCAGCCATGGCCGCGAGTTCACGTCCGCCGAGGCGGCGCAGCACTTCGAGCGGGTCGCCCAGATGCGCCTTGTGCAGCGCCACCGCGCGCCTGACGGCATCTGCCTTGCGCTTCAGGCCTTCAGAGTCGACTCCGGTGCCCGGCCCCACCCAGTCCTCCGGCGCGCCGCCGAACAGGCCGTGGCAGATGGCCGCGGCAATCGTCGTGTTGCCGATCCCCATCTCGCCCACGCACAGGATGTCGCAGCCTTCGGTTGCCTCCATGCCATAGGCCATGGTGGCGGCGCATTCCGCCTCGTCCAGGGCGGCATCCTGGGTGATGTCGCGGGTGGGCTTCTCGAGGGCGAGCTCGAACACCTTGAGGCCCAGGTCGAAGCTCTTGCAGATCTGGTTCACGGCGGCGCCGTCATTCTGGAAATTGGCGACCATCTGCATGGTCACTTCCTGCGGATAGGCGGCAACGCCCTGTGCAACAACACCATGGTTTCCGGCAAAGACAGCAACGACAACACGCTCGGTTTTCGGCGGATGCTGGGCCTGCCAGGCGCAGAGCCATTCCGTCAGGTTTTCAAGGCGGCCAAGTGCGCCCGGCGGCTTCGTCAGCTGGCCTTCACGGGCGCGGCAATCCGCCACGGCGTCAAGATCGGGGCCCGGAATGTCCTTCACAAGGTTGCGGATATCGTCGAAGGGCAAACCTGTGGCAGCATTTGTCATTTGTAAAAAAGGCTCCTATTTCTATAGGCATAACACTACAGGATTCGGGACTGCCACACATCATGAGCGACGCGTTCGAGCCCCGCAGCGTACATCGGGGGCGGTTCCGGCCATTTGCGTCATTCCTCACGGCGCTGCGCTTCCTCACCCGCATGCCGGTGCCGTTTGTGAGAACGCTTGATCCGCCGCCCCTGAAGGATGCGATGTGGATGTTCCCGGTCGTGGGCGCCGTGGTGGGAACGGTGACGGGCGTGGCCCTTGTCTTCGCCCACTTCGCCCGCTTGCCGGAATTGTTCTGCGGCCTCTTCGCGCTGGCCATCGCTGCCATGCTGACCGGTGCCTTCCACGAGGATGGTCTGGCCGATGTCGCGGATGGCTTCGGCGGTGGCAACACGCGCGAGGAACGCCTTGAAATCATGAAGGATAGCCGCATCGGCGCCTTCGGGACGCTGACCCTCGTCATCACCGTTCTGGCCCGCGCCTCGCTGCTGGCCGCATTGCTGGTGCTGAAGCCACTGGCCGTCCTTGTGCTGGTGGCGGGGGCTGCGGCCTTCTCCCGGTCGCTGATGGTGGACCTGCTGTGGGCCACGAGGCCGGCGCGACCCAATGGGCTGTCGGTCATGGCGGGGCAACCTTCGCGCAACACGACGCTGCTGGCGCTGGCGCTTGGCGGCCTGATCGCGGGGGTTGGTGGCAGCGTGGTGCTGACGCCCGAGGCCGGGGTGCTGGCCCTGGTGGCCGGCGGACTGACGCTGGCGATGGTGCGGGCACTGGCGATCCGCAAGATCGGCGGGCAGACCGGTGACGTTTGCGGAGCCGGCCAGATTCTGGCGGAAACGGCCATGCTGGCGGTTTATGCCGCCGCCGTGGCATTCCGATAAACTGCCGTTTTTGAACTACCTTTCGGCACGGGCAGCATTACATTCGGCATGATGAACGCACCCCACCAAGCCGCCATCGAGACGCCCTGCGTCAAGATCTGCGTCGTCGATCCGGAGACCGGTTTCTGCATCGGCTGCGGGCGGACGCGCATGGAAATCGGCGGCTGGCTGGGCATGTCGCCGGACGAGCGGCGCAGCGTGATGGCGGAACTTCCCGAGCGCGTTGAAGGACTTACGCGGCGAAAGACGCGCCGGGGCGGACGGGCGGGACGTCTGCAGGCGGGCTGACCCGCGAGGCCACTTCTTTCGCAGCCTTTTCAAGCACTTCAAGCCCCGCACCGGGCTTCGGCGCCTCTTCCGACAACACGCGCCGCCACAAGCGGCCGCCGGGAAGCCCATGGAACAGGCCGAGCATGTGGCGGGTGATGTTCTGCAGCCAGACCCCCTGCGCAAGCTGTTGAGACACATAGGGTTTCATGCGCTCGACAACCTCCAGCGGATCGCTGATCTCACGCGCCTCGCCGAAGATGCGGGAGTCGACCTCGGACAACAGCCACGGCGTGTTGTAGGCCGCGCGCCCCAGCATGACGCCGTCGACGTGTTTCAGATGCTCCACTGCATCGTCGATGGTTGCGATTCCACCGTTGATAATGATGTTGTTGCCGATGTGCTTTTTCTTGATGCGGTTGACACGTTCGTAGTTGAGCGGCGGCACCTCGCGGTTCTCCTTGGGCGAGAGCCCCTTCAGCCACGCCTTGCGGGCATGGACGATGAAGGTGGTGACGCCCGAGCCCATCACCGTCTCCACGAAATTCGTGAAATCGTCTTCCTCGTCCTGGTCGTCAATGCCGATGCGGCACTTGATGGTAACCGGCACCTGAACCGCCGCGCGCATCGCGCCCAAACAATCGCGCACCAGCTCCGGCTCGGCCATCAGGCAGGCGCCGAAGCGGCCCGTCTGCACCCGGTCCGACGGGCAGCCGACATTGAGGTTGATCTCGCTGTAGCCGAAGTCCTCGCCCCACTTCGAGGCCTCGGCGAGAAGTTTCGGGTCGCTGCCACCGAGCTGCAGGGCGACGGGCTGCTCCAGCGAGTTGAAACCGAGAAGCCGCTGCCGGTCGCCGTGGCGGATGGCGAGCGCGGTGACCATTTCGGTATAGAGCAGCGCATGGCGTGTCATCTGACGGTGGAACACCCGGCAATGCCGGTCCGTCCAGTCCATCATCGGCGCCACCGAAAAACGGGAACTGCGCCCCACGTTATGCTTGCCCTGCTCTTCCAAATTCCTGACCGCGTTACCGGACGACCAAATCGCTGCCGTCGCCTCATGCTGGCGACCAAATTGCAAACTTGGGGCCAAAAAGCAAATTGGGGAGGCGGCCGTGCCAAATGCGAGTGTTCCGGCGCCCCTCAACCATAGCATGCATGACGCAGGGCGAATGGAGCCTGGAATGCGGTCATGTGACGGCCAGAGCACCGGAAAGGCGCTGTGGCAACGATATTGAACAGAAGCAGGCAGCGCCACATGACGATAAACAAATCCACTGAATGTCTTGTCAGTCACTTGCAAAGGTTTTTTAACTAACTAAGCGCTGATGTCCCAAGGCAATAATATGCCAGAACAGCCTGTAATTCATAAATTTTCGGACTGATATACTGTTTTCCCGTGCGACTCCGCTAGACGTGTTATACTTACTTATTTACACGGTCTTCCGGAGTAACGGACAAATGCCGCGCAGTAAGTTACGTGCACGCAAGTTGCTTACGGAAATGCATGAGGATACGGGCGGCGCGATCCTGATCTGGGTGGCTCTGGTGCTGACGGTGCTGATCGGACTCATTGGGCTTGCAATCGATGGCGGCCGCCTGTTCAACCTCAACAGCAATCTTCAGGAAGTGGCAGACGCCGCAGCGCTGGCAGGGGCCGCGGAACTGGATGGCTCCTCCGACGCCATCACGCGGGCCACCGATGCCGCCGTGAACTACCTCAACAACAACCCGAAATGGTCGGACGTGGCCAAGGCTGGCGCGCGGATCGTCAGCACGGGCACGTACAAGCCGCTGTTCTACAAGACGCTGAACGGCGCGCCGACCACCAATCCGGCAGAGGCTGTCTACATCAAGGTCCGCACCGTGAACCGCGAGGTGTCCATCACCTTCGCCCGGCCCATGTTCCCGCAGAGAAGCACCGGCAAGACCTTTGCCGAGGCCACGGCCAAGTCATCCTTCTCGTCCTGCGCCAACTTGCAGTCCTTCATGTGCAATCCGTGGGAATCCGAACAGACCAACAAGGGTGCGGCGACGAACTGGATGAGCAAGATCATTCCGGGCCAGATGCTGAAACTGGTGGGTGGCACCAACGGTGCGCCGGGCAACTGGGGCCTCATCGAACCTCCCGCGGCGAACGGCAATCCCCATAACCAGGCGGGTTTCTGGGCAAGGATGGCGCCCAGCACCTGCGAAGCGATGGACTTTTCGCAGCTGGGGCATCCGGTTGATACCGGCAACAACGGCCCCTTCGCGGCGCCGGGAATGAATGTGCGCTTCGACAATCCGCAGAACCAGCTGACCAACACGGCGGCGCCCATCGTGATCGACGGCCTCGAGCACACCTCGAACGCCAATGCCGCAAGTTGCGCCAATACGGTTGACATGCGGAACAGGGGTGCGATCCCGTTCAAGCAGACCAACGAAGACGGAGGCGTTGCCTATGGCCAGCTCTGCGTCGTCACCACGCCAGCCTCAAAGCGCATCAGCTGCCCGCTGCCGCGCGACCGTACGATGGCCAATCTCGGCGGCAATTCATGGTCAACTTCAATGATCGGCACTGGGGTGAACGCCGCAGACCTGCTCGCCTACTGGAAGAACCATCACACGGGCACGACGATCCCCAATTTCTACGATTCCAACCTTGGGCAATATGTTCCCACGACGACGCGCTGGCAGGTTTATCAGATGGAAAACAACCCGACCACCTACCCTTCCGCCGCCTTTACCTCTGACTCGATCGAAAGCTCCAGGCCGTTCTGCCGGGACAGCAAGCCGGCCGGCGACATCAAGCGGCGATTGATCAATGTGGCGATCGTCGACTGTGACTACTGAAACATCAGGGGCAGCTCGCACAACCTGCCGGTCACGACGCTGATGGCCGAGTTTTTCATGACGGAGCCCGCCAATTCGAACGGCGAAATCTACGGCGAACTGGTGAAGACCTACCAGGTGAACAGCGCGGGCAGCAACCTCTATCACCTCGTGGAGCTGGTGCGCTGATGCGGCTTAGGGACTTGCTGCGCCGCCTCGACCGTTGCACATCGGGGATATCGATCCTTGAAACCGCCATCGTGCTTCCGGTCATCCTGGTCGTCATCGGCGGCATCTTTGATTTTGGACGGGCCTATGCAACGCTTTCGGCCGCGCAGAAGTCGCTGTGGAGCGCAACGCGCTACCTGTCGCACGTGCCCTATGAGCAGGTCTGCAGCAGCTGGGCGCTGGCAGATGCGAAGAACATCGCGCTCTACGGCAACACGGCTGGCACTGGACCCTTGCTGGTCACTGGCTGGACCGCCGGCGACATCACGCTCAATGCGCCCACCAACTGCAACAACCCCGTCGTCGCCATCCGCATGAGTGCCAATGTGCCCTACCTGTCGTTCATGTGGGGCGTGGTGGGGCTGCCTGAACGCATAACAATGACTGCAGAACATGAAGAACGCTGGATCGGCCAATAGCATGAGAAACGACGAGCGCGGCGCAACCTTCGTGGAGTTTGCGGTCGCTTTCCCCGTCATCATGCTGTTCATCCTCGGTGGCGTGGACATCGGCCTGATGATGGTCAACTGGACGAGCTACAACCGCGCAACCTTTGCCGGAGCACGCTTCGCATCGATTTCAAACCCGGTGGCGACGGGCATCAATGCGACGATCAGCGGTACGTCAGGCACGATCCTTCCCGGGCAATCCTGCCTCAACAGCACCACGGGCGCGTCGTCAGGCAGCTGCACAATCAAGCAGGCGTCCACATGCATTGCCACGAGTGGGGTGACGGGAGGGGCGGGCAGCTGCACCAACGGCTACACCTTCGACAAGGCGGCATTGGATGCCATCGTCGCCAGGATGCGCGAACGCCTCATCGAAGGCCCACTGGACCGGCGCCAGGTTTCCGTCACCTACACGCCGACCAATTTCGGACATGTTTCACGCGTCGGCGGTGCGCCCATGAACGTGACGGTTTCGTTGCGCTGCCTGCGGCAGCATTTCTTCTTCCTTGATGGGCTGATGGGCTGGGCCTTCCCGCCGCCGACCGACTGCGTCGGCATATCGGTTGCGGAAGGCGTCAGGCTTCCCACCTTCTCGACGACACTGTCGAGCGAAGACCTGACCACAAACTAAGCAGAACAGCCGCAACTGGACGGCGCCGGCCGGGCATGCTCCAAGTCACTGCCGGTGTGGATCGACATGATCCCACGGACGCGAAACATGAGACGGAATGGCCCAGTGATCGAAATCAAGCTCAACACGCCGGAGCAGTTGCTGAACTCCTTCGATCCATCTCCCTTTCACACGCGCGACCTCGACGACAAGGCTGCCGACTACATCATCGAAAGCGCCGAGGAGGCGGGATCCGGGCAACAGCTGCTGCTCGTGATCGAGCTTCCGGGCGACCAGGCAATGCGTGAGCTTTCGAAGGACCTGCCCGTGGCCCTGCGCAACTCATTCCGCTTCCGCGCCAGCCAGTCTCGCCTGCGGCTGAGGGAGATGTTCCGGATCGGCCGATGGTCGCTTGCCATCGGACTGTCGGTTCTCGGGCTCTGCACGCTCATCATCCACCTTCTTGAACTCTCGGTGACGCAATCGACCTTCGCCCAGACGTTCGAGCAGGGCCTGTTCATCGTCGGCTGGGTGGCACTGTGGCGGCCGCTGGAGATCTTTCTCTACGACTGGTGGCCGCTCATGCGGCGGATCCATCTGCTGGAGCGCCTTTCGGACGCGACCGTCGAGATCAGGTCAAACTGACGGCGACTCGAAGGGCAGGTTGACGACCCACATCGGCGAGCAGGCAGATTGAGGGGAGCCGAAGTGGATTTCTGCAATTAAAACGTGAATTATCTTCCTGATTAGATACATAAACCAAATTAACAATTATTGATTGATATTTGACTGCAGAGGGACAATGAATTGAGAGCCGACGCCAGTGCCGGCAATGTAGCGAGAGGTCCACCATGAAGAGACTGAACTTACGTGCTCTGTCCGCTCTGCTTGCCTGCGTGTGGTGCGGGCTTACCGTTCCAGCCACCTCGGCAAAGGCCGATCCGGCATTCGTGATCAGGAACAATTCCGGCCTGACAACCAGCAAAGCCAAATTCTACTATCTGGGCTTCGGGCAGATCGGCAATGACTTCATGGTGCTCATGCCGGATGGCACCTGGTCGACGGCCGGGTCGGCCAATACCGGATGGAGTGCGACCGGGTGGAACCCGAGCGCCAACTCCGGAGCCGGAGCCTTCACCGGGGCGGGCGTGGTTCCCTGTTATGCCCTGAACGGCGGTGAGACGATTACCATTCCGCCCAACATTGCTGGCTCTCGAATCTACTTCTTCCAGGTGAACAGCAATTCGCCGTTCTTCGGTACGACCTGCGGCAGTTCACCCGCTGCCACCGCCAGCGTGAACGGCATCTTCGGTAACAACCTCTCGACTTCCGGAGGCCAGGCGCCATTTAGCTATTTCCAGACAACCGGCGGCGGCGCTTTGACGGGCGCAAGCCTTGCCATGTTGAGCCAAAAATCACTGCCGCTTTGGTCATACAGCGAGATCGGGTCGTCCCCTACCGCAGGAACCATAGACACTTCGCAGGTCGATTTCATTGGCTTTCCGATGAACGTGACCGCGAACATGATCTCTTCACCCGGGCAATCACATCCAGTCTGGAACGAGGGCGTGGGCTTCTCATTCAGTTCTCGGAGCCAAGTTAACATGGGGGCGGTGCGACAAACTTACAGGAGTTTTGTCAACCGGTTGCCCGTCGTGACGGGTACCGGGACCAACAAGATCTATCAACGCCGGAACTATACCAAGCTCTTGAAAACTGTGGGCTCCAGTCAGGTTCTCGTGAACCCCGGCAACTATCTTTCGTTCTTTGACAATGCTGCGTTCTCTAACTTCTTCCTAAACACTATAAACAACTACATGTGGAAGCCAGGCTGGACTGGCTCGATCGATGACGGAGGGGCATTCGGCAGCCTGCTGCAGACCGTGTTTGACGGGACGGCCGTTCAGCTGCCCTCCTACCCCGGCTACACGGGGACTACTCCCCTTTATGCAATCAAGTTCACCGGGAATGGAGCTTCTGCCTATGTGCTGAGCCCGGTTTCCTACCAAATACTATGCCAAGCGGGCGCCATTCCAGGCTGCAGCACAATGTCGCCCGCCTATCAGATATTTGCCACCGATGGCGCGCTGAACACGCCGATTGACAACAATCAGTTCCAGCTTCTCTCCCCAACCGAGCAGCAGGCTTGGAACGATAACTTCGACGGCGTAGGAAACTATAATGCCGTCGTGGGACGGTTGGGCTTCATCATTTCGATGGCATACAACCACGGTGTTGCCGGCGGCTTACAGACAAGCGGCGGTCTCTGCTACAATAAGGTGTTGAGCGCCTGTTGGAGCGACCAGACACTATGGTATCCGAATTATCAAATAGCAGCACGGAATCCCAATTCCAAATTGGGAGCTACCTTAAGTCAGCTCTATTTCAATGGCGATACGACACAGAACCAATTCGCTCGCTGGCTGCACACAGCCAAAATCGGCAATGTCCCGATGATGACAAGGCCTGTATTGCCGACTACCTCGCAAAGCGGATTGATGGGCATGGGCTATGGCTTTGCCGCCGATGAAAATCCAACACCGCCAAACGCCACTTACTCTCAGACGCCATCAAAATACGACAGCAACGTATCCATGGCCACGACGAGCGGGTGCAACTACATTACGATCATGCCATGGACGAGGGGCACGGCGAACTTGACGCCGGTCACAAACCCGAGCTGCCAGTGAGCTTGCCTCGGGCCCTGCACGACGCAGGGCCCGAGGTTTCCTGTCGCTGCGCGCGGCGGGCTTCACCGGCGAATGCCGGATTTTCCGAGTTGTCCAACACGTGAACGACCCTATACTCGCTGCCACTTTGGTCACTCCGGGGCAGGCGCGACGTGCCGCTGAACAAGACACGCTTCATCGACGCCCTCCTCTCTCGCATGAGCCTGCGCGAGAAAATCGGGCAGCTGAACTATCCCCATGCCGATGGGTTGCCGACCACGGGTGCGGCACAAGGTGCTGACACCAGGACGCTGATCCTGCGCGGCGAGCTGTGCGGCACCTCCGCCGGGCATGATGCGGCGGAACGGCGCGCGCTGCAGAGGCTCGCCGTGGAAAAGGGGCCGCACGGCATTCCGCTGTTCTTCGCCAAGGACTGCATCCAGCGCTACGTGACGGGCGCACCCATTCCGCTGGCACAGTCCTGCTCATGGGAGCCGGAGCTGCTGCGGCGCATCGCAATGATGACGGCGGCGGAAGCGCGCGCCGACGGCATCAGCCTCAACTGGGCGCCGATGCTGGACATCACGCACGATGCGCGCTGGGGCCGCGTGGCGGAGGGCCACGGCGAGTTGCCCTATCTCTGCGCGAAGCTGGCAGAGGCGGTGGTGCAGGGCTACCAGGGTGCCGACGGCGACCTGGCACGGCCCGGGCGCATGATGGCGACGCTCAAGCATTTCGCAGGCTATGGCCTTGCCATGGCGGGGCGCGACTATGCGGCAGTCGAGGCAAGCCCCGCGACGCTGATGCGCATCATGGAGCCGTTTCGCGCCGGGATCGCGGCGGGTGCGGGTGCCGTGATGGTGGCCTTCTCGACCCTGAACGACATGCCGGCCACCGCGCACCGTGTGCTGCTGCACGACGTGCTGCGCCAGCGCTTCGGCTTCAGGGGCATGGTGGTGACCGACTTCACCGCCATCGACCCCGAGCTCGTCAACCACGGCATCGCCGCCAACGCGCGCGAGGCGGCCTATCTCGCCTTCACGGCGGGTGTTACGGTGGACCTCGTGTCCTGCGCCTTCCTCAACCACCTCGAGGCACTGGTAGAAGAAGGGCGCATCAGAGAGGCGGAGGTGACGGCGCGCTGCCGGCTGGTGCTGGAAGCCAAGGCGCGGCTGGGATTGTTCGATGACCCTTACCTGGGCCTCGAGGAGGGCTCACACGCGGCGCGCAAGCCAGCCCATGTGGCGCTGGCGCGCGAGGCGGCGGTGAAGGGGCTGGTGCTGCTCAAGAACGACGGCCTGCTGCCGCTCGCCCGTGGCGGCCGGCTGGCGGTGATCGGCCCGCTGGCGGATGATCGCATCGACATGCAGGGCACCTGGGCCATCGACGTCGATCCCGCGCACAACGTGACGATGCTCGAGGGCCTGCGCGCCGCCGGGGGCAACACCCACCTGCTGCATGCCACGGGCTGCAACATCGTGGAGCATGAAAACGTCGCGGCGCGGCTCAACATCCATAACCGCGACATGCCTTCGGTGGTGATCGACGCACGCCCGCTGGCCGAGATGCTGGACGAGGCGCGCGCCATTGCCGAACAGTCCGATGCCATCGTGCTGTGCCTCGGCGAGGCGAAGGAACATGCGGGCGAGTCATCAACGCGCCTCGACATCGCGCTGCCCGGCGCGCAGCAGGCGCTGTTCGACTGCATGCGCGCGACGGGAAAGCTGCTGGTCGTGGTGGCGATCTCCGGCAGGCCGCTGGCGCTGACCGGCGTGATGGAGGCCGACGCGCTGATCTGGACGGCGCACCCGGGATCGGAAGGCGGACACGCGATTGCGGAGGTGCTGTTCGGCGACAAGGCACCTTCCGGGCGGCTCAGCATGGCGCTGCCGCGCCATGTGGGGCAATTGCCGCTGGCCACCGAGGAGCTGCCGAGCGGGCGGCCGAAGGATGCAATCGGCATCGACGTGCCGGGCGACCATGAAGTGGACGAAGCGGGCCGCCACGTGTTCCGCAAGTTCACCACGGCCTGCATCATCGAGGGGCCGGCAACGCCGCTGTTCCCGGCGGGCTTCGGCCTCACCTACACGCGCTTCGCCTATGGCGCGGCGACGGCCAGCGCGCGCGTGCTGAAGGGCGCGGACGCAGTGCTGGAAGTGAGCGTGCCGGTGACCAATGCCGGCGCGCGCGAGGGCACCGAGGTGGTGCAGCTGTGGCTGCGTGATCCGGTGGCAATGATCTCGCGCCCGGTGCGCGAACTGAGGGGCTTCGTGCGGCTGACGCTGAGGCCCGGCGACACGGCCGTGGCGCGCTTCCGCCTGACGGCGGACGACCTCTGCTATGACCGGGGAACGTCGCTCGGCGAGATGGTGCGGGGCTGGGAGGCCGGCGACTTCATCCTCATGGTGGGTCCCAATGCGCGCGACGTGCAGGCGCTGACGGTGACATGGGAAGCGTGACGACGCGCGCCCTGCTCGATCGCGTGCAGCGCGAGACGCTGCGCTACTTCACCGACTTCGCACATCCGGCAAGCGGCATGGCGCGCGAACGCTCCGGCAACGCGAAGATGATGGACACGGTGACGACGGGCGGCACCGGCTTCGGCATCATGGCGATGATCGCCGGGGCAGAGCGTGGCTTCATTGCGCGCGGCGAGGCGGTGGCACGAATCGCGCTGATCTGCCGCTTCCTCGAGAGCCTGCCGCGCTATCGAGGCGCCTTCGCGCACTGGATCAACGGCAACACGGGCGAGACGGTCGCCTTCTCGACCCGCGATGATGGCGGCGACATCGTGGAGACAGCCTTCCTGATGATGGGGCTGCTCACGGCGCGGGAATATCTGCGAGGCCATGAGCCCGCACTGGCGCTGCGGATCGACGCCTTGTGGCGCGCGGTGGACTGGGCGGGATATTGCCCAACGCCCGACGCCATGATGTGGCACTGGAGCCCGCAGCAGGACTTCGGCATGGCGCTGCATCTGCGCGGCTGGCACGAGGCGTTGATCGCCTTCGTGCTGGGAGCGGGCTCACCATCGCACCCCATCGACGTGCGCGCCTACAGCGATGGCTGGAAGAACAGCCCGTCATTCCGCAACGGCCATGCCTATTACCGCATCCGGCTGCCGCTGGGGCCGGAGATGGGTGGGCCGCTGTTCTTTGCGCATTACTCCTTCATGGGGCTGGACCCGCGCGGCCTTGCCGAGGGCGGCGTCGACTACTTCGCGCAGAACCGCGCGCAGGTGCGCATCAACCGCGCGCATTGCATCGCCAACCCGCACGGCTTTGCGGGCTATGGCAAGGCCTGGGGGCTGACATCATCGGATGGGCCGCATGGCTATGAGGCCTTCTCGCCAACCGATGACAAGGGCGTGATTGCGCCGACAGCGGCACTCGCCTCGATGCCCTATCTGCCAGAGGCTTGTCTTGCGGCGCTGCGCCATTTCGATGCCTACCGGGATGGCGCGTTGTGGGGTGAATACGGCTTCCGCGATGCCTTCTCGGCACAGGAGGACTGGATCGCCCCGAGCCACCTCGCCATCAACCAGGGGCCGATCGTGGCGATGATCGAGAACGCGCGCAGCGGTTTGCTGTGGCGGCTGTTCATGTCGGCGCCCGAGGTGAGAGTGGGGTTAGACCGACTGGGCTTCACCATCGACGGCGGGCGCGTGGCCTGAGAGCAGTGGCGCGGCGACACCGGGTTCGGAGATGATGGTGACGCTGCGGCGATAGAGCTTCGCGAGATCTGCGCCACTGCCATTGCCGATGTCGAGCAGGCCCACATGGGCGAGCGGACCCTGCAGAAGGGCGATGATCTTGCCCTGTGCCTCCGGGTCGATCTGGACGAGCGCGTCATCCATCACCAGCCAGTCGGACTTCTGCAGGAGGGCGCGGGCAAAGGCGATGCACTGTCGCTCACCAGTGTCCAGCGACTGATCCCAGCGGTCATTTGTAGATAGCTGCTCCACGAGATAGCCAACCCCCACCGCTTCCAGCGCCGCGGCCACCTGGCCCGACGCATAGTCGCCGGGACGGTGCGGATAGCAGACGGACTCGATCAGGGAGCCCGGCGGTACATAGGCATGGGTCGGAAGATAGAGCGCACGTCCCTGTTCAGGCATGGTGATGCTGCCGCGGCCCACCTCCCACAGGCCCGCCAGCGCCCGGAACAGCAATGTCTTGCCGGACCCCGACACGCCATGCAGCAACACGCGCTCACCGGGAGCGATGTGCAGCGGATCCTCGTCGATGCGGACGCAGAGATAGGGTGTCATCACGCAGAGGCCGGATATCTCGATCGCATCCCCCTGCTCGCGGCGCACGATGTGCGGGGCGTCCGAGGTCTTGGTGCCATCAAACGCCGTGAGGGCGCGATGGAAACTGGTGACGCGGTAGAGCGTGGCGCGCCAATTGGCGATGGCGGGGAAGTTGCTGACATACCAGCGCAGCGAACTCTGCACCTGGTTGAAGGCGCCCACAATGAGCATCAATTCGCCGATGGTCATGCGGCCGGTGAAATAGAACGGCGAAGCGGCGACGATGGGGGCAACCAGCGCGAACCAGCCATAGCCCGCCGTCACCCAGGTGAGCCCCACAGTCGCGCGGATGGCGGCGCGGATGATGTCGACCACATTGCCAAAGGTGCCGGCGATGCGCGCGGCCTCCGCCGTCTCGCCATGCTGAAGGGAAATCGCGTCACGCGCCTCATTGACGCGGACGAGCTCGAAGCGGAAGGATGCCTCACGCGATGAGCGTTCGGCGTTCAACTCGACGAGACGGCGGCCGACGCGCCAACTGAGCCACGAGGCCGTGCCGGCGTAGAGCAACGCGCACCACACCATGAAGCCCGGAATCGCAATCTCATGCCCGGCAAGCGGAATGCTCACGGTGCCCGACTGGTCCCACAGCACGCCGATGAAAGACAGGAGCAGCAGCGTCGACTGGAACAAGCCGATGCCGAGAGCCCCCGTCAGGTCTGCCAGGTTGTCGACATCGATCTGCAGGCGCTGGTCAGGGTTTTCGCCGATCAGCCCCGAGCGCGCGATGGCCTCAGCGCGGCCGGGCTTCATCCACTGCGCCAGAAGGGCTCCGAACAGGCCCCGGCGCAGCGTGAGCTTCAGTGTCTGGTCAAGCCAGAGCTGGCCGACATTGAGCGCCAGCAGAACGAGCGCCAGTTCGGCGAAGACCTTGAGCTGCTGAAGGAAGCCCGGAAAGTCCTTATGGGTGAGCGAATCATAGAAGGGCTTGTTCCAGGCATTGAGCAGGATCTGGAACCAGGCGGTGGTGGCGATCACCACGACCAGCGCCGCTATCAGCAGAAGGATGCGACCGCCGCAGCGATTGGCGCGCAGCAGCGCGACCATTTCACCGAGTTGCCCGCCGAGGCCCTGGTGGGATGCATTGCCTGCCGGCTCACTCATGTCGCGAATCTTACCCCCGGAGCGCCGATGGCGCCAGCATGCGAAAGGCCCCGGCCGTGAAGCCGGGGCCTTGCATTTCCGGTGGGTCTCAGAGGGGCGTGACGCCCGTGATGTTGCCTGAAGCGTTGACGCGCACCTTGTACTTGTTGCCACCCTGCCAGGCGACGAACTTGTAGCTCGGCGCCGAGCAATCGATGGCGGTGACCTTGTAGAAGCCGCTGCCCTTGACGATGCTGCGGGCCTCGCCGCAGCTGACACCATAGTAGGGCTCGTAAACCGGCGCATAGACGCCGCCATAACCGTAGCCGGGATAGAAGCCGCCAACCCCGATGCCGACGCCGACGTTGAAATCGACGTGGGACTTGGCTTCGGCATTCTGGACCGGGAGCGCTGTGAGCGAGACAAGCACGGCGGCGATGGCAATCATGGACTTGGTCAGCATTGGGTGGTTCCTCCGTTTGAGTGAGGTCACCCTAACGCCGTGCCCGATGCGATGATGTGGTGCGCATCACAGGCCGCGGAATAAGCGAAAAATGTTTTGATCAGCCGGCCACGCCGGGCGCCGTCGGCGGGTTCGTGTTGCCGCCCGCCGGCGGGGTGTTGGGGTTGCCAGCAGCTGGTGGCGTGGTGGGGTTGCCAGCCGCGGGCGGCGTGGTGGGATCGCCGGC
>Ga0194051_1000177_pt1 | contig 36672 bp, 32 predicted proteins | sample SepL2320m_MetaG_FD_161275 | JGI IMG/M metagenome (GOLD analysis project Ga0194051, IMG submission 161275) | Anoxic zone freshwater microbial communities from boreal shield lake in IISD Experimental Lakes Area, Ontario, Canada - Sep2016-L239-20m | ecosystem: Environmental > Aquatic > Freshwater >... | reverse complement strand
AATGGCTTCCGCCTGGATGGGGGTGGGGGTCGTGTAACCCGCAGCGGTGACCGCTTCGAGGGTTCTGGCGCTCAGTCCGAGCTCGGAAAACTGCATGTGGAGTGTAAAGACCGTTCTGGCGACTTTGGTTTGATGTCCGAAAATGCGCCGCGGGCGAATTGCGCCAAAAGGGCCCGGGCGCTGGATTACGCCGCACATAGGGATTCCGGTGGGGAAAGTCAATTCTTGGCAGGTCTACGACTTGCCGAAATGCCTCCCCGGCGACATTCTCTGCCTCCGCCGGGGTGTATCCCGGTCCGGGCCTGCCGATTCGCGTCAGGCCGGCCACATGTCATAATTGGGGGACTGAACTCATGAAGAAGTATTTCGCCGAATTCTTCGGCACATTCTGGCTGGTGTTCGGCGGCTGCGGCTCCGCCGTGCTGGCCGCCGCCTTCCCGGAACTCGGCATCGGCTTCGCCGGCGTCGCACTGGCCTTCGGCCTCACCGTGCTGACCATGGCCTATGCCGTGGGCCACGTCTCGGGTGCCCATTTCAACCCCGCCGTGTCGGTTGGCCTTGCCACCGCCGGCCGCATGCCCTGGGGCCATGTGCCGGGCTACATCGCCTCGCAGGTGCTGGGCGGCATCGTGGCGGCGGCCGTGCTCTACCTGATCGCCAGCGGCAAGGCCGACTTCGTGGCCGGCGGCTTCGCGGCCAACGGCTTCGGCGAGCATTCGCCGGGCGGCTATGCGCTGTCCTCCGTCATCGTCTGCGAAATCGTGATGACCGCCATGTTCCTGGTCGTCATCCTCGGCGTCACCCACAAGAACGCGCCCGCCGGCTTCGCGCCGCTGGCCATCGGCCTGTGCCTGACGCTGATCCACCTCGTGTCGATCCCGGTGTCCAACACCTCGGTGAACCCGGCCCGCTCGCTGGGCGTCGCCTTCTTCTCCGAGCCCTGGGCCATGCAGCAGATGTGGGTGTTCTGGATCGCGCCGATCGCCGGCGGCGTTCTCGGCGCCATCATCCACCGGATGATCTCCGAGGACTGAAACTCCTCCGATCACTGACGAAAAAGGGGCGGTCCTTTTGCAAGGTCCGCCCCAGTTTGTACGCACGGGAGGTCACGAGGAAGAGGAGGGAGGAGAACGCCCGACTCAATGAATATTACCCCAGTGTAAACTGTAATCTTACTTATTAAAAGCTTTGCTATTGGGTGAGCGCGGCTGACCCAAAACGTGATTTGACCGCATGCTGCATCAGGGTCACCATTACAGCATCAGAACGCGAGAGGTCTCGAACACTGATGCCGCCCACGCAGATCCAGCAGTCTTGAGCACGCTCAGCTTGCAGCGCAGGCCGGGTTGCTCTCATCACATCACTGAACATGTGGCCGCTTCAACGCGGCATTGAATCCCTGAATGAAAGGGTTGAGCGCTGAAGAGCGCGGACAGGCCCCGTGAGGCTCATCGCCTCCGGGGCCATCTCGCGTTCAGAAATCGCTTCGTGCTTTGTGCGGCCTGTTCTAGGGTGGCGGCAACAGGCAAGGGAGACGTGCATGAAGGTGATCAGGCTGAAGGCCCCGGGCGGGCTCGACCACCTCACCATGGTGGAGGTTCCGGAAGCAGCGGCACCGGGCAAGGGCGAGATCACCGTGAGGCTGCACGCGAGCTCGCTCAATTATCACGACTATCGCGTGATGGCGGTGCCCGGTTCGGTGGCGGACGGGCGCATTCCCATGTCGGACGGCGCGGGCGTGGTGGAGGCGGTGGGCGCGGGCGTCACCTCGTTCAGGCCGGGCGATCATGTCGTGTCGCATTTCTTCCCCGGCTGGATCAGCGGCGAGCCCTATCTGCCGGGCTTCGAGACGACGCCGGGCGATGGCGTCGACGGCTATGCGCGCGAGCGCGTGACGGTGCCGGACTTCTTCTTCACGCAGGCGCCCAAGGGCTGGTCGCATGAGGAGGCCGCCACCATCACCACGGCGGGCCTCACCGCGTGGCGCGCGCTCATCGTCAACGGCAACCTCAAGGCGGGTGACACGGTGCTGGTGCTGGGCACGGGCGGCGTGTCCATCGCCGCCCTGCAACTGGCGAAGGCGATGGGCGCCACGGTGATCGCCACCTCGTCGTCGGATGAGAAGCGCGCCAGGCTGGAAGCCCTCGGCGCGGCCCACACGCTCAACTACAAGACCCAGCCCGACTGGGGCACAGGTGTGAATGACTGGACGGGTGGTCGCGGTGTTGATCACGTCGTCGAGGTCGGCGGCCCCGGCACGCTGCCGCAGTCGATCGAGGCGGTGCGGGTGGGCGGCCACATCTCGCTGATCGGCGTCCTCACCGGGCGCAGCGGCGAGGTGCCGACCGGCGCGCTGATGCGCAAGCAGGCGCGCCTCCACGGCCTCATCGTCGGCAACCGCGTGCAGCAGCAGGATTATGTGCGCGCGCTGTAAGCGACAGGCATCCGGCCGGTGATCGACAGTTCATTCCCGCTGGAGAAGATTGCCGATGCCTTCCGCCATGAAGAATCCGGCAGGCACTTTGGCAAGATCTGCCTCACCTGGTGAGGCAACTTACCGCCGGCGGTAGAGTTCGTATTTGCCGATGGTCTTGTCGTAACTGTAGTCGTTCCACAGCGCCCGGAAGCCGGCATCGGTTTCCAGGAAGGCGAGCAGATCGAACTCGGCGCGGCTCCAGCCGCTGGCCGTATCGTTTCGCTCGACGATCACCAGGTCCGGTTTCCGCTCCAGTTCGCGCCTCGCCTGGCCGAAGGTGAGCTGCCTCGCCTTTTCCTGCAATTCAGGCCCGGCCAATGGCTCGCGCGCCGCGCTGATGAAGATGGGCCAGATCGCGAGCCCCTTGTAGTCCGACGCGGTGTAAAGCGCCGTCGGGAAGGCGGGAAATGGTCCGATTGCAAACGACAGGAAGCTGGGCGAGCGGTCAATCTCCGGCAGGAGCCGCGCCATCGTCTTCTGGCTTTCCGTCGGCCTGGTGAAGTCCAGCGTGAACCTGCCGATGATGTAGACGAGGATCAGCAGGTTGATCACGGCACACACCGCCACCAGGCGCCGCGCATTGAACGTGCGCGCCATCAGGAACAATGCCAGAAAGCCCCATGCCGCGAGGAAGTGGTAACTGAAGCCCTTGTACTGGATAAGGGCTGCGATGGTGAAGCCGAAGGTGGCTGCAATGAAGCCGCGCGCGGAAGGTTGCGGTGCTCCCGCCAGAGAGAATGGCACTGCAGACAGCAGGATGAAGCCGCCAATCTTCCATGTGGAGCTGGTTTCCATATGGGCCGCCCAATAGGTGGCGCGCGCCAGCGGCATGAATTCAAACAGATAGGGCTGGAAGAAAAGAACCAGTGACACTGCGTAGGCAGCGCCTGTTGCGGCGATGGCCACTTCCTCGGTGCTGATCTTGCGGCGCGTGGCGAAGACGAGGACGAGCGCAATGAGAAAGTGGGGCTTGATGGCAAATCCCACCCCCGCCATCACCCCGCTGATGATCGCCCCGCCACGGTTGCGGCAGGGACCCGCCACATAGGGTGCGGTGAGCATGAAGGCGATCTGCTCGCGTTGGCCGAAGGTGCCTGGAAGAACAAAGGCGACGAACAGCGCAAGCGTGATGGTGAGCGGCAGGCGGAGTTTGGCGTCGCAGGTTTGCCAGAACATGGCGACCGACGCACAGGCCATCGCCGTGACCCACAGCTTGACCGCCAGATCGTAACCCAGCCAGGGCGCGAAGAAGGCCGCCGGCGCATAGATCATGAAGGCCAGCGGCGGGTTCACTTCGTAAACGTCGACCCCGAAGACGGGCGGCCCCATGACCTGGCCCGCTGTCCAGGTGAGGAAGGCGACGTCGGAATTGACCGTCTCCCATGACTGCATGAACAGGATAGATGCCGCCGTGAAGGCGACCAGCAGCAGGCAGGTGATCAGGCCACTGCTCTGCCAGTCTGGCTTGTAGGTGTCACTCAACGGCAGGTCCTTCGCGTCACGGGACAATCAGGCATTGCATATCGCAGCCCGGTTTACGCAAGATGACCAAGAGACGCTGGAGAAAACCGCCGCGCCGAAGCCGGGCGGCGGTTCTGACGGGTCTATTCCAGCCGTGCCGGGAAGCCGGGAGCGCGGAGATCGGTGTTCAGCACGTCCTCGAGCAGCTTGGCGATCTGGGTGGACTGGGCCGCACCACCATAGGCCGCCTTGCCTTTCATGAAAGTCTGCTGGGTCATGGAGGCCAGATCGAGCGGCACGCTGAACTCCTTGCCGAAGTTCATGGCGAAGCCCAGGTCCTTCAACGCCAGGTCCATGGTGAAGGCAATGTCATAGCTGCCGTTGAGGATCAGCTGGCCCTCCGTCTCGTGCACGAAGCTCGAGCCCGATGAGGCGGTGATGGCGTGCCAGGCCTGGCCCAGGTCGAGGCCGCCGCGCTTGGCGAGCATGAGGGCTTCTGCATCCGCCACGAGGTGGATAAAGGCCAGCATGTTGGTGATGACCTTGATGACCGCCGCCGAGCCGATGGGGCCCATGAGGAAAATCTTCTTGCCGATGGTTTCAAGCGCCGGCCTGAATTGCTCGAACAGATCCTTGTCGCCACCCACCAGCACGGTGATTTCGCCACGTGCCGCAAGGTGCACGCCGCCCGTCACCGGGGCTTCCAGCACCTTGATGCCCTTGGCCTCGGCCATGGCGGCAAGCCTGATCATCTCATCGCGGCCGTTGGTCGAATTCTCGATCCAGGTGGAGCCGGGCTTCAACGTGGTGAGGATCTGCGAGAGCACCTTCTCCGACACGGTGGGTGAGGGCAGGCAGGTGAAGACCACGTCGACCTTCGATGCCAGTTCGGCGGGTGATGCGGCCCAGATTGCGCCATCCCTGATGTGGCGTTCGGCGAGCTTCGGGTCGAGGTCGTAGACGGTGACCTTGTAGCCCTTCTTGACGAGCGAATGCGCCAGGTGGCCGCCAAGATTGCCGAGGCCGATGTAACCGTAATGCATGTTCTATTCTTCCTTGCGCAGGGGGCGGTTGGTCATTTCGAGATGGAGGTTGGTGCCGGTGTAGGGGTGGGCTTCGGCCACCTCCTCGTTCAGCTCGATGCCGAGGCCGGGTTCTGTCGGCGGGATCACGTAGCCGTCCTGCCAGAGGATGGGCTTCTTGAGCAGGTTGGCGTGGAAGCCGCTCCATTCCTCGATCGACTCGAGGATCAGGAAGTTGGGGAGTGAGGCGGCAAAGTGGATGTTGGCCGCACCCTCGACAGGGCCGGCATAGAGGTGCGGCGCGATCTGGGCATAGAAGGTCTCGGCCATGCCGGCGATCTTCTTCGCCTCCATCAGCCCGCCCACGCGGCCCAGCGCCATCTGCAAGATCGATGCAGCACGATTTTCGAGCACGCGGCCGAATTCGTACTTGGTGGTGAGGCGCTCGCCCGTTGCAATCGGGATCGAGGTGCCGCGGGCGACGAGTGCCATTTCCTCGGGCTTGTCGGGCGGGGTGGGCTCCTCGAACCACAGCGGATCATAGGGCTCGATCTTCTTGGCGAAGCGGATGGCGCCAGACGCGGTGAACTGGCCATGCGTGCCGAAGAGGAGGTCAGCCTTGGTGCCAACGGCCTCGCGGATGAGCTTGCAGAACTTCACGCAGAGCTCGATCGACTCGAGCGAGGGCTGGCGCGGGTCGAAGGCGGAATAGGGCGCTGCCGGATCGAACTTGATGCCGGTGAAGCCGCGTTCGACATAGTAAGCTGCGCGCTCTGCCGACTGCTCGGCGTTCCAGAAGATGGTCGCGTCCTGGCCCTTGGACATGTCGGGGTAGATGTAGGTGTAGGAGCGAAGCTTCTCGTGCACGCGGCCGCCGAGCAACTCATAGACCGGCTTGCCGACGGCCTTGCCCTTGATGTCCCACAGCGCGATCTCGAGGCCGGAGAGCACACCCATCAGAGATATGTCGGGCCGCATCGAGAAGCCCGAGCCATAGACCTTGCGCCACATGCTTTCGAGATGGAACGGGTCCATGCCTTCAACGTAGCGGTAGAAGGTATCCTCGATCATCGCCGTCATGGCCTTGGGGCCGAAGGTGTCGCAATAGCATTCGCCGATGCCGGTGATGCCGTTGTCGGTCGTCAGCTTCACGAAGATGAAGTAGCGGCCGCCCCAGGAGGGTGGCGGATTACCGACGATGAAGACTTTGAGGTCCTTGACTTTCATGGCGAGTGCCCTCCCGAAATTGCCTCGCTTCTAGCAGGTCACGGGATGGGAGGGCGATGAAATTTTCTTACCACCGGTGATTTGTAAGCGCTTGTTTCCATTGCCTGTATCGTTCTCGAGCTCACCTGCGGCGGTAAAGCAGGAACGGCCCGATGGAGCGGTCAGGTGCGTAGTTGCTCCAGGCCTCACGGAAGCGGGGATCCTGGTTGAAGAATTCAAGGATGTCGAAGGGTTGGCCATCGATGACATAGGGCACGTTCAGCGTGATGACGAGCACTGGGTTGTTGGCAAGTTCGCGAGTTGCCTGCGACAGTGCCAGCATTCTTGTTTCAACCGGGTCGCCCTCGACAAGTCCGGTAGCAAGACTCGCCACCGCTGGAATGAAAATCTGGTGGATCGCGATACCCACGAAACGCGACGTCGAATGGATTGCCATGGGAAAGGCAGGATAAGGCTCGGGCACAAAGGAGGCATAGCTTGCCGCGCCATCAATTTCCGCCTTGAGCGCGGAGTCGATGGCAATATCCCCATCGACAACCGAGCGCCAATAGAGTGTCGATTTTCCGGCCATAATGGCGACCGTCAGCAGGAACAAGGCTGACACGAAGGCGACTGTGCGGTTCTCGTTGAAGGTCCTTACGGTCAGATAGAGCGCAAGAAATCCGAATGCGGGAATGAAGTGATAGACGAAGCCCTTCTGCTGAAGGACGGCTGCCGCGGTGAAGCCGAGGGTGGCGGCAAGATAGGGCAGAGCGACAGGTTGGGGAGCGCCGGCGAAGGCCATCGGAACGGCGGCAAGCAAGGTGAAGGCCGTCTGCTCAACCATGGCATCCCATGGGTGGTGAATTGCCCAGTAGGTGGTGGCGGCCATTGGCACCATCTCCAGCAGATAGGGCTGGAAAAATGCGAGCAGGGTCACGGCGTAGGCAGCGCCGACGGCAATGATGGCGCGCTCTTCCAATCCGAACCTGCGACGCATCGCGAAGATGAGAGCCAGGGGGATCAGGAAGTGGGGCTTCATCATGAAGCCGATGCCCGCCATGATGCCGCTTAGCAGGCCCCAGCGGCGGTTGGGCGCAATGCCCGCCACATAGGGCGCACAGAGCAGAAGCACGATCTGTTCCCGCTGCGCGAAATGGTTTGGGAAGACGAGCGTGACGAACAGCAGCAACACGACGGCGACCGGCAGTCGCATCGCCCTGCCGGCGGTCTGCCAGAGGCAGGCGAGTGAGGCCAGTGTCAGGATCAGCATCCAGGTTCGGACGCCCCACTCGAGGCCGATGACTTTTCCCAGTAGCACCGCAGGCATGTAGATCAGGACGCACAGCGGTGGATTGACTTCAAGGATGTCGCGTCCGAAGACCGCCCCGCGAAGCATCTGGTTCGCAGTCCAGGTTAGGAAGGCGACGTCGCCGTCGACGACGTTGTAAAAGGGCATGAGGAAGTAAAACAGCACAGCGAGGGCAAATATGCCTGCAAGGGACCTGTCGTTCCCAAGCCGCGCCGCGAAGCCTTCCCATGTTGTCGTCATGCGCATCAGTTTTCTCTGGTTTCGCGCTCTGCACCGTTTGGCTTAAGTCGCTTCTACCAGCTCAAAAACTGCAATGGCGATGAAAAATTCTAACGGGATGTGAAGCGGAAACACTTGTTTTGATTGCCCGAACTGGCGCAAAAGCGGGCGATCCTCACCAGTGTCGGTGCATCTTGGCAGAAACATTCGATTACATCATCGTCGGTTCCGGTTCGGCCGGATCAGTGCTGGCCGACAGGCTGACGGCGAGCGGCAAGCACCGCGTGCTGCTGCTCGAGGCGGGCGGTACGGACTGGCGCTTCTACGTGCAGATGCCGCTGGGCTACGGCAAGACCTTCTACGACAAGTCGGTCAACTGGATGTACAAGGCCGAGCCCGACCCGGGGCTGAACGGCCAGAGCGACTATTACCCGCGCGGCAAGCTGCTCGGCGGGTCGTCCTCCATCAACGCCATGGTCTATATCCGCGGGCACCGGCAGGACTATGAGGACTGGCGCGCGGCCGGCAATGTCGGCTGGGGCTGGGACGAGGTGCTGGCCACCTACAAGAAGATGGAAGACTACGCTGCGGGCGACCCCGGCTTCCGTGGCCGCGGCGGACCGCTGACCATCACCGACCTTGGGGCCCAGGCACACCCGCTGTGCAAGCCCTATCTCGAGGCCACGGAGAAGGCAGGGCTGCCCTTCACGCCGGACTTCAACGGGGCGGAACAGGAGGGGGTTGGCCTTTATCAGTACACAATCAAGAACGGCATTCGCAATTCCGCGGCGCGCGCCTTCCTGCACCCGGCAATGAAGCGCAAGAACCTGCTGGTCGAGACGCATGCCCAGGTGACGAAGATCCTGTTCGAGGGCAAGCGCGCGGTGGGCGTGGCCTATGTGCAGCGGGGCATGAAGCTCGACGCCAGGGCGCGCGAGGTGATCCTCGCGGGAGGGGCCATCAATTCGCCCCAGCTGCTGCAGCTGTCCGGCATTGGCCCCGGCGCGCTGCTGCAGTCATTGGGCCTGCCAGTGCTGCATGACAATGTGAACGTCGGCGCGCGGATGCAGGACCACCATGGCGTCAACTACACCTGGCGAATGAACGTGCCGACGCTGAACGACGAGCTGCGCCCCTGGTGGGGCAAGCTCAAGGCCGGAATTCAGTATATCCTGACGCGCAAGGGGCCGCTGTCGCTTTCCATCAACCAGGGCGGCGGCTTCTTCCGCACGCACCCGGAGATGGCGAGGCCCAACATGCAGCTTTACATGCAGGCCTTCTCAACGCTGATCCCCAAGGCAGGCGAGCGGCCGATCCTCAATCCCGATCCGTTCTCGGGCTTGTCGCTGGGACTATCCAACTGCCGCCCGGCGAGCACCGGTCAGGTGATGATCAAGTCGCCCGACCCGCTGGTGCACCCGAAGATTTCCTTCAACGCCTATGGCACCAACTCTGACGTCGAGGAGATGCTGGCCGCGGTGAAGTTCCTGCGGAAGATCGCCGCACAGGAGCCGCTGAAGGGCCTGATAGCGGAAGAGCTGCGCCCGGGTCCGGAGATCAACACCGACGCGACGATGATCAATGATTTCCGCCAGCGCAGCGGCACCGTCTACCACCATTCCTGCACCTGCCGCATGGGGCCGGACGCGGCGACCTCAGTGGTGGATTCGCGCCTGCGCGTGCACGGCGTCGACGGTTTGCGCGTGTGTGATGCCTCGGTGTTCCCGAACCTGATCGCCGGCAACACCAATGCGCCGGCGATGATGGTGGGTTGGCGCGGCGCGGAGATCATCCTGGAGGATGCGCGCTAACACGTGCAGTCAGTGCCGCACCCCTGCCGGATGCCGGAAATTGTACAACAGCCGATAGCCCTCCAGCGCCACGAGCGGCAAGAGGTGCAGCCACAGGCCGATATGGTCCTGCCTGATCAGATACCAGTGCAGGAAGGCCGCGATGGCGGAGACGTAAACGACGCGCTGCAGCGGCTTCCACCAAAGCCCAAGCCAGTGCACGCTGGCATCGTTGCTGGTGATGGCCAGCGCCAGCAGCGTGACGAAGCCGACCCAGCCTGTCGCATATTCGATGAGCTTCAAGTCGAACAGCACAACATGGAAGTTGGACTGGCGCACCAGATAGGCTGCCAGATGCAGTGCTGCATAAAGGAACGTCGCCATGCCGAGTTCGCGCCGGCGTTTCAGTAGCCACATCGGCCAATGCGGGCCGGAGTGGAACTGCTTCATGACGATGCGCAGGGGCGAGACGGCGAGCGTCAGGATCAGCAGTCGCACCGCCCACTCGCCCGACTGGTTGATGAGCAGGCCCCAGCTGTGAAGCTGTGTGAACTGGACAAGCATGCCGATGACCGGAAGGGCCAGCAGGGCGCGGAAGGCCCAGTGCGAGTCGATGAGCCGTGCCAGCACCTCAGATCACCTTGCCGGGATTGAGGATGCCTTTGGGATCAAGCGCCTGCTTGAGGCTGCGCATGAGGGCCAGCTCGGCGGCTGAGCGCGAGAGGTGGAGATAGGGCCGCTTCAGCGTGCCGATGCCATGCTCGGCCGAGATCGATCCGTGGTAGCGGCCGAGCACGCCATAGACGATGTCATCCACCGAATGCATGTCCTCACCCGGGGCATAGAGGGTGGAGACACAGATGTGGACGTTGGAGTCGCCCACGTGGCCGTAGAAGGAGACATGGGCATCGGGCCAGCGCTGCTTCAATGCGACGGTGCAGACTTCGGCGTAGTCGCCGATCTTCCCGATGGGCAGGCTCACGTCGAAGTTCAGCAGGTTGGGCAGCGCCTCGATGGGGTGGCCGTCGCGCACCGACCACATCTCGCGCGACTGTGCATGCGAGCGGGCGATGAGGGCATCGGTGATGAGACCGTCCTCCAGCACCTGCGCGAGGAAAGTTTCGATGGCGCCCGCAGCCATGGTGCTTTCGACGATCACCCAGAAGGGATGGTCGGCTTCGAAGAAGCGGAGCTTCAGCGCATTGGCATTGAAACTGAAATAGTCGCGCCACATCGCCTCGAAGGCGACGATGCCGCCGAGCGAGGATTGCGCGGCGCGGAGCAGGGCCACCACCTGCTCGTAGCTTTGAACCGCACAGAGCATCGTCGTAATCTCGCCAGTCGGCGGGTGCAGGCGCAGCACGGCGCGGGTGATGAGGCCGAGGGTGCCCTCGGAGCCGATGAACAGCTGCTTCAGGTCGTAGCCCGCGTTGTTCTTGAGCATGCGGTTCATCGAGGAGATGATGGTGCCATCCGCCAGCACGGCCTCAAGCCCCAGCACCTGCTCGCGTGCCATGCCATAGCGAATGACGCGGATGCCGCCCGCGTTGGTCGACAGGTTGCCGCCAATGGTGCAGGAGCCGCGGGACCCTAAGTCGAGGGCGAGGAACAGGCCAGCCTCCGCTGCGGCGCGCTGGCATTCCTCGAGTGGCGTGCCGGCCTTCACCACCATGGTGGCGGAGGCGACGTCCACCTCCTCGATGCCGCGCAGCCGCTCAAGGCTGATGGCGATTTCGCTGCCGCCGGGATTGGCGCCACCTGCGAGGCCCGTCATGCCGCCCTGCGCGATGACGGGAACACCCGCCGTGTTGCAGAGGTTCAGTGCAGTGGCCACTTCGTCGGTGCTGCGCGGACGAATGAGCGCGCGTGGCAGTGACGTGCCGGTGAGGCTCATGTCGGAACCGGGCCGCTGACCCATCGCTTCGCCTTCGAGTACGGCACCGTCGCCGAGGGCTGCGCGCAGATCGGCAAGCAGGCTCATATGGACTTCGTTGACCCGCCATCGATGCGGATCATCTGGCCTGTCACATAGGATGCTTTCGGGCTGGCGAGGAAGGCGGCGACGGCGGCGAACTCTTTCGGGTCGCCATAGCGGCCAACGGGGATTTCGGCGGATGACTCGGACACGACCTGTGCGACGGCCACGCCGCGCGCCTGCGCCTCCCGCGTGTTCAGGCTGTCGATGCGTTCGGTGGCGAAGCTGCCGGGCAACAGCATGTTGACGGTGACGCCATCACCCGCGACCTGACCCGACAGCGTCTTCATCCAGCCTGCCAGTGCCGCGCGCAGGGAGTTCGAGATGGCGAGGCTGGCGAAGGGCTCGACGATGGAGGTGGAGGCGACTGACAGGATGCGGCCGAAGCCCTGGCTGCGCATGTGCGGCAGCACGGCCTCTGTCAGGCGCATCTGGTTCAGCACCATGGCCTCGAACTGGCTGCGCCACAGATCGGGGTCAACCTTGGTGACGTCGACAGGCGGCGGGCCGCCGGAGTTGTTGACGAGAATGTCCGGCATGCCGAAGCGCTTCAGTGCCGCTTCGACGGAGGCCCAGTCACCCATGTCAGCGGGAAGTGCTTGCGCTTCGAGGCCATGGGCGCCGAAGGCCCGCACATGGGCGTCGAGCTTGGCGGCATTGCGGGCGAGCAGGCCCACCTTGCAGCCTTCATGAGCGAGGGCTTCGGCGATGGCGAAGCCAAGGCCTTGGCTGGCGCCGCAGACCAGTGCGGTCTTGTTCCTGAGATCGAGTTCCATGGGGCGAGTTCAGCCCTTTTCGAGCACCGAGGCAAGGTGGCGTGCGGCCATGACGCCGGTGGAGAAACAGGCCTGCAAAAGGTAGCCGCCGGTGGGCGCCTCCCAGTCCAGCATCTCGCCCACGCAATAGGTGAGGGGAACCTTCCGGAGCTGGAAGCCCTCGTCCAGCTCCTCGCGCGCCACGCCGCCCGCTGACGAAATGGCCCGCGTGATGCCGGCGGGGCGCTCGAGCTTCAGTTCCATCGCCTTGATGCCCTTCGCGTCAGGCGCGGTGCCTGTCTCGCGCAGCAGGTTGATGGCAACGGGCGAGAGACCCGCAACCTTGCGGAGATGATTCGACAGCGAGTCCTTGCCGCGCGGCTTGGTCAGGCGCTGGGCCAGCACCTCTTCGCTCACGTCGGGGCGGAAGTCGATCACCAGCGGGTGGCCGGGCTTCTCGCGCAGGCCCTTGGAGATCGCATAGATGGCACCGCCCTCGATCCCTTCCTGCGAGATCATCAGCTCGCCGCGCACGCGCTTGCCGGCATAGGTGAGGGCGATGTTCTTGACCGGTGTTCCTGCGAACTTCTGTCGGAACACCGGCGACCAGTGGACGAGGAAGCGGCTGTTCGCCGGCTTGAAGGGGTTCACCGCGATGCCCTTCTCGGCGAAGAGCGGCAGCCAGGCTGCGTCCGAACCCAGATGCGGCCAGCTGGCGCCGCCCAGGGCGAGGATGGTGGGTATGCCGTCGAAGCCCTGCCACTCGGAGCGGGTGACGAGTTTCACGCCGAGCGCATCAAGCCGCCGCAGCCAGGCGCGCAGCAGCGGCGAGGCCTTCATCTGCTGCGGGAAGACACGGCCCGAGGAGCCCACGAAGGTTTCGATGCCGAGGCCATTGGCCCAGCCGATGAGCGCATCTGGCGGGAAGGCGCGGATGGCGGGCTCGAGGAAGGCCTGTGCCTCGCCATAGCGCTCAAGGAAGGTGTCGAGCGGTTCGGAGTGCGTGAGGTTCAACCCGCCGCGGCCGGCCAGCAGGAACTTGCGGGCAGGGGCTGGCATATGGTCATGGATGGTGACGCGGTGACCGGCCTCCGCCAGGATTTCCGCCGCCATGAGGCCCGCCGGGCCTGCTCCGATGATCTTGACGTCTGCCACGCGCATACTCCCGGTTCGTCACGGGCTTTCGCCGGGATGAGCAGGGGATGCAAGAAAAGAATGGTGCCCCTGACCTGATCTTGCGTGGACTTGATCGGCGCCTCTCCTTGCCGGCAGCGAAAAGGACCCCCGGGTCAGGCCCGGGGGAGATGAGAAGGGGTGGGGTTGGGATGCGGCAGCTATCAGGGATCCCTGATATCGGAATTTAGTCCTTGACAGCGCGCGCTCGATATGCTAGAGAAGCGCATACTCACGAAATGGGTCTTGGGATGATGAACCGGCGAAAGCCGGTTTTTTGCTTTTATCGGCAGGAGGGCGTGACGATGGGATGGTGGATGAGCATCATTGCCATGCTCGCTCTATTCACATCACCGCCGGGCTTGACCCGGCGATCCTTTTTGGCGGCAGGAAAGAGGATGGCCGGGACGAGCCCGGCCATGATGCAGTTGGAAGGATGTGCGAGAAATCGCAATGGACGCGCGGCCCTACGCCGCCTCGCGGTTGAGCGGCTGGCACATGCAGTGGACACCGCCGCCGGCCTGCAGGAACATGGTCATGTCCGGGTCGTAGACGGTGAAGCCCGCGGCGCGCATCTTGGCGTTGAGGTCCTTGGCGCTTTCAGTCGAAAGCACACGGTCGCCACCCAGCGTCACCACGTTGCAGCCCAGCGCCATGGTCTCCTTGAAGGTGGCGGGGATGATCTCGATCTTCTTGGACTTGAGCCAGGCGATGACGTCGTCCTCGGTGGTCTCGAGGCAGACGGCGGCGCAATGCTCGTTGAGCATGCAGACCATCAGGTCGATGTGGACATAGAACTGGTCGATCGGCGCATACTTGATCTCCCAGCCTTCCTTGATGAACCATTCGGAGGCCTGGCGCGCGGCCACTTCCTCGGAGCGGTGATCGGTGAAGCCGACGAGTGCCAGGCCATCGCGGATGATGTTGAAGTCGCCGCCCTCGAAGTTGCCGGCCGAGATCATGTCGTAGATCGGGATGTTGTTCTCGAGATAGAAGCGCAGCACGGCGGCATATTCACCGCGGCGGCGCGGGTTGGCGAGCTGGCACACGACCGCGCCATAGGGCGACATGAACGAGCTGTCGCGCGCATAGACCTGGTAGGGGTTGGTCATGTCGAGCGGCAGGAAGTGGGTGGTGACGCCAGCCTGGTTATAGGCATCGACCATCTCGCGGTGCTGGCGCATGGCCACCTGCTTGTCGAACTTGTAGCCCTTGCGCAGCGTGTCGCGCACCAGCGACGACCATTGGGCATTCTCAAGCCCCATCCAGCGGAAGCTTTCGGCGGGCCCGAGGAGCACGTCCGTCAGTACGCCGGTTTCGGACTTGATCTGGAAACGGCCCGTCATCTTTGGGGTTCCGCCGTTCTCGAGGCGGGCGCGCAGTGGCACGTTGGTCATGGTTCTCTCCCTGATGGATGGGCCAAGACTAGGCCACGGCGAGGCGGCCCGCCATACCGCAACAGGGTTAGCCGCGCGTGGCGAGAAACCAGCGGAACAGCTCGCCTTGCGAGGACAGCCCGAGCTTTTCATAGATGTTGCGGCGGTGTACGCGCACCGTTTCGTTGGAAATGCGCAGTGCCTCGCCGATGGCGCGGGCCGAGTGGCCTTCGAGCATGAGATTGACGACCTGCGCCTCGCGCGCCGTGAGGCCCGATGCGGCGGGCTTGTGGGCGATGGGTGCGGCGGCTGCCGCGATGTGGCGGCTGGCGAGCGGGCCTGCAATCTGGCAGTGGCGGGTGATGGCGGCGGCGAGGAGTTCGGCTGATGCCGCGAGCGCCTTCGCATCGCTTGTGGTGAAGCGCCGGCTGCCAGTGCTGCGCGAAAAGGACATGAACACGGTTTCCGCATCGCTTGCGGGGATGAGAAGGCCGATCATGTCGTCAACCCCGATCAGCGCGAAGTAGCGGCGATGGTATTCGCTCTGCGCGAAGCCCTTGGGGGCCACCTCGCGCACGCGGGCGACCCGTGGCGCCTTGAGCTTCTGGGCGGCACGGTAGAACGGGCTGAGCGCATAGACGCCGGAGAGATAGTCGCCATAGAGCCAGGCGCGCTCGGCGGGCTTCAACCGGTCAACCAGCACGGCGGGCGGGGCGGCCGGGTGGAAGATCATGAGCGCCGCCGCATCATGCGCGAGGCAGGCGCCTGCGGCATCGAGCAGCCTGTCCGCAAAGGACGAGCCGCCGATGGCGAGCACCAGACGAGCGTGCGCGCTGGCTGTCGTCATCAGAAATGCTCCACCAGCTGCGCGCGGCGGTTGACCATTTTGTTCCGGAACCCTACCTGTCGTGGCAGGGAATGATGGCTTACGGCTCGTCGCTGCACAAGCGGAGCCGCCGCAGGGAGATTGAACGTGAGACTGTTTGTGGTGCTGTCGCTGATGCTGCTCGTGCTTGGAATGGGCCTTGCCCCTTCAGCCGAGGCACGACCACCGTCCACGCGGTCGAGCGCCATCCCGGCCACCTCGCAGGCACCCGGCACGTTGCTGAGCTATGAGCAGATCGGCCTTCCCCGCAACTACCGCGCCATGGCCTGGCGCATCAAATACGTGACGCGTGACTACCAGCTGCGGTCCATCCTCTCCACCGGCATCGTGGTGCTGCCGACCAACGCGCCCGCAAACCCTGCCGCGCGCAAGTTTGTGGCCTGGGCGCACCCGACGACGGGCATCGCCTGGAAATGCGCGCCGTCGCTGCGGGCGGCTCCCACCAAGGCAATTGGCGGCCTGAACGACCTCGTGGCCCATGGGCTGGTGGTGGCCGCCACCGACTATCCCGGGCTCGGAACGCCGGGGCCGATCGGCTACCTTGTCGGCAAGGGGCAGGCCTATGCAGTACTCGACTCGGTGCGCGCTGCCAGGCAGATCCCCGCCGTGGGTGGCGGCAATGAATTCGGACTTTGGGGCTATTCGCAGGGCGGGCATGCCGCGCTGTTCGCAGCCCAGCTCGCCGGAGCCTATGCACCGGAACTGAAGCTGAAGGGCGTTGCCGCCATTGCACCGCCCACCGACCTCGCAACCCTGCTCAATGCCAATCTCAACTCGATCGCCGGGCGCATTCTCGCCTCCTACACGCTCGACTCGTGGAACGTGAAATATGGCGCACCCCTGACGGGCCTGCTCGACAGCACGTCGCAGAGCCTGATCGAAGAGGTGGCGAAGAACTGCGTCGACGACCTCGGCAGCAAGATCGATGCGGCAGCCGCACAGAAGGGGCTCGACAAGCAGTTCCTCAGGGCCGACCCGGCGCGCGTGCCACCGTGGCGGGACCTGATGGTGCAGAATTCGCTCTATGCGCTGGGAAGCGGAGCGCCTGCGCTGATCATCCAGGGTGGTGCCGACGATATCGTGAGGCCCGCGGTGACCACGCAATTCGTGCGCGGGGCCTGCGCGGCGGGCGCCAACGTGCAGTATGTGACGCTGAAGGGAAAGGGCCATTCGGGCGCCATGGAGGCCGGGCGCGCCGAGGCAGTGAAGTGGCTTGCCGCGCGTCTTGCCGGACAGCCCGCACGCGGCAACTGCCGCTAGCTCAAGCTGCGCGCCACTTGATGGAACAGCCCATGGAGGCGACCTGCTCACGCGGGCCGTGGCCCGTTTCGGCCACTTGCTTCATCGCCTCGTAGAGGTCGCGCCGGGCATCGGGCACGAGGTCCTTGCGCGAGGCATCCAGCCGGCCGCGGTATTGCAGCTCGAGCTGTGCGTTGAAGCCGAAGAAATCCGGCGTGCAGACGGCGTCATAGGCACGCGCCACGGCCTGCGTCTCGTCATGGAGATAGGGAAAGGGCAGGTGGTGGGCTGCTGCGAAGGCCTGCATCTCCGCGAAGCCATCCTCCGGATATTGTGCGGCATCGTTGGAATTGATGGCGACCGTGTTGATGCCGAGGAGCGACAAGTCCGCCGCGTCGCGCACCAGCCTGCCGATCACCGACTTCACATAGGGGCAGTGGTTGCAGATGAAGGCGATGAGCGTGCCGTTGCGCCCGCCCAGCTGCTGCAGCGAATGGCTGCGGCCATCGGTGCCGGGCAGGGTGAAGTGCGGCGCCTTCCGGCCGAAGTCGCAAATGGGAGGGATGGCGGCCATCAGTAACCGAGATTGAAGTAGTCGCTCTCGTCCATGGCATAGAAATCCACCTGGCAGCTGCGGCCGGGTGCGGCCGGATAATGCGGGTGGGATTTCAGGTGGCGAAGCCCGATGCGTTCGGCGAGCTTCGCCGATGCCTCGTTGCCGCCCATCACCTTGCACCACACGCTGTCGGCGCGCAGCCGCTCGAAGGCGAGGCCGAGCAGGGCGTGGCCGATCTCGGTGCCAAGGCCCATGCCCCACATGGCCGGGTGCAGGCCCCAGCCGATCTCCACTGTCTTCGGGTGCTGCAGGATGAGGAAGCCATCACCGATCGCCTCGCCCGAGAGCTTTTCCTCGGCGGCCAGGTGGAAGCAGTTGCGGCGGTCATCGCCCTGGCGGGCCACGGCGCGGGTGACGAAGGCGCGCACCTCGTGCTCGCTGGCCAGCCGCATCGCAATGTGGCGCTGGTAGGCGTCCTGCATCATGAAATTGCTGAAGGTGGGCGCATCACGCAGCTCGATCTCACGCAGTACCAGGGATTGCGTCTCCACGGCGGGCAGTTGGGTGATCGTGTTCATGCGCGTCCTCCTCGCCCTTAAGAATTCATTAAATCGTGTCGCAAGTGCGACACGACCTGCGACATGCGCCTGCCTGCGAATCCTCGGCCATGGCGCTTGTGCGAAACGGTATCATAATCTCCCACTGGTTGTGAATCGTTACCAGCGTGAAGGCTGCCGGGAATCATCCCGGCCCCGCCAGTTTCGACCGGGCGGGCTGTCAGGTCAGTGGCGGAACGCACATCTGCCGGGTTGGGCCGCGCCAGCCGGCCTTGTGCCGCCGGAGGAAGTCCAGCACCGGCGGGGCAACCCGGTCGGAGGCCTCCAGCAGGATGGCGTGGCGCAGCACCGGCAGGATGATGAGTTCGGAGTCCGGCAATGCCTCGGCGATCAGCTTGTTGAGGCGCGGGTTGCAGCCGCCATCATTCTCGCCGGTGAGGACGAGGGACGGATGCTTCACCTCGTGCAGCCAGGGCGCCATCTCGGTTTCGGCATAGATGTCGAAGACGGAGAGGAAGACGTCGGGGTCGGTATCGATCACCTGCTGCATGCGGCGTTCGATGACGTCCGGCCGGCGCTGGCCGAACTCGGGCGTGAACCAGCGATCCTTCAGCGCCTCGAGCACCTGCGGGATGCCCTTGGTGCGCATGGCGGTGACGACGCCCTTCACCTTGGCGCTGTCATCCTCGGTGCGGAAGGCGGCGGTGGAGTAGAGGCCCAGCGTCAGCACATGCTGCGGATATTTGAGCGCATAGGCAGGCCCGATCATGCCGCCCAGCGAGTGGCCGGCGAAATGTGCTTTCTCGATGCCGAGTTCCTTGCGCAGCGCTTCGAGGTCCTCGACGAGATCGTCGAGCGTGTAGGGGGGCGTGGGCTTGGGCGAGGCGCCATGGCCGCGCAGGTCATAGGAGATGACGCGGTATTCGCTCTTGAGATGGGGCACGAGCCCGGCGAAGGAGGCGCGCGAGGCGCCGATGCCGTGAATGAGGAAGATCGGTTCTCCCTCGCCCTCGACCGAGAAGGCGGATTTCACTGGCGTTGGCATCGTCACTTGTCCGGATACTTCTCGTTCATCATGTCGTGGCCCACCGCCCAGTCATGCTTCTCGACTTCGGTGAAGACCACGTGGAAGGCCGACGGGCTGCCGCCGCCAGCGCCGCGGATGAAGCCGTCGACCAGTTCCCTTGCGATGGCTTTCTTCTGTGCGGGCGTGCGGCCCTTGAACATTTCGACCCGGATGATGGGCATGTCTGTTGCTCTCCCCTTGAAAACTCAGGCCGCTTTTTTCTGCGCCTCGAAATGCGGCATCACTTCTTCGGCGAAGCGGCTCATCATGTCGAGGGTCATCTGCTCGTCCTGGCCGAAGTTGGAGGTGGTGAGCACCTCGTCGATGCCGAGGTCGGAATAGACCGCGATGCGTTCGATCATCTCGTCCTTGCCGCAGAGCAGCAGGTTCGATGCGAGTTCCTCCACGCTCTGGGCGCGCGGCAGCGGGCGGATGATGCCCTTGTCGACGATGCCGGCGCCGCCGAACACGTTGTCGAAGCTCTGGTAATAGGTCCAGGCCTTCTCGGCGATGTGGCGCTTGTCCTTCTCGTTGTCGACGAGGAACAGGCCGCGCTGGAGCGACAGTCGCGTATCCAGCGGGCGGCCCGCTGCAGCCTTGCCGCGGGTGAAGGCGGTGACCTGGTCGATGAGCTGCTGGTGGCTGCCGCCGAGCGGCGTGGTCTGCACGTGGTAGCCGGACTTTGCTGCCGCCTCGATGCCGATGGGGTTCATCACGGCAACCATGAGCGGGATCGGATCTTCCGGGCGCGGCATGATGGTGAGCGGCGCGAAGGAATAGCGTTCGCTGTTCCAGGAAACCTCTTCCTGCGTGAGCAGGGCTACGAGCAGCTTCAGGTCCTCCTCGAACAATGGCTTGGTCTGCTCGATGGGCACATCGAAGCGCGCCGTTTCAAAACCGAAGGCGCCCTTGCCGACGCCCAGCATCAGCCGCCCGTCGCACAGCGCCTGCGCCTGCACCACTTCGCCCGCGAAGATGCGCATGTCGCGGATCGGCAGCTGGCAGACCGAGGTGACGAGCTTGATGTGCTTGGTATGCGCCGCGATCTTCACCGCCATCTGCAGTGGTGCCGGGATCAGCAGGATGTTGAGCAGGTGATGCTCGGGGATACCGACGCCGCGATAGCCCAGCGCCTCGGCATACACGGCCTGGGCAACCACGTTCCTGTAGAGACGCTTGCCGCCCAGCGACGGGTCCAGCATGTGGCTCGACAGGAAGTGGACGAAATCCATGGGGCAACCCTCCGGTTTGAACCCATGAGAGTGGCAGAGGGCTTTCGGATTGAAAATCGAAATCTTTCAGGCTGGCCTCTGCACGGAACTTGCGAGGTCAGGCCGTGGGGCTGGTCCGCTTCCGCTCTCGCTGCCGTCGCCAGTCATTGAGGATGTGAAGGAACAGCGCGAGAAAGACGATGGCGCCGCCGAAGATGGTGCGGGCCACTGGCACCTCGCCGTGGATGAGCCAGACCCAGAGCGGCCCCAGCACAGGCTCCAGCGTGCCGACGAGTGCGGCGAGTGCAGCGGGCACGAGTCGCGCGCCGGTGACGAACATCGCCAGCCCCGCCCCGAGGTTGACGGCACCGAACAGGAACAGCCAGCCGAGATCGGGAAGGCTGACGGCAAGCGGCCCCGAGAGCAGGAAGGCGGCGACACAGGCCATGGCCGTGCCGAGGCAGACGGCTGGCATCATGCGCACCGTTGGATGGTGCCGCGTGATGACGATGGCTGCCGAGAACATCAGGGTGATGACCAGCGCCAGGCCATCGCCAATGGGCGAGACCTCGCCCGAAAAGGAGGCAGAGACCATGATGGCGACGCCCCCGATCACCGCCGCGATGGCAGCCCATGTGGCGGCATTGATGCGCTCGCCGAACACCGCCCAGGCAAGGAGGCCCGCGAACAGCGGCGCGGCTGCCTGGGTGAGCAGGATGTTGGCGACGGTGGTATATTGCAGCGCCACGACGAAGCACGAGGACGCGACGCCGAAGCAGATGGCGACACCCAGCCCCGGCAGCCCCATGCTGCGGAACATCGCCCCGGTGGCCTTCGGGCCATCCCGCCAGAGCATGAAGAGCAGGAGAAACGACGAGGCGAAGAGGGCGCGCCAGAACACCACCGTCCAGCTGTCATCCACATGGATGAAGCGCGCGATGGTGCCGCCGAAGCTCCAGGTGATGGCGGAGCCGGCAACCAGCAACACCCCCATGCGGAATTCGGAGGCGGGAGAACGGAGCGGAATCGCTGGTGCGCTGGACATTGACAGGGTCGTAGCGCCGCTTTGCCTTGCGCCGCAAGAACCAGCACGGTCGAACCCGTGGGATCAAGCCTGCAAAAAAAGCCCCGGCAGCACTGCCGGGGCTTCGGTGATCTGGTTGGCGTCAGGCCTAGTGGAAGCGGTACTTGACGGACGCGCGCACGGTGCTGAAGGCATAATCGACGTTGCCCTTGAGCCTGCTATCGCCGATCACGTCGCTGTTCCACTCGGCGGTGCCGAGATCGACGTAGAGGTATTCGAGGCCGAGGCTCCAGTTGTCGATGCCGTATTCGGCACCGGCACCCACCGTCCAGCCCCAGTTGGTGGTATCGGTGGAGGCCTTCCAGGTGGTGATGTCACCAGCGTAATTCTGGGTGACCTTGCCGTCGGCGCTCATGTGGCCATAGGCGGCGCCACCGGTGCCATAGACGAACAGGTTGTCGAAGGCGTAGCCGAGGCGTCCCCGGATGGTGCCGAACCAATTGCCATCGAACGATGACCTGGTGGTGTATTCGGAAAATTCGCCGCTCAGTCCGCCGGTGTTGCTGTCGCTGAAGCCCAGGTAGTTGAAGTCGGTCTCGATGCCGAGCACGACCCTGTCGACCTGGTAGTTGTAGCCGAGCAGGCCGCCGGCGGCGAAGGCCGCCTGGTTTCCATCGATCTTGTTCTCGAGTTCGTTGATGCGAATGCCTGTGGTATAGATGTCATTGTCGAGGCTGGAGTTGTTCCAGGAGATGCCGGCGTTGGCGCCGAGGTAGAAGCCTGTCCAGTCATAACCGGCCGGAGCGACATCGGCGGCCTGGGCGGGCGAACAGAGCAACAGCGCGGACAGTGCAGTGCCGGCGGCAAGAACCTTCTTCATCTCGACTTCCCCTGCTTCAATCACATTCGGCCCGGTTGCAGCCGGCTGCCCGCGAGAACGATATCACACGCTGCGCAGCAACATGGTGCCGCTTGCCATGGGCTGAAGTCAAAAATGGCGATTGTTGCAAACTGAACACATGAGCTTGTAATGGCGGCAGGCATCGGATTCCGTTTCCACGACAAAGAAAAACCCCGGCATTTCTGCCGGGGTCTTGAAGGTCAGGATGACCGGAAGCGATCGTCGCTTACTGGAAACGATACTTGGCGGTCGCACGCACGGTGCTGAAGGCGTAGTCGGCAGAACCCTTGAGGTTGGAACCGTCGAACAGGGCGTTGTTGCCGTTCCACTCGCCGCTGCCGAGATCGACATACAGATACTCGAGGCCGAGGCTCCAGTTGTCGATGCCGTATTCCATGCCACCGCCGACGGTCCAGCCCCAGTTGGTGGAGTCGGTCGAACCCTTCCAGGAATAGGTGTCGATACCGTCGTCAAGCGTCACCTTGCCATCAGCGCTCATGTGGCCATAGGCCAGACCGCCCGTACCATAGATCAGGACGTTGTCGATCGCGTAGCCGAGGCGGCCGCGAATGGTGCCGAACCAGTCGGCTTCGAAGGACGACTTGGCGGTGAGATCGCCGAACTGGGTCACAGCCGAGCGCGAGTTGTTGTCGCTGAAGCCGAGATAGTTGAAGTCAGCTTCCACGCCGAGAACGATCTGGTCGATCTGGTAATTGTAGCCGACGAGGCCGCCGGCCGTGAAGGCGGTCTGGTCGCCTTCGATCTTGTTGGTGAGATCGTTGATGCCATCGCCGTCAACGTCGAAGTTGTTGTCGACGCCGGAGTTGTTCCAGGCGATGCCAGCGTTGGCGCCGAGGTAGAAGCCGGTCCAGTCATAAGTGGCGGGTGCCGTCATGTCGGCGGCGTGGGCGGCGGAAGCCAGCGCCAGGGCGGCGAACGCGGTGGAAACGGTGAGTGCGATCTTCTTCATGATAATCCCTCTGCAACTTACAAACCCGGGCTTGGCCCGTGATGGCAAACGATTACTCCCATACCGGTTTTGACGGTAGGCAAAAGCGAGCGGCGAACAACGTTCCTCGGCGGGTGTTGCAGATACGGCACGACTTGGGCCGTAGAATTACGCAGTTGCGGTAAGTCACGGTTAACAAAGCTCTAATACTTCTCAGCCCTGCAACTTTGGTGAGGTATTGCTGCAGTGCATGCAACCGGCGGAATGCAAAAGCCCCGGCATTTCTGCCGGGGCTTTGCGTGTCGCGTCCTGCTGGATGCTTAGCAGGAATAGTACATGTCGAACTCGACCGGGTGCGGCGTCATCCGGTAGCGGTCCTGCTCTTCCTGCTTCAGCTCGAGATAGCTCTCGATCTGGTCCTTGGAGAAGACATTGCCCTTGAGCAGGAACTCATGGTCGGAGCTAAGCGAGTCGATCGCCTCCTGCAGCGAACCGCAGACGGTCGGAACCTTGGCGAGCTCTGCCGGCGGCAGGTCGTAGAGGTTCTTGTCCATCGCCGGGCCCGGGTGGATCTTGTTCACGATGCCGTCGAGGCCCGCCATGATGATCGCCGAGAAGCAGAGGTAAGGGTTGGCGGTCGGATCGGGGAAGCGGACTTCGACGCGCTTGGCCTTGGGGTTTGCCGTGAAGGGAATGCGGCAGGAGGCCGAGCGGTTGCGCGAGGAGTAGGCGAGCAGCACCGGGGCTTCATAGCCCGGCACCAGGCGCTTGTAGGAGTTGGTCGACGGGTTGGTGAAGGCGTTGAGCGCCTTCGCGTGCTTGATGACGCCGCCGATGAAGTAGAGCGTGGTTTCCGACAGGTCGGCATACTGGTTGCCGGCCATCTGGGTCTTGCCATCCTTCCAGATCGAGAAGTGGCAGTGCATGCCCGAGCCGTTGTCGCCAAAGATCGGCTTCGGCATGAAGGTGGCCGTCTTGCCATAGGCGTGGGCCACGTTGTGGATCACGTACTTGTAGATCTGCATGTGGTCGGCGGCGGTGACCAGCGACTGGAACTTCGTGCCGAGCTCATGCTGCGAGGAGGCGACCTCGTGGTGGTGCTTCTCGACGACGAGGCCCATGTCGCCCATGGTGGACAGCATCTCGGAGCGCATGTCTTGCGCCGAGTCCATCGGGTTCATCGGGAAGTAGCCGCCCTTGGTCCGCATGCGGTGGCCCATGTTGCCGGTGTCGTAGTCGCGGTCGGAGTTCGACGGCAGCTCGACGGAATCCAGCTTGAAGCCGGTGTTGTAGGGGGTGACGGCGAACTTCACGTCGTCGAAGATGAAGAATTCGGCCTCGGGGCCGACGAAAACGGTGTCGCCGATGCCGGTGGACTTGAGATAGGCCTCGGTGCGCTTGGCGATCATGCGCGGGTCACGCGAATAGCCTTCGCCGGTGCCCGGCTCGAGAATGTCGCAGAACACGGCGAGCGTCGTCTGGGCATAGAACGGGTCGAGGTGGGCGGAGGTCGGATCCGGCATGAGAACCATGTCGGACTCGTTGATCGCCTTCCAGCCGGCAATCGACGAGCCGTCGAACATCAGGCCCTCGGCCCAAGCGTCCTCGTGCATCTGCGAGACGTCCATGGTGAGATGCTGCATCTTGCCGCGCGGGTCGGTGAAGCGCAGGTCGACGTACTTGACGTCCTTTTCCTTGATCAGTTTGAGGACGCCGGAAACGTCCATGGGCTTGCTCATGATGATCTTCCTCTAGTCTGAGCTGGTTTCTTGTTGTGGTCGGGTTAGAGCGCGTCCGGGCCGGACTCGCCGGTACGGATGCGGATGGCTTGCTCGATGTTGGAGATGAAAATCTTGCCATCGCCAATGCGGCCGGTGCGCGCGGCGTTCTGGATCGCCTCGACGGCGCGCTCCACGAACTCATCCGCCAGCACCACCTCGATCTTCACCTTGGGCAGAAAGTCCACGACATATTCGGCCCCACGGTAGAGTTCGGTGTGGCCCTTCTGCCGACCGAAGCCCTTGGCCTCGGTCACGGTGATGCCCTGCAGGCCCACTTCCTGCAGCGCTTCCTTCACCTCATCGAGCTTGAACGGCTTGATGATCGCTTCGATCTTTTTCATGTGCTCGACAGCCTCGCGCGTTGTTGCAACAGTGCTTGCACGGGCCGTGCCAGATTCTGCCCGCTGTTGAATCAAGGGCTTGCAGCACTAGCCTGAAATTTGGGCAGGGTGGGCTGATTAAAAAAAGGGCAGCTGTGCCTATTTTGCGTGCATTTCTCCGATCGTCACCCCGGCGAAAGCCGGGGCCCAGCTTTGGGCGGTCGTCACGCGGACAGCTGGATCCCGGCTTTTGCCGGGATGACGGCATGAGGGGGAATGACGGCGGGGTGCTGGTGACGATGGAGAGAGGGGGCCTTCGGGCGCCAATGGCCACGGCAATTCCCCTTGGGGACAAAAGGCATTAGCCTGACTTCATGACCCATGAGCTTCTGACTCCAAACGAGATGTACCGCGCCGATGCGATGGCCGTTCAGGCGGGCGTTTCCTCGCTCAGCCTGATGGAAGCCGCCGGGCGGGCCGTGGCCGATGAGATCGTCCGCCGCTACGGCGCAAGACCTACGCTTGTCCTGTGCGGGCCGGGCAACAATGGCGGCGATGGCTTTGTGGCCGCCCGCTACCTGAAGGCCTGGGGTTGGCCGGTGCGGCTGGCGCTGCTGGGCGAGCGCAGCACGCTGAAGGGCGATGCGGCGGCCATGGCGGCGCGGTGGGATGGACCGGTAGAGCCCGCGGGAAACATGTCCGGAGCGGAGCTGATCGTCGATGCGCTGTTCGGGGCGGGGCTCTCGAAGGACTTTCCGGCGGAACTGGCCGCAGCGATCAACGGGGCAGGATGCCCGGTGGTGGCGGTCGACGTGCCCTCCGGCCTCGACGGCCTGACGGGCCATCCGCGTGGTGCCAGCGTGCAGGCGGATGTGACCGTCACCTTCTTCCGGCGCAAGCCCGGCCATGTGCTGATGCCGGGTCGGGAACTCTGCGGCGAAGTGGTGGTGGCGGACATCGGCATCCCTGAATCAGTTTTGCAGGAGATCCGCCCAAGGGATTCCATCAATTGCGGAATCCGGCTTCCGCAGCCGTCGCCCGGTGGCCACAAATACAGCCGCGGGCATGCCGTGGTGGTATCCGGCGGGCCGCTTCACACGGGGGCGTCGCGACTGGCGGCGGAGGCGGCCCTCAGGAGCGGGGCCGGGCTGGTGACGATCAGCGGCACGGCGGACGCGCTGGCAGTGCAGGCCGCGCATGTCTCGGCCATCATGCTGTCCGACGCCGATCTTTCCTCGCTTCTGGCTGACAGGCGCAAGAATGCCGTGTGCATCGGCCCCGCGGCGGGTGTGGGTGTCGACACCCGCGACCTCGTGGAAACCGTGCTGTTGAGCGGGGCGGCCACGGTGCTCGACGCCGACGCGTTGTCCTCCTTCTCGGAGGAGAACGAGCGGCTCTACCGGCTTGTGGAACTGGGAGACGGGCGACCGGTGGTGATGACCCCGCATGCTGGCGAATTCGGACGTGTTTTCAAGGGACACGCAGTGCAAGGTGAATCAAAGATTGAACTTGCGCGGAAGGCGGCCCGGCGCTCGGGTGCAGTGATCATCCTGAAGGGAGCGGATACGGTGATCGCGTCACCAGATGGCCGCGCCCGGGTGAACGTCAATGCGCCGCCCTCGCTCGCCACTGCGGGCTCCGGCGACGTGCTGGCCGGGATCGTGACAGCCATGCTGGCGCAGGGCCTGCCGGGCTTCGAGGCGGCCTGTGCCGCCGTATGGCTGCACGGCGACGCCGCCAACCGCCACGGGCCACGGGGGCTGACGGCAGAGACGTTGCTGGGCAGACTATGAACCGCCCGCTGGTCTTGCTGCTGATCACCGGATTGGCCTTCGGCTGCAATTTTCCCCTCGGCAAACTGGCCGTCGCGGCGGGGGTGAACCCCGCACTGTGGGCAGCGATTATCTGCCTTGGCGCGGGCCTGGCTGTGGGCGTGGCAGCACGGCTGTTCGAGACCTCTGGCGAAGTGTCCGGGCTTTACCGTTATGCTGCCACCTCCTCGATCATCTCGAATGTCATCCCGCTCGCGCTGACCTTTGCGGCGATCCCGCACATTGGCAGCGGGCTGACGGCCATTCTCGTGGCCACCTCACCAGTGACGACGGCCATCCTTTCAATGGGCCTCAGGATTAGGCCACCCAGCCCGCTGGGCGTTCTGGGGATTGCCGTCGGGCTTGCCGGGGCGGTCACCATCATCGTTGCGCGGCACGCCGGCTTCGCGGCGGAGGAATCTCGCTGGCTGCTGCTCGCCGCGCTCATCCCGGTCTTTCTGGGGGCAGGCAACGTCTACCGGACTGCTGCATGGCCACAAGGCGCGGGCCCCATGCGCCTCGGCGCCATCGTCAATCTCGCTGCGGTGCCGCCACTGCTCGCCCTCGCATGGATGCTGGGCGGGCTGGAGCTTGCACCGCTTGCCGCGATCCCGGCCATCGTGGTGGGGCAAGTGGTGGCCGCCACCGTCATGTACCTCACGTTCTTCCGCCTGCAGGCGGTGGGCGGGCCAACCTACCTCTCGCAGATCGGCTATGTGGCGGCGGCCGTCGGGGTGGCAGTGGGGCTGAGTTTCCTCGGCGAGCACTACCCGCCCCTGGTATGGGTGGGAATCGCCGTGGTGGCGGCGGGGATCGGGCTGACGACCCTGGCGCAGGCGCGGGCGGTGAAGCTGGCCTGATCGCGGCCAATTGCGGGTACTTTCTTCACTGGCATACCGAAAACCCCTCTGCTATAGACCGCGCCCATTGCAACGGCCCGGGCCTTTGGCTCGTGCGCGGGCGTGGTGAAATTGGCAGACACGCAGGATTTAGGTTCCTGTGGGGAAACCCGTGGGGGTTCAAGTCCCTCCGCCCGCACCAAGCACGAGCCGAGATTTATCCGGTGCCACTGGCCCATTGATTAGACGGAAGCAGGAACGATGCAGGTTACCGAGACGCTCAGCGCTGGCCTCAAGCGCGAATACAAGGTGGTGGTCGGCCAGGCCGAACTGAACACTGAGCTGAACGCCAAGCTGGCGGACATGTCCAAGCGGGCCAACATCAAGGGCTTCCGCCCCGGCAAGGTGCCGGTGGCCCATCTCAAGCGCGTCTATGGCCGTTCGGCCATGGCCGAAGTGCTGCAGGACGCCGTCGACACGCGCTCCAAGAAGCTGCTGGAAGAAAAGAACCTGAAGCCGGCCTACCAGCCGGAAGTGAAGCTGCCGACCGACGAGGCCGAAATCGCCGCCGTCATGGACGGCAAGGGCGACCTCTCCTTCACCATGGCGCTGGAAGTGATCCCCGACTTCGACGTGAAGGACCATTCGGGCCTGGAGCTCACCCTCCACGTCGTCGAGGTTGGCGAGGACCAGATCGACGAGACGCTGAAGCGCATCGCCAGCCAGTCCAAGAATTTCGACGAGAAGCTGGGCGGCGCCGAGAAGGGTGACCGCGTCACCATCAACTTCGTCGGCACCATCGACGGCAACGCCTTCGACGGCGGCACGGCGGATGACGTGGCCCTCGAGATCGGTTCGGGCCAGTTCATCCCCGGCTTCGAAGACCAGCTGATCGGCGCCAAGGCCGGTGACGACGTGGCCGTGAAGGTGTCCTTCCCCGCCGACTATGGCGTGGCCGAACTCGCCGGCAAGCCCGCCGAATTCGCCACCAAGGTGACCAAGCTCGAGGGTGCCAAGGAAGCCGAAATCGACGACGCGTTCGCCAAGAAGATGGGCTTCGAGGACCTCGCCAAGCTTCGCGACACCGTGAAGCAGAGTGTGGGTGGCGAGTTCGCCCAGATGAGCGCCATGAAGCTGAAGCGCGACGTTCTCGATGCGCTCGACAAGGAATACTCCTTCGAGCTGCCCGAGAAGCTGGTCGAGGCCGAATTCAACGGCATCTGGAATGCGCTCAGCGGCGAGATGACCCGCTCCGGCAAGACCTTCGCCGATGAGGGCACGACGGAAGAAGAAGCCCGCAAGGAATACCGCGCCATCGCCGAGCGCCGCGTGCGTCTGGGCCTCGTTCTCGGCCGCATGGGCGAGAAGCAGGGCGTGATCGTCTCCGAGCAAGAGCTGCAGAACGCACTCATGAGCCGCATGCGCCAGTTCCCCGGCCAGGAGAAGATGGTCATCGACTATTACCGCAACAACCCCGGCGCCATGATGGAACTCCGTGGCCCGATTTTCGAGCAGAAGGTCGTGGATGCGATCGTCTCGGGCGCCAAGGTCGACGAGAAGACCGTCACCAAGGACGAGCTCCAGAAGATGGTCGAGGACGAGGACGAGGACGAGGTGGCTTCGGCCTGATCTTTTCCCGCTGACTGAATTCGAAGCGGCCGGACCCACAGGGTCCGGCCGTTTTCCATTGCCTCTGCCTGATATGACCCGTGGCGATCCTGGCATCGTCATTTTTGACGTGTTTTTCGACTTGTAGTAGAGTTCGAGCGGAAAGGGGGGAATCGCCCTGCTGACGATCGTTCGCATCGTGTTGGGGCTGGCCGGGCTGCTCGCCGCCTGGTGGGTCTCCTACTGGATCTATTTCGCCCAGTTCGACCATGCGGGTTGGCCCTTTCTCGGGCGGGGCGCGCCGTTCCTGGTGGGGCTGCTGGCGGCGGCCGTGGTTCTCGCGGCCACCGAACACCTGCAGCATGGCTGTCTCAGTGCGATCGTGCTCGGCGCGCTGCTGATGGGTGGCATCGGCGCCTTCTTCGGCCCGGTCGTCGCCGGTGCGGCGGCCAGCGGCGGACCGCTGCTGGAGTTCATCATGTCCGGCCTGGGCGGCCTGCTGGTTGGCGTGCCGGCCGGTGCGGCCTGGTGGGGCCTGCAACGCCTGCGTAAGCCTGCGCGGTGACATTGTTCAACTGGTTCGTGCCCTGTCTCGTTCTCGTGCTGATGCTTTTCCTGATCTGGTGCGTCAGTCAGGGCGCACCCAGTGCCGAGAGGCGGCGCATGGTCCGCACCATTATCCTGGTGGGATGCTTGCTCGAGGCGAGCATCATCCTTGCGATTCTCGATGACAAGGGCGCGCGTCTTTGCCGGGCTTGCGGCTTTCGCGCTGGTACCCTGGCTGGTGCTGGGCCGCCTCGACCCCGCGCCGGAGCGTTACCTGCCACCGCTGACTGCGTCTCTCTCATCCGGTCTGCTTGGGATTGTGGCCTGCGCTGGCCTGTGGTTCGCCATGTGGCTGGTGGCAAGGGGCCCAAGCAGGCGCTAGCGTGAGGGCCTTAGCCGAGCCAGGCCTTCACTTGCTCCTCGGTGAGGTTGCTGCCACAGATGACGGTTGCCACGCGGCGGCCCCTGAAGGGGTTCGGGTGGGTCTGGATTGCGGCGATACCTGCCGCGCCTGATGGTTCCGCCAGAAGTCCCGCGGTGCGGAAGAGCAGGCGCATCGCAGAGATGATGTCGGCATCCTCCACCAGCAGCACATCGTCGACGATGCCGCTCATGTCATCGACGGCTTCCTTGATGGGCACGCGGACGCCGATGCCGTCGGCGATGGTGGAAACGGAAGGTGGAAAGAGAAGCGTGCCGGTGCGCCAGGATTTCTCCATGGCATCGGCACCACTGGCTTGCACGCCGATTACCTCGATGCCGGGGTGCGCGGCCTTGGCCCAGCGGGCGATGCCGGTGAGAAGCGCGCCGTTGCCGAGCGGAATGGCGAGCACATCCGGCTTGTCCGGCCCCGCCAGAAGTTCCAGCGCGATGGTGGCCGCACCCTCGGCGGCCTCCGGGTCGAGGCCGTCTGCCACCCACAGGCCGCCGGTCGCACGGGCATGGGCCTCGCCCGCCTGCTTGGCGGCATCGAAGTCATGGCCGGTCAGCACCATTTCGGCGCCCAGCGCCTTCATGCGGGCGACCTTCAGGGGGTTGGCGGTGGTCGCGGCGAAGAGTGTGAGGGGAATACCATGGCTGCGGCAGGCATAGGCCAGCGCCTGGCCCCAGTTGCCGGCACTGGCCCCCACCAGGCGGCGGCCCTTGAGGCGGCCATCGGCGGCGCGCGAGGCCACCAGATAGCCAGCACCCCGCCCCTTGAAGGACCGGATGGGGTTGGCGGTCTCGAGCTTGAGGGTGAGCGCGCAGCCCAGGGCCTCGCTCAGGGGTTCGCAGTTGAACTTGGGGGAGTTCAGGAACACCGGGTCGATGAAGGTGGCGGCCCGGAGCACGTTTTCCAGCCGCAGACGGTGGGAGGGCAGGGGGTCGGGGACAGGGTTTTTCATGGGGCTCCGGATTGGGCTGTGCTGGCGTTCGCTTTTCGCATGGCAGGCCAAGCCCTTGCAAATGCGGGGCTTCGCCGCAACCGGTGATTAACGCTGGTGGGGAAGCCTCTTCCATCCTCCCGCAGGCTCACCTATCTAAGGATCAACAGACAAACCGATTCATCCGAAGGACATCCATGCGCGATCCCGTCGAATTCCTGACCACCGGCGCCTTCTGGCCCTCCGTCATCCAGCAGGAGAGCCGGGGCGAGCGCGTCTATGACCTTCCCTCGCGCCTGCTGCGCGAGCGCATCATCTTCATCACCGGACCCATCGACGACAACGTCGCGGCGTCGATCTGCATGCAGCTCCTGTTCCTTGAGGCGGAAAACCCCAAGAAGGAAATCTCCATGTATATCAACAGCCCGGGCGGTGTTGTCACCTCCGGCATGTCGATCTACGACACCATGCAGTTCATCCGCTGCCCCGTTTCCACCACAGTGATGGGGCAAGCGGCCTCCATGGGCTCGCTGCTGCTGACGGCAGGCGCGAAGGACATGCGTTTCGCGCTTCCCAACGCCCGCATCATGGTTCACCAGCCCTCGGGCGGCTACCAGGGCCAGGTCACCGACATCCTGATCCATGCCAAGGAAGTGGAAAGCCTGAAGCGTCGGCTGAACGAAATCTACGTCCACCACACCGGACGTGACTACAAGACCATCGAGGATGCCCTCGAGCGCGACAATTTCTTCACGGCGGAAGCCGCCCTCGAGTTCGGCCTGATCGACAAGGTCATCGAGAAGCGGGCGGCACCGGCCGAGAAGTAAGGCTTTGAGTTTTCCACCGGACATTGCACCGGTGGGGCGGTTGGGCAATCAATTCTTGATTAATCATGCCCGCCCATGCTGAATTATGAGTTCGTCCGGTGCGCCGGACCCCTGCGACCGAACTGCGGCAATGGCGGTGAGGTCTTGTTAGAGACTGCGTGCGTATTATGCAGCGCATGTCCAAGGAGATGGAATGAGTAAGGCAACGGGGAGCGACAGCAAGAACACCTTGTACTGCTCCTTCTGCGGAAAGAGCCAGCATGAGGTCCGCAAGCTGATTGCGGGCCCGACCGTGTTCATCTGTGATGAATGCGTCGAGCTCTGCATGGACATCATCCGCGAGGAGAACAAGACCTCGCTGGCGAAGTCCAAGGACGGCGTGCCCACACCGCACGAGATCCGGAAAGTTCTGGACGACTACGTCATCGGCCAGGAGCACGCCAAGAAGGTGCTCTCGGTGGCGGTCCACAACCATTACAAGCGCCTGAACCACGCCCAGAAGAACAACGACGTGGAACTGGCGAAGTCGAACATCCTGCTGGTCGGCCCCACGGGCTCCGGCAAGACGCTGCTGGCACAGACGCTGGCCCGCATCCTCGATGTTCCCTTCACCATGGCGGACGCCACGACGCTGACCGAAGCCGGCTACGTCGGCGAGGACGTCGAGAACATCATCCTCAAGCTGCTGCAGGCTGCCGACTACAACGTCGAGCGCGCCCAGCGCGGCATCGTCTACATCGACGAAGTCGACAAGATCAGCCGCAAGTCGGACAACCCGTCCATCACGCGTGACGTGTCGGGCGAGGGCGTCCAGCAGGCACTGCTCAAGATCATGGAAGGCACGGTTGCCTCCGTGCCGCCGCAGGGCGGCCGCAAGCATCCGCAGCAGGAGTTCCTGCAGGTCGACACGACGAACATCCTGTTCATCTGTGGTGGCGCCTTCGCCGGCCTCGAGCGCATCATCAACCAGCGGTCCAAGGGCTCGGGCCTCGGCTTCGGTGCCGAGATCCGCTCCAACGAGGACCGCCGCACCGGCGCCATCCTGCGCGAGCTGGAGCCGGAAGACCTGCTCAAGTTCGGCCTCATCCCCGAGTTCGTCGGCCGTCTGCCCGTGGTGGCGACACTCGAGGACCTCGACGAGACGACGCTGGTTCAGATCCTGGTCGAACCCAAGAACGCCATCGTGAAGCAGTATCAGCGCCTGTTCGAGATGGAGGGCGTGAAGCTCACCTTCCCGGACGAGGCGATGTCTGCCATCGCGCGGCGCGCCATCGAGCGCAAAACGGGTGCCCGTGGCCTTCGCTCCATCATGGAGTCGATCCTGCTCGAGACCATGTTCGATCTTCCTGCCATGACGGGCGTCGAGGAAGTTGTGATTTCCCGGGACGTGGTGGAGGGGACGGCCAAGCCGCTGCTCATCTACGCCGACAAGCAGTCCGGCAAGGCGACGGCCACCGCCTGACCCTGCCCATAAGCCCTTGAAATAGCCGGGCCTCGTGCCCGGCTATTTCGTTATGGAGGTGGATTGAAATTTCCTCATGCCCTCTCCACATCTTGAGCAACGCTGAGACTGCTCTTCGGGGGGATTTGTGCGTAGTATGCACATGAGACTCACTGATTTGCGGCTCGACGGCCCAGAACCCGGGCGCCCTTGCTTGGCGGCATTCTCGCGCCAGGCTCAGCAGGCGGCCCATGAAAGGAAGTAGTATGAGCACCACTGTTCCCGCGGCAGGTTTCGAGACGATCCCTGTCCTGCCGCTCCGCGACATCGTCGTGTTCCCGCATATGATCGTCCCGCTCTTCGTGGGGCGCGAGAAGTCCATCAAGGCGCTGGAAGAGGTAATGCGCGAAGACAAGCGCATCCTGCTCGTCGCACAGAAGAACCCCGCCGATGATGATCCGGCGTCCGATGCCGTCTACGATGTGGGAACCCTGGCGCAGGTGCTGCAGCTTCTGAAATTGCCGGACGGCACCGTGAAGGTGCTCGTCGAAGGCTCCGACCGTGCGCGCGTGCACGGCTTCTCGGACCGCACCGAATTCTTCGAGGCGGAAGTCGAGGTGCTGCCCTCTGATCACGGCACCGCTGCCGAGACCGAAGCGCTGGCCCGCACGGCCGTGTCGCAGTTCGACAGCTATGTGAAGCTGAACAAGAAGGTGCCGCAGGAAGTGCTGGCATCGGTTGGCCAGATCACCGACCCGTCGAAGCTCGCCGACACCGTTGCCGCACACCTCGCCATCAAGATCGCCGAGAAGCAGGAGCTTCTCGAGATGACCTCCGTCGCGCAGCGGCTGGAGAAGGTCTATGCGCTGATGGAAGGCGAGATCTCCGTGCTCCAGGTCGAGAAGCGCATCCGCAGCAGAGTCAAGCGCCAGATGGAGAAGACGCAGCGCGAGTACTATCTGAATGAGCAGATGAAGGCCATTCAGAAGGAATTGGGCGACGGCGACGAGAAGAACGAGATCGACGAACTCGAAGGCCGCATCAAGAAGACCAAGCTCTCCAAGGAAGCGCGCGAGCGCGCCGAAGCCGAGATCAAGAAGCTGCGCCAGATGAGCCCGATGTCGGCGGAAGCCACCGTCGTGCGCAATTATCTCGACTGGCTGCTCGGCATCCCCTGGGGACAGAAGAGCAAGGTCAAGCACGACCTCAAATTCGCCGAAAACGTGCTCGACGCCGATCACTTCGGCCTCGACAAGGTGAAGGAGCGCATCCTCGAATATCTCGCGGTGCAGAGCCGCACCAACAAGCTGCGCGGCCCCATCCTGTGCCTCGTCGGCCCTCCGGGTGTGGGCAAGACCTCGCTCGGCAAGTCGATTGCCAAGGCCACGGGGCGTGAGTTCATCCGCATGTCCTTGGGCGGCGTGCGCGATGAGGCCGAGATCCGCGGTCACCGCCGCACCTACATCGGCTCGATGCCCGGCAAGGTCATCCAGTCGATGAAGAAGGCGAAGAAGTCCAACCCGCTCTTCCTCCTGGACGAGATCGACAAGATGGGCATGGACTTCCGCGGCGACCCGTCTGCAGCACTCCTCGAAGTGTTGGATCCGGAACAGAACGCAACGTTCATGGATCACTATCTGGAAGTCGAGTACGACCTCTCGAACGTGATGTTCGTGACGACCTCGAACACGCTCAACATTCCGCCGGCCTTGCTCGACCGCATGGAGATCATCCGGATCGCAGGCTACACGGAAGAAGAGAAGTACGAGATCGCGCGTCGCCACCTGATGCCCAAGTCCGCCGAGCACCATGGGCTGATGCCCCAGGAGTTCGAAGTGACGGAAGAGGCGCTCTATGAGGTCATCCGCCGTTACACGCGGGAAGCCGGTGTGCGCAATCTCGAGCGTGAGATGAATTCACTCGCCCGCAAGGCAGTGAAGGAATTGATGACGAGCAAGGGCAAGAAGAAGATCACCGTGACGCCCGACGTCGTCGAGCAGTACCTCGGCGTGCCGAAGTATCGCTTTGGCGAAGCCGAGCGCGAGGACCAGGTCGGTGTCGTCACCGGCCTTGCATGGACGGAAGTCGGCGGCGAGATCCTGACGATCGAAGCCCTCATGATGCCGGGCAAGGGCAAGATGACGGTGACCGGCAACCTGCGCGACGTGATGAAGGAGTCGATCTCGGCTGCTTCCTCCTACGTCCGCTCGCGGGCCGCCACCATCGGCGTCAAGCCGCCGGTGTTCGACAAGCGCGACATCCACGTGCACGTGCCGGAAGGTGCGACGCCGAAGGATGGCCCGTCTGCCGGCATCGCGATGGTGACTGCCATCGTCTCGGTCATGACCGGCATCCCCGTCCGCAGGGACGTGGCGATGACGGGCGAGATCACGCTCAGGGGCCGCGTGCTGCCGATCGGTGGGCTGAAGGAAAAGCTGCTCGCCGCTCTGCGCGCCGGTATCAAGACCGTCATGATCCCCGAGGAGAACGTGAAGGACCTGAGCGAGATCCCGGAGAACGTCAAGAAGGGCCTCGAGATCATCCCGGTCGCCCGCATGGACGACGTGCTGAAGCATGCGCTTACCCGCATGCCGGAAGCAATCACCTGGGACGAGGAGGCCGAGGAAGCGGCAGCTGCCGCCCGCGCCGCCGCCGAAAAGGCCGGCGAGAGCTCGGCCCGCGCCCACTGAAGTCTTCACTGAACGACATCAGGGCCGCCCTTCGGGGCGGCCCTTTTCATTGCTGCCGCAAGATCAGGCAATAGCTTTCGGCAATGTCACCAAACCTTGAAATTACCCACGAATCACCGACACATAGGGGGTGTAAGGCGTTTCGGGCATGGCAACGGCAGCGAGGAGACAGACCAGCGCAAAGCTAGTTTCTGGAACCACTCAAATCACATCAGCCCCGTGCGCCCTCAGAAATCGCACGGGGTTTTTTGTCGGCTTGATTGTGGGAACCGGGGGCGCTAAGCCCACCCC